>Ga0070729_10004866_pt1 | contig 14284 bp, 15 predicted proteins | sample tdDd472_FD_66725 | JGI IMG/M metagenome (GOLD analysis project Ga0070729, IMG submission 66725) | Marine sediment microbial communities from the Atlantic coast under amendment with organic carbon and nitrate - tdDd47.2 | ecosystem: Environmental > Aquatic > Marine > Coastal > Sediment | place...
GGAGTATTTCTTTCTGATCCGCAATCTTATGCTGAGTCATATCTATCAGGACATGTTCTTGCTATAAATTTCAATGAGAAATATTCAATTAAGAACATTGATTCAATTTTTACTTTGATTCAAAATGAGAAACAATTTGATGAATATTCATTAATTCAATTTTACAGAACCAACTTTGACAATCGTAGCAAAGCAGAGATCATTCATGACAATCTTTCAATTAATCTTAATGATATCAATAATGTTTTCCAGTTGAAGGAATTTCTTTTATCTGAGTTTAATATTTCTCTGGATATCGCCCGAGTTGAATTATTGAATAATTTTTATAAAGTGAAGAAAATTACAATCGCACTTTCCTGGACAATCATATTCTTCGCAATATTTTCAATCAATATTTTTGTCTTCTTTTATCTCTACATCAATTTGTATAAGCAACGAATTCACCTCGGATCATTAAAGGCCTTTGGTTTGACATCAAAACGCTTGAGTAACTTTTATATTCATAAAATGATGAGGTTTTTGATGAGGATATTAGGAATAAGTTTGATCAGTAGTATCATTTTGGGTTATGCCGGTTTTGTGAAAGTGTTATGGCGGATTTTTACAGGAATGAAATCCGAGTCATTGTACTTTGATCTTATTGATTTTCAAAATATTATGGATGTCAAAAATCTCTCAATGCCAGTTTTTGTACTATTGCTTATCATTGGTACCTACTTTAGTTTGAAAATTGCCGGAAATCGAATATTGAGTTATAGCCCTGGAGATTTAGTAAAAGATAGAGTGGAATAGAATTAATTCAAAATATAAAATAATGGAGATAAATAAATGAACTTCACCAATGCAATCGTCAAAAAACCATGTAAAAATATTATTAAGGGAATATCATCAGCAAATCTTGGATTTCCTAATTATGAGATGGCTTTGGCACAACATGAAAAATATATCGAAACACTGGAAAAATGCGGCTTAGTAGTAACAATTCTCGAAGCAGATGAAAATTATCCTGATTCAACATTTGTTGAAGATACTGCTGTACTAACAAAAGAATGTGCAATCATTTCAAATCCTGGAGCCTCAACACGTAATGGTGAGATCGAAGCAATGGAGCCTGTAGTATCACAGTTTTTTACAAATGTGGAAAGAATAGAACATCCAGGAACTCTTGACGGTGGCGATGTAATGAATGTTGATAATTACTACTATATCGGGCTTTCTAAACGTACCAACAAAACCGGTGCACAGCAATTCATCAACATTCTGAAAAAATATGGAATGGATGGAATGATGGTTGGAATGAGTGAAATGTTACACCTGAAAACTGGTCTTTCATACCTGGGGAAAAATAATTTAATGGTTGCTGGTGAATTTCAAATCAATTCCTTGTTTGCGGATTTTAACAAAATAAAAGTACTGGACTCAGAAGAATATTCAGCAAATTGCATAAATATAAATGACAAGGTTATTGTTCCCAGTGGCTTTCCTGAATCACGGAAAATGATAGAGATTTACGGATATGAAACTATTGCTCTGGATATGTCTGAATTTCAAAAAGTTGATGGAGGACTTAGCTGTTTGTCCCTACGATTCACTCCAAAATAATGATTTCTTATTGAATTAAATGACAAATCATTCAAAAACTCTTGAATAAAAATGAATAATATCCTAAAATACGGGTTGGTAAAAAACTATAAATAGAAAGAGGCGAATATGGCTTATTTAACTATTGATGATTTAAGCGTAAAAGGTAAAAAAGTATTGATGAGAGTGGACTTCAATGTACCACTTGATGCTAATCAAAATATAACAGATGATTTAAGAATTGTTGCAGCTACACCAAGTATTAAAAAATTGGTAGAAGAAGGTGCAAAAGTTATCCTGATGTCACATCTTGGACGCCCAAAAGGCGAAAAGAAACCTGAGATGAGTTTGAAACCTGTCGCAGAAAGATTGAGAAAAGATTTTCCAGTTGTTAATTTTGTTGAAGATTGTATTGGTGAAAAAGTTGAAGCCGCTGCAAATGCACTTAACGAAGGTGAAATTCTCCTTCTTGAAAATCTTAGATATTATAAAGAAGAAAAGAAAAATAATCCTGAATTTGCTGCATCACTGGCAAAACTTGGTGATATCTACGTAAATGACGCGTTTGGTACAAGCCATAGAGCACATGCATCAATGGCTGGATGTGCAGAACATTTTGAACAGAGAACTGCTGGATATTTATTAGAAAAAGAATTGAAATATTTAGGTGAAACACTTGAAACTCCTGCAGAACCATACACAGCAATCCTCGGTGGGGCAAAAGTTTCTGACAAAATCGAAATCATTAAAAGCCTAATGCCAAAAGTACAAAATCTAATTATTGGTGGTGGAATGAGTTTCACATTCCTGAAAGCACAGGGATATGAAATTGGTAAGTCACTTCTTGAGGAAGATAAATTGGAATTGGCGAAAGAAATCATGGCTGAAGCAGAAGAACAGAATTGTAAAATCTATCTTCCTGTTGATGCAGTGATTGCGCCAGAATTTAGCAATGATGCTGAAGCAAGTGTTGTAATGATGGATGATTTCCCAACAGACCAACTTGGTCTTGATATTTCGGAAGCCACAGAAAAAGTTTTTGGCGAAGTGCTGGATAGTAGCAAAACAGTTCTTTGGAATGGTCCAATGGGTGTTTTTGAAATGCCAAAATTTGCAAAAGGTACAGAATTCATCGCACGTAAACTTGCTGAAATCACTGCAAAAGGTGCAGTTACAATTATTGGTGGTGGTGATTCTGCTGCTGCAATCAAAAAATTCAACCTTAGCGATCAGGTAAGTCATGTATCTACAGGTGGTGGTGCATCACTTGAAATGATTAGTGGCAAAGAGATGATTCCATTAACATTAATTTCAACAAAATAAACGGAGAGTATATATATGCCTAAAAAAATAGTTGCTGCAAACTGGAAGATGAATAAGACATATCAGGAAGCTGATCAGTTCGCTCTTGAGTTCGCTAAAAAAATATTGGATATCAAAAAGACTGGCGTTATATTATGCCCGCCTTATGTATCGCTTTTTAACATTAACGAAAAATTACAAAATACAGTTGCTGAAGTTGGTGCACAAAATATGCATTTTGAAGAATCAGGTGCATTCACTTCAGAAATTTCAGCAGATATGATTAATTCAGTTGGAGCAAAATATGTAATTCTTGGACATTCCGAGAGAAGACACATATTTGGTGAGACTGATGAAATCATCAGAAAAAAAATCAACACTGCTCTTGTAAAAGGCTTGAAACCAATCGTATGTCTTGGTGAATTGCTTGAGGAACGCAAAGCAGGTAAAACCATCGAAGTAGTAAAAACTCAGTTTGATGCTGCATTTGAAGGTTTGATCAAAGAAGAAATGGAAAACTGTATCATCGCTTATGAACCTGTATGGGCAATCGGAACCGGTGAAACAGCAACTCCAGAACAAGCTTCAGAAGTTCATACAGAGATTAGAAAAATGCTTGTTGATATGTTTGATAAAGAAACTGCTGAAAATATAACTATCCAGTATGGTGGTAGTGTAAAACCAGCCAATGCAAAAGAACTTATCGAAAGTGCAAATATTGATGGTTTTTTAGTTGGTGGTGCAAGTCTGAAACCTGATATGTTTTCAGATATTATTAACGCAGTAGAAGATTATTTAAAATAGCAGGAGAAGAAACAAAGTGTACACTTTATTAATTATTTTATTCGTAGTTATTTCAATACTTTTGGTATTATCAATCCTATTCCAATCCAGTAAAGGTGATGCATTGTCAGGGACTTTTGGTGGACAAGGTGGATCAATGCTTAGCAATCGTGGCGCTGCAACTTTTTTGTCTAAAGCCAGTACAACATTAGCAGCAGCTTTTTTTATTGTGACTATATTAATCAGTTTGATGTCTGCTCCAACAAATTCTGAAACAGAATCTGTAATCAGAAAAGAAGCGGATAAAAGAGTTGCTCCTGCAGCCGGTCTTCCTGCACCACAAGGTGTACAAGAAGAAGGTACTGCAACTGATACTGAAAACTAAGATTTTTTAATAATTCGAGTTTTTATAGCCGTGGTGGTGGAATTGGTAGACACGCATGGTTGAGGGCCATGTGGGCGATAGCCTGTACGAGTTCGACTCTCGTCCTCGGCACTAATAAATTTGGCGACTGAAAATATTAAAAAAGGGAATTTGATATGAAAATCTATTCTGTACTGAAATCATTATTCATACTTTTTATTATAGTATCTACAATTTTTGCTAATGGTGTATTGCAAGAAGTTCAAACAAAAATGGACGAAGGTGATTACAAATCTGCAATGGAACTAATTAAGCCTTACATTGAAGACAATCCTGAATTACCACAAGCACAATTTGTTGCAGGTAAAATATTCTATCAACTTGGATATATCAATGAAGCAAAAGTTGCTGTTGATAAATCAATCAATCTTGACAGAGCAAATCAGGAATACAGAGATTTCAGAAATGAAATGGCATCTTTTGCGACACAATATACAGAAGCTAGTAGAGCGCAAAAAGATGGGAAATACAGCGAAGCAAAAGATAAATATGCTGAATTGTTGGAAATCAATGGGAATTTTGCACAAGGATATTTCAATTATGCTCAGGTTCTTTTCCAACTAGATGATGCAAAATTAGGTAGCGATGCATTGAAAAAAGCAATGGAACTTAGACCAGAAGATGAAAATTATGTTAAAGCATATTCAATGTATGGCCAAAAGTTTTTAGTCGATGGTAATTCATTATTACAAAGACGTGATTACACAAGAGCAACAGCAAAGTTTAAACAAGCACTAATTCTTGATCCTCAGGATTACAAAGCATATTTCTTGATGGCTAGAGCGTATCAAAGTGAAAAGAACTATCCTGCAGCACTAGAAGCAATTGATAATTGTTTAAGTATCCAGGATGATTATATTAGAGCCTATGTAGTAAAAGGTAGTGTATATATTCGAATGAATAAAATGAATGATGCTATTGCAGCATTTACAAAAATCACAGAACTTGACAGAAAATATTACAGTGCGTGGGATAAAATTGGATATATCAATTATAGAATCAAAGAATATGATGCTGCTATTCCAGCTTATAATGAAGCAATTAAAATTGATCCAAGTAAATCAAATCCATATGAAAACCTTGGTGTGATTTTTAGCGAAAAACAAGATTGGGATAACGCAATTCAGAACCTTACAAAAGCATCTGAATTAAATACTAAGGAATCTACAGTATGGTATCGTCTTGCATCAGCTTACAATGCAAAAGGTGAAGCTCAAAATGCAAAAGTAGCCGCAAATGAAGCATTGAAAAATAAACCAAACTGGGCTGCCCCATTATATGAACTAGGTATTGCTGAAAGACGTCTTGGAAACAATGACGCTGCAAAAAATGCCTTCAGAATGGCTGCAAAAGATCCAAAATGGAAGAAATCTGCTGAATTTGAATTGAATTCAATCAAATAAATTCAGAATAAATAATTTAAAAAGAGGTGATTATCTATCACCTCTTTTTTTTTGTTTAAAAAAAGTTTGAAAGTAATTTGAAATTGGAATTTCTTATTAGTATATATATTAAGAATTTTATTTGAGGGAAATTTTGATAAAGGTTGGCACAGATATCATTGAAGTAAAACGGATCATGGACTCTATTGAAAAATATGGAGAAAATTTTATTAAAAAGGTGTTTACTTCAGGTGAAGTTGAATATTGTAAAAAATTCAAACATTCCGGGGAACGTTTTGCTGGAAAATTTGCTGCAAAAGAATCTGTACAAAAAGCCTTAATGTCAATATTACCAGAAACTACCTTTCCATTACATCAAATTGAAATTCAAAATGATGAGTATGGTCGACCAATAGTAATATTACAAGGTAGTTTAGAAAAGTTTAATCATATATATACTTTAGAAACATCTGTTTCTCATATCAAAGAAATGGCAACTGCAACAACAATATTGGTGGGAAAATGAAAGAATATGTATTATCAAATGCTGAAGCAAAACTTGTAGACGATTACACGATCAATGAACTTGGAATATCCGGTAAGCAGTTGATGAAAACTGCTGGACACTTTGTTACACTGAAAGCAAAAGTATTCTTGAAACATGTACCAGGAAGTCGAATTGATGTTTTTTGTGGAACTGGGAATAATGGTGGCGATGGTTTTGTTACAGCTGCTGAACTTCAAGACATGGGTGCATTTGTAAATGTTTGGATAGTCGGTGACAAAACTAAAATACAAGGAAATGCACTTGCGTTTTTACATCAATGTGAAAAAGAATATGTCAAAATTGAAATAATCCAACGTCAGGAAGATTTTGTAAAACTTGAAAAACTTCATGAAACAGATTTAATTATCGATGCTATGCTAGGAACTGGTTTTATTGGTGATGTAAAAGGGATAATGAAGGACGTAATTCTAAAAATCAATGATGTAGAGCATCCTGTAAAGCATCCTGTTCTTTCTGTGGATCTTCCTTCGGGTATTAATGGAGATACTGGGAAAGTTTGCGGTGTTGCAGTCAAAGCTATGAAGACAATAACGATGGGCTTTCTCAAACGTGGTTTATTGTATAATGATGGACCCTGCCATGCTGGACAAATTATTGTCGCTGACTTAAAATATCCTAAAGATAGTTTTTCAATTTTAGAATCTCCAACAACATATTACCATAAATACGATCTTATTAATGTATTTCCTAAAATTCCATACAATGCTTATAAAAACTTGATGGGAAAAGTTTTAGTTATTGCTGGCTCTAAGGGAATGACAGGTGCTGCGTACCTTACAAGTATGGCTGCCCAGAAAAGTGGTGCAGGATTAGTTGTGAACGCAATTCCTGAAAGCCTAAATCCAATAATGGAGATGAAACTAACAGAAGTCATGACACTTCCTGTTACTGAATCTGAAAATCAAACATTTTGTTTAGAGAGTTTGAAAGACTTAAAAGAAAAGATTGAATGGGCAAGTGTTATTGTCTTTGGTCCTGGAGTTTCTGCTGATGAAAATGTGATGGCATTAGGTAAAGAATTATTAAAAAGAACTGACAAACCTATTATCATTGACGCTGATGGATTGAAAATATTTCAGGATAATTTAAAATTATTAAAGTCCCATCCGAATCTTATTATTACTCCGCATATGGGTGAATTTGGAAGATTAACAGGAAAAGAACCTGATGAAATTCGTATAGATAGGATTGCCTTTGCAAAGGAATTTGTACAAGAGTACAAGTGTCAATTATTACTAAAAGGTGCACACTCAATATCAATCAATAATGATATGACAACTGCTGTTAATGCCACAGGAAATCCAGGCCTGGCTACAGGTGGATCCGGCGATGTACTTTCCGGAATTATTGCTGGTTTTATTGCCCAGGGAATCGATAAATTTGACGCGGTAACTGCTGCAATGGCTGTTCATGGTTATGCAGCTGATCTAGCAACGCGTGAATTTGGAATCCGAGGACTGGTTGCCACAGATTTATTAAAATATCTGCCTTTGGTTCTGCGAGAATTTGATACTGTGGGTGTATGAGAAAAAAAATATTAGTACTGCCCTGGCTTTTGTATTCAGGGCTAATTTTTACTGTTTCATCATTACAACTTAAAGGCATGCCTAATATAACAATTTTGGGTTGGGATAAAGTCATTCACATGACTGAATATTTTATTTATTCTATTCTTACAGGAATTGCTTTATTGGCTTTTGATAAAAAACGGTATTATTTCAATTTATTATTGATGATTTTCATCATTACAATACTATTTGGAGCAAGTGATGAACTACACCAATATTTTGTACCAGGACGTAGTTGTTCTATCTATGATTTTATTGCAGATGCTATCGGTGGAATTTTAGGATTGATTTTATTTCAGAAATTAAAAATTGTGAATAAATTACAGCATGTTAATACTAGAAAAACTGATAGTAAATAATTATGCTATCATTGATAATATAGAAGTTGATTTTCAACCGGGATTCAATGTCATTACTGGTGAAACCGGTGCTGGTAAATCAATTGTCATTAATGCACTAAATCTCGCTCTCGGATATAAAGCCGACATTTCAAAAATCCGCTCCGGGGCCAAAGAATCCGAAATTGTATCTCAATTTAAAATTAATTCAGACTTACCTGATTCAATACAATCTTTACTCGCAGTAAATGAAATTGAAAATAACAATTCACATATAACATTACGTAGAAAACTCTTTGATACAGGACGATCTTCAGCATGGATAAATAATAAATCCTGTTCCATTAATTTGCTGAAAACTATTGGAGCCTTCATTGTCGACATGCATGGACAGCATGCTCACCAACAATTATTAAATGTCGAAACACATTTGGATTATTTAGACAATTTTGGTGAATATGGAAATCTATTATTGACTGTGAAAAATCATTGGAATTCGCTCAATAATCTTAAAGATAGTCTCAAACTCCTACAACAGAGACAAAAACTCAACAAAGAGAAGCAAGAACTTTGGCAATTCCAATTTGATGAAATCTCAAAAGTCAACCCACAATCCGGCGAAATGGAAGTTCTTGAGAAAGAACAAAAGTTGCTGGTTAATGCAGAACGTTATCATGAATTGGCAAACAATGTCACTTCCCAGGTCTATGAAGGTGATGAAACACTCTACAGTCATTTACAATCGATTATTCAGCAGGTTCGGGAGATGAACTCTATCAGCAGTGAATTTGATGCTTATATCGAATCTCTTGAGCAGACAAATTATCTTTTGCAGGAATTGTCAACAGATGTGTCAAATTCTGCTCATAGTGTTGAATTTAATCCTATCCGATTAGAGGATGTAAACAATCGTTTGTCAGAACTAAATAAACTCCAGAAAAAGTATAATCCTGATATTGAGGAAATCATCAAGTTAAAAGATCTATTGGATGAAAAACTCAACCAGGAAGGTAGTTTGGATTTTGATATTCAACAGATTCAGAAAGATATTGATAAAGCAGAAAAAGATTTCTCAACTGCCACAGAGAAATTATCAAGAGCAAGACATAAAACATCTCGCAGATTTGAAAAGGAAGTTGAAAGCCAATTGGTGAAACTTGGTTTTAACCACAGTAAATTCGAGGTGAAAATCGATAAACTGGAATCCTGCAATGAAACCGGTTTTGACAAATTGGAATTCTACATCCGAACCAATCCCGGTGAACCTGTTAGTCCGCTTGTGGAAACAGTTTCCGGTGGTGAGGTTTCCAGAATAATGTTAGCAATGAAATCCATCATGGCTTCCGGGGACAATATTCCTGTGCTGATCTTTGATGAAATTGATACAGGTATTTCCGGACATATCGCAAGAATAGTAGGCGAGGAGATGGTAAATCTTTCCAACAATCACCAAATTCTCTGTATTACTCACTTACCACAAATTGCCAGCCTCGGTAACACCCATCTGGCCGTGAAAAAGAAAATCGTCAACAACCGCAGTATTACCTATATGGAAAATTTGGATAATGATATGCGTGTTGATGAAATCGCTCAATTGATCGGTGGAAAAGAAGTTTCTGAAAGTGGAATGAATCAGGCGAGAGAGTTGTTGAATATGTAGAACAAGTTTGTAACTTGTTAATCAAATTACTCCGAAAGGAGAATTTGATATTGAATCAATTAGTTTTCGGAGCCAAGTCACCTTCAATATACTGATGAATAATTCCTGATATCAAAGTCTGATATGGAATTCCCATTTCCATTGCCTTTTTCTGAATACCTTTATAATCATGATCGTATAAACGTATTGTAATTCTTTTATCTTTTTTCATAGTATTCTTTGCAATGGATTTTATTTTTTCCACTTCTTCTTTTGATGGTTCTTGGAATTCTATTTCATCATTTTCTAATGCATCTAGGATTCGTAGTTCTTCTTCTGAGTATTTCATTTTATTCTCTTTTCATTTTTATATAATCCTTGTTGATTTTCGACTAGGAATTATTGTTTTTAGATATATGTATTCTTTCTCGATAATATGTGGAACCATGTAAATATATTCATCGATTACTACAAAATATATTTTTTGTCCCAGATATTTTGTCTGATCTGAATGATTTGCTGTTTTCCAAATATCACCTTGTGAAAGATGAAAAATAATTTTCTCAAAGGAAATTCCTCTTTCCTCTTTTAGCCAATCATTCTTCTTTGGATTCCAATCATATTTCATATTTGAAATGTACATTGTTTGTATGTACATTTCAAGATTATATTTTAAAAAAAATGTGATATCTATCATAATATTTTCATCAGTATTTATTAAGTTAGAACGGTTTAAAACTCATAAGAGAAAGAGTTGTTATGGCAAAAATAGGCAAGTTATTTTTCGTATTGATAATAATAATAAATTCAGTCTTAGCCTCAGATTCACTCACAGTCTATGGAAGAATCATCGATACATCCGGTGTCGGAATTGCAGATGCGAAAATCATAACAGAAGATGGTGTCATTTCATTTTCTGATGAGAATGGAAATTACATGATCAATATTTCCAAAGATTACGTACCCATAGATCATCAGGATATTGTTGTGAATACTATTTCAGATTATTCTGTGAAGATCTACAATCTTCTTGGTCAAAAAATATTTGATGAAAAATATCAGCATTCAGATTTTAGTCAATTTGCATGGAATGGATTGAATAAAAGCGGAGAAATGGTTTCATCGGGGATTTACTTCTCTGTTTTGGAGGTGAACAACCAAATCATTGCCAGAAACAAGATCACTGTTGTTGGTCAGGAAGTTTTGAATAAATGGCCATTTATGAATGCTTCGATTCAACAAATCAAAATACCAAATCTCTTAAAATCATCAGATTATAATTATGATACAAAACTCTCACTAGAAGGAGAGAACTTTACCAATATTTCAGAATTAACTATCAAAATTGAATTCAATGGCAATAATGACAATGCTGCGGAAGCCGAGGATATTGTGCTTAATACTTATGAGATCGATTATATTTATGATATTGATCAGAACCGATACAAAGTTGTGAAAATAGGTAATCAATGGTGGATGGCAGAAAACCTGAAAGTCACCCACTATCGGAATGGTGATCCGATCCCAAATGGCACCGATGGAGAAGAGTGGAGTAATTTAACTACTGGAGCATATTGTTATTATGACAATAGTGATAGTCTTGGTCAGATTTATGGTGCATTATACAATTGGTATGCTGTGGATTATGAGTGTTATATTGCTCCTGAAGGATGGCATGTACCTAAAGATGAAGAGTGGGAGGAACTTGCACAGTTCATAAGTGATGATAATGGTGGTTATCATAGATATGATACTGGTAGATGGAAAAGTGTAGGAATTCATCTGAAATCTACGTCAGGATGGGTAATAAACGGAAATGGTACTGATGACTACGGTTTTGCCGGTTTTTCATCGGGTTGCTGTCCTCCCAGTGGTATATATAATTACTTGGGTGGCTGCGCTTACTTCTGGTCTGCTATGGAGGTCAATAGTGATCGTGCAAGGTACCGCTACCTGCATTGCAGTCATAATAGGTTCAACTTGTACGACCATTATAAGGAGTGGGGAGTTTCAGTCCGCTGTGTAAAAGATTCTGAATAAAACAAGAAAAACTATGAGCAAAATAATTAAGATAATTTTAATGATCGCAATAATATTAATTTCAAATATCTTCGCCTCCGACTCCCTCGCAGTCTATGGTAGAATTATAGATACATCAAGTGTTGGAATTGCTGATGCAAAAATCATCACAGAAGATGGTGTGGTTGCATTTTCTGATAAGAATGGAAATTACATGATTAACATCTCCAAAGATTATGTACCAATTGACCATCAGGATATAGTTGTGAATACTGTCTCTGACTATTCTGTGAAAATCTATAATCTGCTTGGACAAAAGATTTTTGATAAAAAATATCAGCATTCTGATTTCACTCAATTCAATTGGAATGGATTGAATAAGAGGGGCGAGTTGGTTTCATCGGGAATTTACTTCAGCATTTTGGAAGTGAATAAACAAGTTGTTGCGAGAAACAAGATTACTGTTGATGGTCAGGAAGTTTTGAATAAATGGCCTTTTATCAATAAATCGATCCAAAAAATCAAAGTACCAAATTTATCGAAATCATCAGATTATGGTTATGATACTAAACTCTCATTGGAAGGCGAAAACTTCACTAATATATCTGAACTTAAAGTAAAAATTGAATACAATGGCAACAACGATAATGCTGCTGAAGCCGAAGATGTTGTGCTGAATACCTATGAGATTGAATACATCACAGATATTGATGGCAATGTCTATAAAACAGTGAAAATCGGCGATCAATGGTGGATGGCGGAAAACCTGAAAGTTACTCACTATCGCAATGGTGATCCGATCAAATATGTGACTGATAGAGATGAATGGTATTATTTAACAACTGGAGCCTATTGCTATTATGATAATAATGATAGTCTTGGACAGATATATGGTGGTCTGTACAATTGGTTTGCTATCGATGATGAACGAAATATTGCTCCGGAAGGATGGCATGTTCCGTCTGAAGATGAATGGGATGTATTAAAAAGATATTTATTCGAGAATGAGATATACTGGGATCAACAAGGTACTGCATTAAAATCTCAAAACCAGTGGAGGAGACAGAATGAAAGTATTATTACTGGAACTGATATCTATGGATTTACAGCAATACCATCAGGTCAGAGATATGAAAATGCAGAATTTAAAAACTTAGCTAAAACTTATAACTTTTGGTTAACTACAGAAGTCTATAAAAGTGATACTCATGTTCGAGTTCCCTATATAACTTGTACTAGTAATGCTACTTATATTTCAAATTTAATAAAAGAATATGGATTCTCTGTCCGCTGTGTGAAGGATTAAAAAAACAAGTATCAGACTTGTTTTTTTTATTGCTCCCATAGGATAATTTATTTATACAAAGAATCACTTAGCATAATGTTCTGAATAGTTATCAAGAACTTTTCGAATAATCTGTTGATAGGGAACATTATTCTTCTTCGAAACTTTTTTAAAGAAATCGATACTCTTTTCTGATAAAGCAATTGTAACCTTTTTTGTTTTTTCTTTGATTATCAATTCTTCTGGTGGTGGTAAAAAGTCATTTATTACTTTTGAGGTTGATAGGGATTCACTGATTTCTTCAGGTGCATTTTCATATTTTATTTTGTTGTTCATATTTTTTCTTTCCTTCCCGCCATAAACCGGCGCCAAAGATTCTGATTTTATTATTTCTTATAACGAATCGAACTGTTATTATTCCTGAATCGGTTTTTCCTATACAGAAATATCGTTCTTCTTCGATGCTATGTTTTTCATCTTTCAATATTATTCTCTTTTTATCAAAAAATGCATATTGAGCATCTTCAAACGATATTTTGTGTTTTTCTTGATTTACAATATTTTTATTTTCATCCCATTCAAATTTCATATTTATAAACTACCATATATTTAGCAATATTTCTATATTTATTTTTATAAGATTTTTGAAATTGTCGGTTACTATCGGATTTTTATATGAATTTTAGGAATAGCACCAGACTTTAGTCTGGTGACAAAGAAGTAGATGGAATTCATAGTCTACTTCAGTAGACACCCCTATAATCATTTCTAAAAAATAGTGATTTATATCATAAAATTTTTGTCAATTTTTATTAATTTACAGCGGCTTTAAAATTCACAAAAGAAAGAAATGATATGACAAGGATCGTCAAAATATTTTTTATAATGGCAATAATTTCAAGTACAGTCTTCGCCTCCGATTCCCTCACAGTCTATGGCAGAATCATTGATACATCAGGTGTCGGAATTGCAGATGCAAAGATCATCACAGAAGATGGTGTGATTGCATTTTCAGATGAGAATGGAAATTACATGATTAACATCTCCAAAGATTATGTACCAATTGACCATCAGGATATAGTTGTGAATACTGTCTCTGACTATTCTGTGAAAATCTACAACCTTCTCGGTCAAAAAGTATTGGATGAAAAATATCATCATTCAGACTTTACAGAATTTGCCTGGAATGGGATGAATAAAAGCGGAGAGTTGGTTTCGTCTGGGATTTACTTCAGCATTCTGGAGGTGAATAATCAGATTGTTGCAAGAAACAAGATTACAGTTGTTGGTCAGGAAGTTTTGAATAAATGGCCTTTTATCAATAAATCGATCCAAAAAATCAAAGTACCAAATTTATCGAAATCATCAGATTATGGTTATGATACTAAACTCTCA
>Ga0070729_10004868_pt1 | contig 14283 bp, 7 predicted proteins | sample tdDd472_FD_66725 | JGI IMG/M metagenome (GOLD analysis project Ga0070729, IMG submission 66725) | Marine sediment microbial communities from the Atlantic coast under amendment with organic carbon and nitrate - tdDd47.2 | ecosystem: Environmental > Aquatic > Marine > Coastal > Sediment | place...
GAGGGGTCCAGACCGGTTTCGGAAAGGATCCGCTTGACCATGCCGGTGACCCCCGGTTCCATGAACTGGCTGGCCGACAGGTTGACCGCTACCCGGATGGGTTCGATCCCCTCACTGCGCCATTGCTGGACCTGGGTGCAGGCCTTGCGCAGCACCCACTCGCCGATGCCGTGGATCAGGCCGGTTTCCTCGGCCAGGGGAATGAACTGGGCAGGCTTGATCTCTCCCAGTTCGTGGTGGTTCCAGCGTAGCAGACACTCGACTCCGATGATGCGGCCGTTGCTGAGATCGAACTGGGGCTGCCAGGCCAAGGACAACTCATTGCGGTTGATGGCCTGGCGCAGGCCCGCCTCCATGCTCAACCGTTCGAGGGCGCGACGATTCATGTCGTCGGAGAAGAATTGGTAGCGGTTGCGACCCTTGCCCTTGGCGGCGTACATGGCCATGTCCGCATGCTTGAGCAGGGTCTGCACGTCGGCGCCGTCGTCGGGGTGAACGGCGATACCGATGCTCGTGGTCGTGAAGACCTCCTGCCCCTCCAGATCGAAGGCCCGCTTCATGGCTCGTTGGATCTTGCGGGCAACGGTGATCACCTGGCGATCTCCCTTGACCGACGGCAACAGCAGTACGAACTCGTCGCCACCGAGCCGGCAAAGGGTGTCCCCTCGCCGAATACAGGAATTCAGACGACCGGCAATGGCCTTGAGCAGCAAATCGCCCTTGTCGTGGCCCAGCGAATCGTTGATGTCCTTGAAGTTGTCCAAATCGCAGAACAGCAGTGCCACCTGGCGGCCGGTGCGCCGGGCAGTGGCCATGGCCCGATCCAGCTGCTCCAGGAAGAACGAGCGATTGGGCAACCGGGTCAGGGTGTCGTAGTAGGCCAGCTGCCGGATCTCCTCCTCGGTACGCTTGCGGCGGCTGATGTCGGTGACCGAGCCGATGTACCCCTCCAGATGGCCATTCGTGTCGAAGATGGGTTCGGCCTGACAGAAGACCCATGTGCTCCGCCCGCCGGGGCGCTTGAAGCGGCACTCGGTCTTGAAGGAACGCCGCTCCTGCACGGCGGCCCGCCAGGCTTCCATGGCCAGGCCCCGGTCGTCGGCATGAACGGCGATGTCCCAGCTGTTGCCGACCACCTGGCTGGTCGTCAAACCGGCGATCTCCCGCCAGCTCTTGTTCACATGGGCACAGCGACCGTCGACGTCCAGCCTGAAGATCCCCACCGGAGAGGCTTCGGCCATGACCTGGTAGCGCCGTTCGCTCTCGCGCAGGGCCTGCTCGGTGAGGCGCTGCTCGGTGACGTCTTCCACCGTCGAGATCATCAGGTTCATCTCGGGCATGGGAATATTGCGGGCCGCGACAATCTTCTCGGTTCCGTCGCGACAGGTGATCCGCATATCATCCCAGCGCATACGTTCCAGATCACCGCTGGCGATGTCCTTGAGGATCATCTGGCGGACTTCCTCACGCTCGTCGGGATTGGGATACACCCGGGAAAAGAACGTCTCCAGATCGGTGAAATCGCCCTGGGACCAGCCCCCGTAGATCTCCAGGAATCGGCGGTTCGCATAGCCGATGTTACCCTTGTCTATGGTATTGACAGCCAGACCGATGGGCAGGTTGTCCAGAACCTTCTCGATGAAGATGTTGCCCTTGGAGAGCTCGTTCTCGATGCGCCGCTCCCGGGCGGTCTGGTCCACGAAAGTCGCCAGGATTCCCGATACGTCGCCGGCGGCGTTGAAGACCGGCGAACTCGAAAACTGGATGCTGAACAGGGAACCGTCCTTGCGACTTCCCCGCAGTTCTTCCTTGAACACGCCGTGGCCCGTCGACGCACACTCCAGGGCCTTGCGAAATTTATCCTCGTATTCCTGGGTGATTGCCGGCAGAACCGTGCCGATGACCTCGTCGGCCGCCCAGCCGGTCGAACGCGCCGCCGCAGGGTTCCATACGGTCACCACTCCGTCCAGATCCATGGCGATCACGGGGCAGGGAAGGGTCTCGATCAAGGAGGAAGAGAGATCACTGGCCAGACAGATGATGTCGGCGTCGAGAGGCTGACAGTTCAGCGCTCTCTCGTCGGGTACGAGCCCGGCGGCACGATCTGCGGCCTGGTGATTTTCGGCGCGTTCCCTGGGCATGCTTCCCTCCAGCGGGGCATCTCGTTGATGATACTTCGATTACATTATCCTAGCAATTGGTATATTGCGCCACCTCCGGGGTGCCGCGTCCGCCAATATGGATTGCTGGTGCTGAAGATCAAGTCGCCGGAGTTCACTTCGCAGAAAACGCCGCCCTTCCGGTGGGGGAAGGGCGGCGAGACGGGTGCCCAATCCTGCCTGGGAGGCATCCCGTCAAGGGATCAAGCGGTAACAGACGACTTCGTAGGGCCGGGGTTCCTCGTCCTCGTCCTCGTCCTCGTCCGGACTGCCGCCGATGGTGACCATCATCATACCGCCACCACCGCTGGTCTGGCTCCGCTGCGGGGCTTTCTGAGCCTCCTTGAAGATGAACAGATGTTCGCCGTCGACGGCGTAGAGGTCTCGGTCGCGGTCAAAGTCCGCCTCGATGCGCAGGGTGCGAACGTAGTGCCCCAGTTGGTCGAAGACATCGAATACCCCTACCGATTGCTCAGGGCACGACTGGGAACCCTGACTGGAAGTTACCCAGATCTCACCGTTGGGGCGGGCAACCACTCCGGAAATATCCCGTGCCCGCTCCTCCACCGGCTCGTCGCCGATCTGGGGAAAGCGCGCCTTCAGATCCTCGGCTTCTTTGCGGGATCTGGCGATCTCCTGCTCGGGACGCTTGATGGTCTCGTATTGTCGGCGGATGATCTGCTGTGGTTTCCCGTAGTCGTCGAAGACTTCCAGCTCGTAGTCGAAGGCCTTCTGGAACACCACAACCCTGCCGTCGGGGCACAGAGACCAGGAGCGAACGAAGTCGTTCTCGCCGCCACCCAGCCTGATCTGCACCATGCCGCCGGACTGCACGTCCTCGTTGGTCATGAGCACCGCCTGCAGGGTCCCGTCGGGTTGAAAAGCGCTGAGACTATATTCCGTGACGACGCGCTCGTCGCCGAAACTAGTGGCGACCATGCCGATGACCACCTGGTCAGCAGTGGCATCGATGTGCTGGAGGTGGCTCATGCCGGTATTCTTCTCGCCGGCAAACGCAAAACTGGGCTGAGGAATGCCCTGGCGATCCATGCACACGATCTTGCCCGGCATCATCTCCAGAACACCCAGCGTCCCATTGGGCATGAAGACAAGTTCGGTACCGTTGCGGAACTCCCCCGGACCGTCGCCCTCGCGGCCGATGGTCCGCAACAGTTCCCCCTCGGGTGAGATCACGTAGATGCTGCTCAGGTGGTTGTCCAGGAGGTAGGTGACGCCGTCTTCATCCACGACCGCATCGCTGACAAGCCCGAAAAGGAGATCTGATTCGTCATCGCCACCCAGACGCCATTGTTCTTCCGGTGCGAGTACCTGCTCCGCGTCCCGAGCCTCGGCAGGGTTCAAGACGACCGGGATGCCGTCTTCCGTAGCCTGCCCGGGCTGCCACATGGGAGCTGCGTCCGCCGGTCCCCCCACGGTGAGAGCCAGGAGCTGGGCGGCGAGGATCAGCAATCCCGCCACTGTCGTTCTGAAGATCATGTTCTGTCTCCCTGTCGAAACCGGCGACCAGAGGCGTCGTCCGAGTGCGCTGTGATATCACGATCACTATGACGACAAGATACGGGCGGCAGTTCCACGGTCTCCAGTTAACGAATGTCAGTTTCTGTTAATAAGTGTTAAAGAGCCGAATATGCGGGGGGACGGCGCCGCGCAATGGGTTATTATTGGGCCATGATTCTCTCGCGCAAAAAGGTGAGCCTCATGGCGGGGCTGCTCTCGTTCGCCCTGGCCGGTCTGATGGTGGTCCAGGGCGTGCTGTTGCGCAATGCATGGGATCTGAAGAACCGGGCATTCGATCGCAACGTCCGATCGGCCCTGGCATTGACCATCCAGCAGATCGAAGCCGAAGAGATTGCCGGCCACGCCAACGACTACTTCTTCAACGTCGCCGGCGGCGACTCGGGGCTGGCCACGATCCATCGCTTCAACATCGACACCGGCGCCGCCGGCTTCCACACCCGAACCGACCTGCGTATCGAAGCGGTACCGATGACCCTGGCCGCCGATTCGGTATTCGTGTTGGGCAGCGGCGATTCGACCTACTGCGTCGCCACGGTGGGTGACAGCCTGGTGCGGCGGGAGTTATCGGCGGCCGAGTTCTACGGAGAACGGGCCGTTGGCGGCGAAGGTCGGAAAGTCGCATTGGTTCTGGAGGCCGAACGCTCCCAGTTCATAGAACGCGTGGTCGGCGGGCTGGTTCACATACGGGCGCCGGCCATCGACGAGCGACTCGCTGCGGTTTCCATCGACTCGATTCTCACGGCCCAGTTGACGGCCACTGGAATCGATGCCGAACCGCGATTCGCCATTGTGGGGGCCGCCGAGAGCGCACCGGTCGTTGCCGGCACCGGACTGGAGCCTGACGAGATCGCCGCGTCGCCCTACCGGGCCCGGCTGTATCCTCTGGATCTGGCTCCTCCGTTCTACGAACTGGTCCTCCACTTTCCGGGAGCTACCGCCTTCGTCCTGAAACAGGTCGGACCCCTGCTGCTGGCTTCGGTGCTGTTCCTGGCAGTGATCGTTTTCAGCTACGCCCACACCGTTCGTGCGCTGCTCGAACAGCGCCGGTTCGCCGGCCAGGTCGTGGATTTCGTGAACAACATGACCCATGAATTCAAGACACCCATCTCCACCGTATCGCTGGCCAGCGAGGCCATTGCCGGCAGCGAGGCAGCCCTGGACTCTCCGGCCCTGCTGCGCTACAACGGCATGATTCGCGAGGAAACCGACCGGATGACGCGGCAGGTGGAGAAGATCCTTCAGATCGCCCAGCTCGAGCGGGGCGACTTTCGCTTGAATCGCATCCCTCTGGATGGGCACCAATTGATCGAGGATGCCGTCACCGGCTTCTCCTTGCAGGTGGATCAGCACGAGGGATCCCTGGTCTGTGAGCTGGGAGCAACCAGGACCCGGATCATGGGCGACGAGGTCCATCTGTCCAACATTCTGGGCAATCTGCTCGACAACGCCGTCAAGTACTCGCTGCGGCCACCGGAGATCACCGTGGCCTCCGAGAACGACGACAAGGTCTTGATCATCACCGTCAGCGACCGCGGTCTCGGCGTCTCCCGGACGAATCGTGAGCGGGTTTTCGATCCGTACTTTCGCTGTCCCACCGGCAATCGCCACGACGTTAAGGGATTCGGTCTGGGGTTGAGCTACGTGCGGCTGCTGACCGAGGCCCATGGCGGTAACGTGATGCTGCGGGACAATCCGGGCGGCGGCACGCGCGTGCGCTTGGCCCTGCCGTTGGCTAATGGCGCCGAGTACCCGGAGGTGGCGGGATGACTCCACGTGCAAGGATCCTGCTGCTGGAAGACGACCCCAACCTGGGCCTGATCGTCGAGGAGTCCCTGGCCGGCAAGGATTTCGAGGTCACCCTGTGTCGCGACGGAGTGGCGGGACTGGCAGCGTACCGGGCCGGCGAGTTCGACCTCTGTCTGGTGGACGTGATGATGCCTGAGATGGACGGCTTCGAGTTCGCCGCCCAGGTCCGGCGCGAGGACACCGGCACCCCGTTGATCTTCCTGACTGCGCGGGCTCTGACCGAGGATCGAATCGAGGGCTTTCGCCTCGGCTGCGACGATTATGTCACCAAGCCTTTCAGCATGGAGGAGCTCCTGCTGCGTATAGACGCCGTCCTCCGGCGCAGCGAGCCCGGGCGGCTGGGTTCGAGCGGCAGCGGGCCGGTGGTCCTGGGCAGTTACCGGTTCGTCCCTGACGAACAGACATTGGCCCGCGACGGTGACATCCGTTCACTCACCGACCGCGAAACCGAATTGCTGCAACTGCTTTGCGAACGCATGAACGACACGCTGGAACGCCGGGTGGCATTGATCAGGATCTGGGGGGACGACAGCTACCACGCGGGGCGCAGCATGGATGTCTTCATCTCACGCCTGCGCAAGTACCTGCAGGACGATGACCGCCTCGAGATCAAATCGGTACACGGCCGCGGCTTCAAGCTGCTGGTACGCGACTGAATCGGGCGGGCGGCCCCGTCAGCTACGCAGATACGAGGCGCAATTGACGTCGATGATTCCTCCGGTCAGAGCATCGGCCCGGCCCGAAACCACGAGCAACACTACCTCGGCGATCTCCGCTGCTACGGCGGTCCGGCCCAGGGGACTCTGGTTGAGGATCCCCTCGCCTTCGGGACCCGCGAGATAGGCGCGGGTCATGTCGGTCTCGACCCAGCCTGGCGCCACGGCCACCACGTGGATGCCCAGAGGAGCCAGCTTGACCGCCAGGGACTGGCTCAGGCTGTTCAAGGCAGCCTTGCTGGCACCGTAGGCCGGTGCTTCCGGCTCGCCTCGAAATGCACCCCGACTGGTGATGTTGACGATGTGCCCGCCCCCCGCCTCGGCAAGTGCCGGCACCGCGGCATGGATCAACTGGGCAGGCCCGTCTAGATTCACTGCCAGAGTGCGTCGCCAGGTTGTCTGCCAGGTAGCGGCATCCACCTCGGACACGTCGTGGGGCTCGTAGATACCTGCGTTGTTCACCAGGATATCCAGTCTACCCAGCTCGTCCACCGCTCGCGCCACCAGTCCCGTGGCGGCGGCGGGTTCGCCGAGATCGGCGCCCAGGACGCAATGTCCGGCGCCGGACAGACCGGCAGCGACCGTCGCAGCTGCTTCCCGATCTCGGCCGTAGTGCACTGCCACCCGGGCTCCGCGCTCGGCCAGCAGCCGAACCACCGCGGCGCCGATGCCGCGCCCGCCTCCGGTGACCAGGGCGGTGCGCCCCTGCAAGTCGCCCGTCGAATCCGTCATGTCCCCTGCTCCTTTAAAGATCATTCTTATTGAAGACGAGTTTCCGAATGGATTACAATGATTTCAACCTTCTCAATCACCCCAGCTTCGGAGGATGCCGCACGAACACTTGCTAGCCTTGGGAAACTTTATCGTCCCCGGCAGCAAGGTTCTTCGTTCGGCTGACCGGGGTTGGTTTGTCGGTGTATACCGACCGGTTTACTGAGGAGGACTTATTTTGAATACCACACATTTCAACCGTACCATCATTCGTTTCGGCCTTACCCTGGTGCTTCTGTTATCGGTCACTCTGCTGGCTCTGTCAACGGTTCGCGCCACCGGGCGCCCCCAGCTGTTGCCGGTCGGAGACTGGGAACATCTGATCATCACCAGCGATGAGCTCGCCAAGTCATTCATCCCCCTGCGAGACCAGCGAGACAGCCAGGGGCTCACGTCGCGCATCGTGACTCTCGAGGAGATCGCCGCCTGGTCGTCTCCGCTAGCCAATCAACGCGAAGCCATCCGGGAGTTCCTGACGTCCGCCCAGACGGAATGGAACACACGGTACGTCCTGCTCGGCGGAGACGAATCGGTGATCCGGGCGCCGCTGTCCAAGTACGTCTACGGCGGCGATCAGGCATATATCTTTCCCGTAGACATCTACTACGTCTGTCCCGACGGAGAATGGGACGTGGACGAGGACGGCTACCTGGGCGAGCCCCAGGACGATCTGCCAGACCTGATCTCGAGCGCGGTCATCGGTCGGGTTCCGGTCACCGACATCCAGCAGGTGGCTGCCTTCGTGGCCAAGACCATCGCATTCGAAACAGCGGTTCCCGAGGCTCCCGAAGGGGTGTTGCTGGCCGGAACCGTAGTCGCGCCCTATCCCTGGTTTCCCGGCGATCCTGTCCATCTGGATGGAGCCGAGATTCTGGAACAACTGGCGGAACTCGTGACGGCCGCCGACCCGGACCGTCCTATCGGCCGCCTGTATCAGAATCCAGCTGCCCATCCCGCAGCGGAGCCCCTGAATCCCGATACGCTGGTCGAGACCCTGCTGACGGGCGACTATCGCTGGTTGGCGTTCACGGGCCACGGTGAAGCCGAAACTTGGGAACTGAGCACAGCCCTGTACCTGCACGCGGAAGGCGTGGCCCCGCTGGCCGACAGTCCCCGACCTGCGTTCGTGGAAGCCTTGTGCTGGGGCCCGGCGGACTATCTGGCCGACGGAATCATGGAACGAATGGTGATGCTACCAACAGGTGGCTGCGCCGGTGCTCTGGGGTCCAGTGGCATCACCTTTATCGCACCCTATGGCATGTTCAGGAACTTGTTCTGGGCCCAAACGGTCAATGGCGAGGGTGCCCGCTGGGGAGACGCGATTCTGGCGGCCCGGTTGGCTTACATCGACCAGTACGGCCAGGACGGTTTCGGCGCCTTGACTCTCATGACGGTGACCTTGCTGGGTGATCCGGCCCTGCTCATCGACGCGGCAACAGCGCGTCAACCGGTGCGGCAGCCCGTTGTTCTGCTGAGTGACGCCCAGGCCAGTCCCAATCCGTTCAATCCCAATACCACGGTGTCATTCTCGGTAGGTGACGGGAGCCGGCTCATTCCCGTCTCGCTGAAGATCTACGATCTGGCGGGCAGGCTGGTGACCACGCTGCTGGACGGCGACCTGCGCGCCGGCCGCGTCAGCATCGTCTGGCAGGGCACTGATGACAACGGTAGCTCCGTGGGCTCGGGGATGTACCTGGCCCAGATCTACACACCCACCGAGGCGACGAATCTGAAACTGATCCTGGTGGAGTGAGAGGGCGTCTGAATCAGCCAGGACAGACAGGGACCGCGTGCGGCGAAAGCGGCACGCGGTCCTTACGTTTCCGGCGCATACGCTCTTAATCTGCCAGCACCGCCATACACGAGACCGTGCCCAGAACCATGCCGCCATAGGCCAGTGCCTCTAGGATGGTCGCTTCGGTCCAGCCCAGGTCCCGCAGGCGACTCAACTCGTCGGCTGACGCCGACCGGCGCTCCGGCACGCTACGCACCACGAATTCCAGCAACGCCTGCTCCGGCTCGCTCAAAGGCCAATCGGCAGGGTCGCCGGACAGCGCCTCGACTTCCTCAGCGGACAGGCCGATGATCCGCAACAGCTTTCCGTTGATGGCCTGACATTCGCTCAGACCGAGAAGACCGGTCATGAGGTAGCGTACCGCGACCAGGAATGGTCGACTGAGCGCTTCATTGGCCTGCCAGAACTGCATGGTCTGCCACTGGCGCTCCATCAGGGCTGGGCTGGCGCTCAACATGCGAAATGTCGGTGGAATGCCCAATTCGGGGGGAAACTGCTCGTAAATCTCGGCTACCTTGCCGGCAGCGTCGGCGGGATCGACTGTGCGGATTCCGAACATGATGGGCAGCTCCTCGATACAGTTGTGGTGAGCGGTGGCCTCTTGGATTCATCTCCCAGATAGTATCGGTCCTACCGGTCACCGAACGCCACCGGGAATCGGGCGCCCTCAGGGACGCCTGCCCGTAGACAACGACGCGACGCGGCACTATTCTGCGGGTACCATGAACGGGCTATCCAGGCAGGCACCGCGGTTCGATCCGCTGACCCCGAGAACCAGGCGCAGATCAACAACCGGGCCGGCGACCTGGTTCCCGGTACTGCTCTGGCTCTGTTTGGCATGCCTGGTTTCCGACGCGGCGGCGAACAGCGAGCGTTACTGGAATCGATATCGGGGCTGGAAGATCACGTCCTTCGAGGTTCTCGGCTTGCCGCCGGAAATGTCGACCCAAGTAACCGGGGGCCTGGCCCTGAAAGGGTCACGCCGCCTTTTCGGCATGAAACGACCCGAGTTCTCAACGCGCCTGCTGGCCGAGGATATGGCCCGCATCCGGGTCTTCCTGGCTCAGCGAGGCTTTCCGTTGGCCCGGGTGGTACCCACCGCAGTACCGGTGAAAGAGACCCGGGAACTGGCTTTGACCTTGACCGTGGAACCGGGCCGCCCGGTCGTGGTGAAGGAAGTGCAGATCGTCGGCTGGCCCGAGCTCGTCGCACCGGTCGACTCCCTGGACAAGAAGATTCTACGACCCGGTGAACGATTCAGCGACGAGCGGATCAACGAAACCCGATCCCGTCTGCGATACCTGCTGCTGAACTCGGGCTATGCCGACGTGGCGGTCGAGACCGAGGTCAGCGGTCTGGATGGCCAGAGTGTGGAACTCGTGCGCTATGTCGTCACCGCAGGCGAGTTCCAGCAGATCGATTCGGTCGAGATATCCGGCTGCTCTGACGATCTCTTGAAACTGGCCCGGCGGGTCCTTGACATCGACGAAGGCATCGACTACTCCGATGAGCGAATGCTCAAAGCCGCCCGTGATCTGCGCGCGACCCAGCTCTTCGATCAGGTGGACCTGAGCACCGATCCCATTTCGCCCGGCAGCCTGGCCCTGCTGGTCGAACTGCGCAACGGCAAGATGAGGACCTGGGACGCGGCGGTTGGCACGTGGTCCGACAACCCGTGGGCGGTGCGTTCGAGCTGGATTCACCGCAACCTGTTCAAGCGCGGGTACGGATTCGATGTGGAAGGGGTTTTCTCCACCCATGAAGTCAGTGCCGGAGTCGGCGTCAGCTGGCTGGGCTGGCTGTCCCCGCGGGGTCGAACCCGGGTTGGAGCCTCTCTCCTGGCCGAGGACGAGGACGCATACGAGTCCAGGGAATGGCGGATAGAGTTGATCCAGTCCCTGCGATTCAAGGAACGGGATATCTGGAAATTGGGCGTGTCCGTTTCCCATGTGAAGGTGGAATCCTTCAGCTCGGATCCCGATGAAGTCCCGGTGAACGAAGGAAAACTGCTGGAGTTCTGGACTGACGTGAAATGGGATCGTACCGACAACCCGATCATCCCGACTCGTGGAGGATACCTGAAACTGTCCGCTGCGTTCTCGCCACCCGAGTTCTTCTCCGAGAGCCCCTATGTTCAGCTTCAGTTCGACACCGCCCGGTATCACAAGATCGTATCGCCGCTGATGCTGGCCGGCCGCCTGCGGTTGGGTTGGTCCAAACCCCTGGGCGGCACTGCAGACATCCTGGCCAACCGGCGTTTCTACGCCGGCGGCTACAACACCATGCGCGGCTACGATCGGCGGCGATTGGGTCCCAAGGATCTCGACAACCATCCCCGGGGCGGCCAGACCACGGTCCTGGGCGGTCTGGAAACCCGCTTGCCTCTGATTTGGCTCCTCGAAGGGGCAGTATTCATCGACGCGGGACAGGTCTGGCGAAACGTCTCAGATACACGACTGGATGATATTTCGGTCGCATTCGGCGTGGCCATCGATCTGATGACGCCGCTGGGACCGCTGCGTGGCGGCTGGGCCCAGAACATCGTCAACCAGGTGTACGAGGAGCCGAAGAATCTGTGGTTCTTCGGGATAGGGTATCCATGGTAGATGCGACACAGTACATCCGACCCCGTTGGCGAGCTTGGCTGGGCCGAGTCCGGGGGATCGTATTGCGTTCGTTGCTGGTCGTGCTCAGCGTCGTGGCACTGTTGCTCGGATCGCTGCTGCTGGCACCGGTACGGGGACATCTGCTGGAGCAGGCCGTCGTGATAGCCGACCGAGCGCTCCCGGGAACCTTGACGGTCCAGGACGTCCGCTGGCCCGCATTGGGTACACTCGAGCTACGTGACGTCCTTTGGGTCGTCGACGATGACTTCGGAGCCGTGGCAGCCGGTCATCAGGATTCGAGCCTGGCCGCCTGTTGGGCCGTAGGTGACACCCTGGCCAAGCTGGACTTCGTGCACATGGAGGTCGACCTGGGCGCATTGCGCCGGAAGGACGTCCAGGCTACGGTGCTGCAGGTGGCGGCTCCGCGTGTGAACGTTCCGGGCATCGTCGCAGCCTTCCCCGCGGCCGATTCCGCCGTTGCCGATACCACCGAGCCCGCCGGGCCGCCGGCGTTCCCGCGCCCCGGAGCCATCCCGGGGATTCCCTCCATTGGCGTCGATCGCTGGGAGCTGCAGGCCGAATCGGTGACCGTCGCACCCGGACAAACGGTCTACGGGATCCGAGGCCACGGGCAGGCGAGTCTGCTGATCGCAGGGGAACCGCGGCTGGTGGTGGAAGCGTTCCAGGCCCGCTACGTGCAGGCATCGCCCACGCCCTTGAGCGCTACGCTGGAGTCTTTGCGCCTGGCGTTGACCATCGATCCGCGGCAACGCACGGCAACCCTGGACAGCCTCGTGGTCTCCATACCCGAAGCCGGGCCGCCGGAAACCCACGATTCCTGGCGGGAGTCCGGCGCCGTCACCCTGCACGTCGAGGGATCGGCTACCTGGACCGACAACGGCATCGGCGCCCGAATCGCCGGCGACTGTCGACTGCCGGGTCCCCCCCACATCGAACCGCTTCTACCCGGAGTGCTTCCCACCGAGGGATCCGGTCCCTTGGCGGGATTCCTGGATGTCACCGTGGAGGTGCAGGATGGCGAGCCCTCGGCCGAGGTGCGGTTGGATCTGGGGCGGGCCGACTGGGTGGACCGCTTTCTGTTGAGCGGTGGACTGCACAATGGTGCCGTCCGGCTGGACACGCTGGATATAGCACTGATGGACGCCTGGGTCACCGCCGCCGGGACCATCGACACGGGGACCGTCGACCTGCAGCTGGGACTGGGTCTGGACGAGCCCACCGTCGCTGCCCTTTTCGTGGGTGGCCCATGGGACGACCTCCAGGTCGACCTCGAGGCCGCAGCTGTTCTGGCCGGACCGATCCGACACCCGCGCATCGACCTGGCTCTCGACGGCGCCGCGAGTGGACCGGCCACGATATTGCGCCACCTGACCGAACTCGTTGCCGGTGAGCAACAATTGAACCACGTTGCGACGGACCGGGACTCGAGTTCCGAACCTGATTCGGTGCAGCTCTGTTCCCTCCATACACGGCTCACCTTGCAGCCGGATGTCTCCAATTCTCTGGTAGATGATCTGCTTTTTGCGAACGGTAATCCCGGCTCGGCGACCGACCGTCCGGACAGCAGTCGGAACCCTCTTGGTTTTCTCGGCAGTACCGCTCAACTGGACACCCTGGACCTGAGACTGCTGGGTGCCCGGGTCAGCGCCGCCGGATCAATCGATACCTCGACGGTCGATCTGCAGTTGGGCGTGGGTCTGGATGACCCCACCCTGCCGGCGTTGCTGCTGAACCCGATCTGGCAGGAAGCCCAGGTCAGCTTCGACCTGCGCTGCGATCTGGTGGGAGCCACTCGCCATCCGCGCATCGATCTGGCAGTGGACGGTGCGATCAGCGGACCGCTGGTGATCGCCGAAGATCTGGCTGCCCTCGTTTCCGGTCAACGGCGGACGACCATTGTCGCGGAGGATGCCGACGGCGTCGAGTCGGACTCCGTACCCCTCTGTTCCGTGAGATCCCGGGTGACTTTGCAGCCGGATTTCATCGATTTGCCGGATAGCGCCCGGGCTACCGTTAGAGTGCCCACCGGCACCGCCCGCCTGGACACTCTCGGCCTGACGCTGCTGGGCGCGCGGATCAGTGCCGTCGGGGCGGTTGATACTTCGACGGTCGACCTGCACCTGGAGGTCGCGCTGGACGAACCCACGCTGCTAGCCTTGCTTCTCGATCCCGCGTGGCGGAATGGGCAGGTTGGCATCGACCTTCGCTGCGATCTGGCCGGCCCTGTTCACCGGCCGCGGATCGACCTGGCTGTCGACGGTGCCGTTGACGGTCCGGCTCTGGTCGTATCTCGTCTGGCCGCCCGCGTCGGCGGCGATCGACACGAGATCGCGGCCCATCTCGAAGCAGATGGTCCGTTGCAACTGGACGCGGTACTACTCGATTCCGTGCGCGCGCAGGTCACGGTGCATCCTGAAAACCCGGGTTCTCGGGTCGAGGATCTCGCGGTAGGTGCCTGGGGACCCGCCGGGGCGCTGCAGCTCGGAGGCGCCGCCTTCGGGGATTCGATCCGCAGTGTCCGATTGGATTCCTTGATCGTGCAGGCGGCCGGTCAGCACCTCCGGACGACCGGTCCGGCGACCCTGACCCTGGGCCCGGCCCCGGGGGATGTCGCTCTGACCAGGCTGGAATTGACCGGGGATCCCGGTGACGTTTTCGTGGGGGGACATTGGACCAGCCAGGGCCTGGATCTGGATGCCGCTGTGGACCTGCTGCTGCCCGAGGCAATGCTGCAGATCCTGGTACCAAACTCGCTGTGGTCCACCGAAGGCGGCGTGGATCTGGCTCTCAAAGGCCAGGTGGATCTCGCCGGCACGCCCAGCGGTCCCCACTTCGACGGCGATCTGCGCGCTCGGCTGCTACCACACCGG
>Ga0070729_10004874_pt1 | contig 14269 bp, 12 predicted proteins | sample tdDd472_FD_66725 | JGI IMG/M metagenome (GOLD analysis project Ga0070729, IMG submission 66725) | Marine sediment microbial communities from the Atlantic coast under amendment with organic carbon and nitrate - tdDd47.2 | ecosystem: Environmental > Aquatic > Marine > Coastal > Sediment | place...
GACGGCGGGGCAGGGGCATGGCGGCTCCGGGCGGTCTCGTCATCGTGACGGCACCGCGCTCGGGCGGCAAGCGAGCATCGAGCGGTTGACGCCGCGGCGGGTCGCGCTCAGCCTCTGCGCGCCCCGCACCCCGGCTGCGCCATGAAGTTCCTGCACACGATGATCCGCGTCCGAGACGTCGACGCCGCGCTCCACTTCTTCTGCGACCTGCTCGGGCTCGTCGAGACCCGGCGCAAGGACGTGCCGCAGGGGCGGTTCACGCTCATCTTTCTCGCGACCGCGCCCGGTGAGCCCGAGATCGAGCTGACCCACAACTGGGACCACGCCGAGCCGTACACCGGCGGTCGCAACTTCGGGCACCTCGCGTTCGCCGTCGACGACATCTACGCGGCGTGCCAGAAGCTGCAGGACGGCGGCGTCACGATCCTGCGCCCGCCGCGCGACGGACGCATGGCCTTCGTGCGCTCGCCCGACCAGATCAGCATCGAGCTGCTGCAGAAGGGCGACGCACTGCCGGTGCAGGAGCCGTGGGCGTCGATGCCGTCGACCGGCGAGTGGTGACCGCGCGGCGTCGTGTGTGACGGTCGCTGGGACCGCACGCCCCGGCGCGTCCGGTGACAGCGCGTCCGGTGATAGCGCGTCCGGTGACAGCGCGTCCGGTCACAGCGCTTCGCCACACGGCGCCTCGATCAGCGCGGCAGGACGCCTTCGACCGCCGCGATGAGCTCGTCGCTGAGGGGCTCGGTACGCGAGCCGAACCGGGCGACGACGTGCCCGTCTGCGTCGACGAGGAACTTCTCGAAGTTCCACTGCACCGCGCCGTTCAGGTCGCCACCGAGCTCGTTCTGCAGCGTGGCGTAGAGCGGGTGCGGTGTGTCGGTGCGAATCTCGACCTTGTCGAAGAGCGGGAAGGTCACGCCGTACTCGTTCGAGCAGAACGTCGCGATCTCTTCGTTGGTGCCCGGCTCCTGCCCGCCGAAGTCGTTGCAGGGGAACCCGAGCACCGCGAACCCGCGGTCGCTGTACCGCTGGTGCAGCTCTTCGAGCCCGCCGAGCTGCGGCGTGAACCCGCACTCGCTGGCGGTGTTGACGATGAGCAGGGCCTGACCGCGGTAGTCGGCCAGAGAGACGGTCTCACCGGTGACCGTGACGACTTCGTGATCGATGACGGTGTCGCTCATGGGGGCTCCTTCGGCAGCGGGGTCGGGGGTCGTGGGGGGCTCGGTCGCGTCCGACGCGCGGGTGCAACCCGCGGCGGCGAGCAGGGCGATGGCGAGTCCGAACAGGGGGGCGCGGTACATGGCGTCTCGACGGAGGGCAGGGTTGACGACAGTCACGATGCACTGGACCGTGGATCAGGTCCGCCGCGCAATGCCGCCGATTCGCGTGACAGTGAATCCGCGCCCGTGTATCCGGGCCGTGCACGATCCGACCGTGCGGTCGGTCCACCGGCGAGGACAGCGATGCAGGACTACGACGCGATTGTGATCGGCTCGGGCGCCGGCGGGCTGGCTTCGGCGGTGGCGCTGGCTCGGCTGGGCAAGAAGGTCATCGTGTACGAGCAGCACTACCTGCCCGGCGGGTGGTGCCACACCTTCCCCCTCGAAGGGTTCCAGTTCTCGCCGGGTGTGCACTACATCGGCGCGATGGAAGAGGGGCAGATGATGCGCCGGCTCTACGAGGGGCTGGGTGTCGCCAACGACATGGTGTTCTGCGAGCTGAACCCCGACGGGTTCGACCACGTCATCATCGGCGACGAGCGGTTCGACATCCCGAAGGGCGTCGACGTGTTCCGCGAGCGGCTGAAGGCCCGGTTCCCCCATGAGCACGAGGGCATCGACGGGTACCTCGACACCGTATCGGCGATGCACGACGAGATGATGACCCTGATGGCGCACCCGCCGACGGGCCTGAACCTGCTCAAGCTGCCGGCGAAGCTGAGCCGCACCCTTCGGTACGGGCTCATGTCGCTGGACCGGTTCCTCGACAAGTTCACGAAGGACCCGATGCTGCGGGCGATCCTGTCGATCCAGGCGGGGGACCACGGGGTGCCGCCGTCGCGGGTCCCGGTCGCGCAGCACATCGCCGTGCAGACCCACTACTTCGACGGCGGGTACTACCCGATGGGCGGCGCGCGGGCGATCCCGCGGGCGTTCATCAAGGCGCTCAAGAAGCACGGCGGCGAGCTGAAGGTCGAGACGCGGGTCGCGCGCATCCTGCTCGAGGGCACCGGCTCGAAGCGACGCGCGGTGGGCGTGCGGCTCGGTGACGGCACCGAGGTGCGCGCGCCGATCGTCATCTCGAACGCCGACCCGGGCATCACGTACGGCAAGCTCGTCGGTCTCGAGAACTGCCCGAAGAAGGTCGTGCGCAAGCTCGATAAGACGACGTGGTCGGTCAGCGCGATCAGCCTCTTCATGGGCGTCGAGTGCGACGCCGACGCGATGGGGCTCGACTCGGGCAACTACTGGTACACGCGCTCGGCCAACATCGAGGCGGCGTACGACACCGGGTACTCGACCGATCTGCGCGACCTCGACAACCTGCCGGCGAACTTCCTGACGGTCACGACGCTGAAGGACCGCACGAAGCTCAAGAAGCCGAACCTGCACACGATGGAGTCGTTCGCGCTCGTGAACTACGACGCGTTCAACCAGTGGGCGAAGACGGAGTACGGCAACCGGCCCGACGACTATGAGCGCATGAAGGAGCGGCTCACCGAGTCGATGCTGCGCTCGATCGACGCGTACATGCCAGGGCTGCGTGACGGCATCGTGTTCAGCGAGCTCGGGACGCCGATGACCAACGAGTACTACGTCGAGGCGACCCACGGGACGATGTATGGCACCGAGAAGGTGCTGCGGCAGATCGGGCCGTTCGGCTGGCAGCAGAAGACGCCGTTCGCCGGGCTCTACATGTGCGGCGCCAGCACGACCGGGCACGGCGTGGCCGGCGCGACGATGTCGGGCCTGCAGGTCGCCGCCCTCGCGGCCGGCGCGCGCCTGCGCGACTTCATGAACGCCGAGGGCCAGAACCTGCGCATCGTCCCCAGCGACGACGTCTCGGCGTGGCCGGACGACCTCAAGCGCAAGGTCCGCGTCGGGCGCGAAGAGGCGGCGGCGGAGTAGGTCGGGGCATCCGGGCTGCCCTCCCGCACCGCGCTGGCGGTGTCTCGGGCACGTGCGGTCATGAGAAGCCGCGGGGCATGACCCGCGGAATGGTCACCTCACCCCGATGCCCCATCCGGGCGGCGCGGGATCACACCCCCGCCAGCTCCGCCTCCAGCAGGTCGATGAACCGCTGGCCGGTTGCGCCGGGGGGGCGATCGGCGCGGTGCACCAGCGCCGGGTGAAAGGTGTAGCGGGGGCCGCCGTCCCACGGCACCTCGACGAGCGTGCCGGCGGCGAGGGGCTCGCGCACGAGCGCGAGGGGCATCCAGCCGAAGCCGAGCCCGGCCTCGATCGCCTGCAGCTTCGACGCGAAGTCCGCCAGGAAGAGCACCCGGGATCCGCCGAACACTCGTGCGTCGACGACGCGGCTCGATCGGCTCGAGTCGTGCACCGTCAGCTCGAGGTGCGAACGCAGATCGTCGATCGTCACCGTGCCCCCGTCCGACGCGCCCAGCGGGTGGTCGGCGTGCGTCACGAGCACCACCTCGACCGGCGGCAGGTCCCGCGCGACGAGGCGCTGCGACGGCTCCCACGACTTCACGACCATCAGGTCGGCGTCCGTCGCCTCGAACCGATCCTGCACGCCGCCGAGAAACTCGACGCGCATGCGGATCCGCGTCGACACGCCCTCGTCGTGCAGGGCCTTCAGCACGCGCATCACCGGCGCCATCGGCACGATCCCGTCGAACACGACGGACAGGCGCGGCTCGACGCCAGATGCGAACTCCGCGGCGAGTCCCTGCAGGCGTCGGGCTCGCGCGAGCACGGCGCGCCCCTCGTCGAGGATCGCCCGCCCGGCCGCCGTGAACACCGCACGGTGCCCGCTGCGGTCGAAGAGCTCGACCCCCAGATGCGTCTCCAGCTGCCGCACCGTGTAGCTGATCGCGGACGGCACGCGCCCGAGATGGCGCGCGGCGCCGCTGAAGCCACCGTGTCGATCGATGGCGTCGAGCGCCTCGAGCCCGTCGAGATCGATGTCCATGCCAGTCCTTCAATCCGATTGACCAGATCTGTCTATTCTTTGTGATAGCATTTCGTTGAGTCGCGCGGAAGATGAACCCCGTCATCCCCTGCGCCCGCGGCTCCCGTCCGCGTTCGAGCGCCGAGCCCCACTCGACGAGGACCCCATGTACTGGAAGCGAGGCACCGTCACCCGCCAGGCGCACGTCGACATCCCCGACGGCACCGTCGAAGAAGAGTTCGGCCGCCGCGGGTTCTTTGGCCGCGTCAGCCACCTCTATCGCTCCGAGGCGCCGGTCGGCTGGACGTCGATCGAAGGGGACTGCCGCCCCGAGGCACTGAACCTCTACGCCCTGCCGGGGCTCGACGCCGACGACTACCTCGAGGGGCGCATCGCCTTTCTGCAGAACGCGGACGTGCGCATCTCGTTCGCCCGCGTGACCGCGCCGATGGACTACCACTTCCGCAACGCGGACGGCGACGAGCTGCTCTTCGTGCACCGGGGTGTCGGACGCATCGAAACCGACTTCGGGCCGCTGAACTACGAGAAGGGCGACTACCTGCTGATCCCCCGCGGGACGGTGTATCGCCTCGCCCCGGTGGAACCAACCGACCTCCTCATCACCGAATCCGCGGACGAGCTCGAGGTCCCCGACCGGGGCATCGTCGGCAAGCACGCGCTCTTCGACATGGAGGTCGTCAACGTCCCCACCCCCGAGCCGCCGACCCCCGAGCCCGGGCGCACCGAGTGGGCGCTGAAGATCCAGCGCGAGAGCCGCGTCACGACGGTCACGTACCCGTTCAACCCGATCAACACGGTCGGCTGGCGCGGTGACCTCTCGGTCTGGCAGCTCAACCTGCGCGACATCCGCCCGATCCTGTCCGAGCGGTACCACCTGCCGCCGAGCGCGCACGCGACCTTCCTGACCCGGTCGGCGGTGGTGTGCTCGTTCTTGCCGCGTGGCCTCGAGACCGGCGATCCCGGTGCGCTCAAGGTGCCGTTCTATCACGCGAACATCGATTTCGACGAAGTGCTCTTCTATCACGACGGCGACTTCTTCAGCCGCGAGGGCATCGACGCCGGGATGGTGACCTTTCACCCGCAGGGCATCCACCACGGCCCCCAGCCGGGCGCGGTGAACGCCGCCGAGGGCAAGGAGCGGACGAACGAGAAGGCGGTGATGATCGACACCCGCCGTCCGCTGCACCTGACCGAAGCCGGGCGCGCCGCCTGCAACCCGACGTACTGGAAGAGCTGGGGCGCCGCCTGATCGGCCGAGCCACGAACCACCTCTGCATCGACGCCTCGAGAGACTGCCATGATCACCGAATCGAACCCCACCGGGATGCTCGGCCTCGCCTTCGTCGAGTGGTCCGCCGCTGACCCGACGGACCTCGACCGCCTCTTTCGCGACTTCGGGTTCTCGCGCACCCGTCGTCACCGCAGTGCCGCGGTCGACTACTACGGCCAGAACGCGATCCACTTCTTTCTGAACACGACGCCAGACTCGTTCGCGAGCCGGTTCGCCGCCGCCCACGGGCCCTCGATCTGCGGGCTCGGCATCGCGGTCGAAGACGCCGCGGCGGCCTACGAGGCCGCGGTCGCGCGGGGGGCGCGCCCCGTCGAGCCCGGCGCCGGCGGGCTGCCGTTCGACCTGCGCGCCGTGTACGGCATCGGCGACGCGGTGATGTACTTCGTCGACGGGTGGGGCGCCGAGGGTGACCTGCTCGACCGCGAGTTCGTCGTGCACCCGGACCCGCTCGAGGTCCCGGATCGCGGGTTCCTGACCGTCGATCACCTCACGAACAACGTCTACAAGGGCACGCTCAACGAGTGGGCGGACTTCTACACATCGATCTTCGGCTTCACCGAGGTGCGCCACTTCGACATCCGCGGCGAGAAGACCGGCCTGTACTCGTTCGCGCTGCGCTCGCCGGACGGCTCGTTCTGCATCCCGATCAACGAGGGCACCGAAACGAAGTCGCAGATCGAGGAGTACCTGCGCGAGTACAACGGGCCGGGTGTGCAGCATCTCGCCTTCCTGTCGAACGACCTGCTCGCCAGCCTCGACGCGATGGAGGGGTCGAACGTCGACTTCCTCGACATCGACGACGAGTACTACGCCGAGGTCTTCGACCGGGTGCCGAACGTCACCGAGGACCACGCGCACATCCAGAAGCACCAGGTGCTCGTGGACGGCGACGACGAGGGCTACCTGCTGCAGATCTTCACGAAGAACGTCGTCGGCCCGATCTTCATCGAGCTGATCCAGCGCAAGAACCACCTCTCGTTCGGCGAGGGCAACTTCGGCGCCCTCTTCCGGTCGATCGAGCGCGATCAGGAGCGCCGCGGCGTCCTCTGACCGATGCCGGACGGCCGCGCAGCACAGCCGTCATCTCACCGTGCTGCGCGGCGCAACGACAACTGCGCGCCGTCCGCCATGCGGCCGTGCTGCGCGGCGCAACACCAGCTGCGCGCCGTCCGCCATGCGGCCGTGCTGCGCAGCTCACGCAGACAGCGCACCGATGCGCTTGAGCCACCGATGGCCCGCGACGCCGGCGATCGCGCAGGTGACGTAGGCGACGAGCGCATAGATGACCGCGGGGATCGCGATCTCGGTGCTGTTCAGCAGGCCGGTCGCGATGCCGATCGCCATCGCCGCATTCTGCATCCCGACCTCGATGGTGATCGTGACCGTCTGGCGCGGGGGCAGCTTCAGCCCGAGGGCGATGGCGAGGCCGAGCAGCATGCCGATGGCGTTCATCGTCACGACGGGCACCCCGGCGGTGGCGATGAACCCGGCGATGCGCGAGCTCTCTTTGGCGACCGCGCCGACCACGAGCACCGAGAGCAGCACGACGGCGACGCGCTTCACGATCGGCTCGAGCTTCTTTGCCCGCTCGGCCTGTTTCGCCCGCACCACCATGCCGACCGCGAGGGGCAGGCCGACGACGATGAAGATGCGCGCGATCGTGTCCAGGACGGGCAGCGTGACGACGGTCGTTTCGCCCGCGAACACGACCATCGCGAGATTCGTGATGAGCGGGATCGTCACGATCGTCACGACGCCACTGAGGGCGGTCAGCGTGACCGAGAGCGCCGTGTCGCCCCCGGCCATGTGCGAGTAGAGGTTCGACGACGGCCCGCCGGGGCATGCCGTCAGCAGCACCAGGCCCACCGCCAGCGGGGTCGGCAACCCGAACACGAACGCGGTCGCGAAGCCGACGAGGGGAAGCACGACGAGCTGGGCGACGGCGCCGGCGGCCACCGCACGAGGGCGCTCGATGATGCGGCGAAAGTCCGCCATGGTCAGCCCGAGCCCCATCGCGAACATGATCGTCGCGAGAGCCGTCGGGATGAAGAGCTGAACGATGGTGTCGGTCGACATGTCGAGCCGGCGTGAGGGCTCGGCGAGAGTGCCACACCGCTGCCCACGGCGCACGTCGGGCGTCACGGGATGCGCACGCGTCCCTTCGCCCGTGCGCCGAACCGCGAGGCATGGCAGGGTGCGGTGCACCCCACGACCTCGGCCGACCGGAGCCCGTCATGCAGCGCCGCAGCTTTCTGAAGATCATCGTCGCCACCGCCGCCAGCGCTGCCGCCGGGGCCGCCTGTGGCGACGACGGCAGCCCGTCTCCGGGCGGTGACGCGGGTACGGACACCGGCACCGACACCGGCATAGACGCAGGCGCGGACACCGGGATCGATACCGGGCTCGATGGCGGCGCGGACACCGGGGGCGACGCGGGCATGGACACCGGCGACGACGCCGACGCGGGCGGCGAGACGCTGCTCGACGGCGCCGCGCTCTTCACCCTGTCCGTCGCGTCCGGCGACCCGCGCCCGGACTCGGTCATCCTGTGGACGCGCACCGCCGTGGGCGGCGACGCCGACGCCGAGCTCGAGCTGCAGGTGGCCCGCGACGAAGCGTTCACCGACCGGCTGACGCTCGACGGCGCCATGGGCCTCGCGGTGACGGCCGAAGCCGCGTTCGACCACTGCGTGAAGGTGCGGGTCGAGGGCCTCGAGTCGTCGACGCACTACTGGTACCGCTTCGTGCAGCGCACGGACGACGGGGCGTTCGTCTCGCCGGTCGGCCGCACGAAGACGGCCCCCGCGGCGGACGCCGACACGCCGGTGCGGTTCGCGTTCGTGTCCTGCCAGGACTTCAACGGCGTCTACTACAACCCGTACAAGCGCCTCGTCGAACAGGACATCGACGTCCTCATCCACCTTGGCGACTACATCTACGAGACGACGGCGGACCCGTCGTTTCAGACGTCCACGCCGGACCGGGCGATCACGTTCACCGACACCGACGGCGCGATCACGTTCGGTGCCGGCACCGATGAGGAGTACCAGGCCGCGCGGTCGCTCTCGAACTACCGCGAGCTGTACCAGCTGTACCGCGGCGATGCGTGGCTTCGGCGCGCGCACGAGCTCTTCCCCATGATCGCGACGTGGGACGACCACGAGTTCACCGACGACTGCTACGGTGCGGTGGGCACGTACTACGACGGGCGCGAGGACGAGCTCGACGTCGAACGGCGCAAGAACGCGAACCAGGCGTGGTTCGAGTACATGCCGGTCGACTACGGCGCGGGCCCCTCGGGGCAGGATTTCGCCTACGATCGTGAGGCGGAGTTCCCCGGTGACCTCGTCATCTATCGCGACCTGCGGTTCGGCCAGCACGCCCACTTCGTGATGACCGACCTGCGCACCTGGCGCCCGGACCACCCGATCGCCGAGGACGAGCTGCCCGGCGCGGTGCCGATCACCGCCGAGTGGCTCGAAGCCCAGGGCATCGAGGCGCCGGGCTTCGCCGAACCGTACCTCACCGAGGCCCAGGTGACCGACGGCGGGTGGGGCGACGCGCTGCAGGCGTGGGCGGCGGACGAGGGCGTCGATCCGGCGAAGCTCGTCGGCCCGATGACGGTCGCCTTCCTCAACGACGTCGCCGAGGCGTATCCGGACGTCGCGCCGGACCCGATCGGCGAAGAAGACACCGCTGATCTGGCCGTCGGCGTCTCGATCCGCGCCACCGGCAAGACCGGCCCGTTCTCGCAGCTCGGGTCGCGCTACCTCGCGGCCGACGAGGCGTACGACCTCGTCGCGCTGAAGCGGTACCAGGACTCCGAGGGCGCCAGCGAGAACGCGATGGGCGACGCCCAGCGGGCGTGGTTCCTCGAGCGGATGCAGGGCACCGACGCGACCTGGAAGATCTGGGGCAACGAGTTCTGCCTCTTCTCCAAGCGGGTCGACGTGCGGGCGTTCCCGACGCTGCCGGAGTCGTTCAAGAACCGGTACTACCTGAGCGTCGAGGACTGGGGCGGGCTCATCCGGGAGCGCGACGCGCTGATCGACGAGCTCGCCGGCGTGGGCGGCGTCGTCGCGATCACCGGCGACATCCACGCGTTCTTCGCCTCGAGCCCCTACGCGAACGGCGACACCTCGAAGCGCATCACCGAGTTCGTCACCGGCGCCATCTCGTCGGGCACGTACGAGCGGCTGCTCGTGCAGACCGCGAACAGCGACCCGGGCCTGCGCGAGGCGGGCGCGGCGGCGCTGGCGCTGCTCGTGCCGGATCTGATGGTCGACCCGGACCTCGCGTCCAACCCGGACCTCGCGTACGCCAGCATCGACCACCACGGGTTCGCGGTGGTCACCGCCGGCGCCGAGCGCTTCGAGGTGGAGTTCCACCGGTTCGACCAGAACCTCGCGTCGCAGGACATGACCCCCGCCGAGGCCCGCGGCGACGCCGTCGACGTGCAGCGTTTTCGGGTCGAGGCCGGTTCGCCGGACGTGTGGATGGAGCGCGACGGCACCTGGCAGCGCTGGGACGTCGACACCCTCGCCTGGGTCTAGTTCACGACGCGCTCGCGCCCGGGGCGATGACGCAGCGCGCCGCCTCGGCGCGTTGACCGCCTCGCGTGAATGCAGCAGAACAGCGCCACCCACCCCCGCACGGAGGACCCCATGTCGGACGTTCGCGTCACCCAGTCGCACGACCTGCCGGTCGACGAAGCCGTCGAGCGCGTCACCGAGTTCGAGGACATGATCAAGAAGTACGGCGTGAAGTCGACCTGGAAGGGCGGCCACGCCGACCTCAAGGGCATGGGCGTGAAGGGCTCGATCGACGTCACCGACAGCGACGTCACCGTCGTGCTGAAGCTCGGCATGATGGCGAAGGCGGCGGGCGTCGACCCGAAGCGGCTCGAAGGCTCGATCCGCAAGCGCCTCGCGGCCGCGTTCGAAGACTGAGCCACCGCCAGCGGTCGCGTCACGACGTGGCGCGACCCCCGGGGCGCCCCGTCACGGGGTCTCGCCCTCGCGGACCGGGTAGCCCTGGTCCTGCCACCAGTAGAAGCCCTCGTCGAGCACGGCCACGCGCTCGAAGCCGGCTTCGGCGAGGGCGTCTCGCGCCTGCCCGCTGACCGCGTGCGGGCAGCCGCAGTACGTCACGATCCACAGGTCACGAGGCAGGTCGGTGATGGCGCGTTCGACGTCGTAGAACGGAACGGACACCGCCCCCTCGATGTGACCACCGAGGTAGTCGGCGGTCGGCCGCGCGTCGACGAGCACGAAGTTCTCGCCGGCCTCCATCGCGGCGTGCACCTGCTCGCCGGGCACGAAGCGGTCTTCGCGCAGGGTGAAGTCCGCCGGGGCGCCGTCGGGGTGCAGCGGGGCCCGGGTGAGGTCCTGCTCGAAGGGCTCGATCGTCGAGCCGTCCGTCGGCGTCTGCCACGAGCGGATCAGCGCGGTGATGTCGGCGATCGCCTGGTCGCTCAGGGTGCCCTGATACGACGGCATCGGCGTGCCCGGGCGGCCGTTGACGATCGTGTGCTGGATGAACCCGTCGCTCGCCGTCGCGAGGAACCACGGGTTGTTCAGGCTGATCGCGCTGACCCCCTGGCCCTCGTCGCCGTGGCACGCGGCGCAGTGGACGGCGTACGGTCCCTGCCCGCGCAGCGCAGACCCGTCGACCACGACGTCGTCGAGGTCCAGCGGCTCGGCGTCGGCCCACGCGCGGATGTACTGCGTGATCGCTTCGACTTCGGCCGCGTCGAGCGGACCGCCGCGCTCGGCGCCCCACGGCGACATCGGCGTGCCGGGCCGGCCCTCGATGATCGCGGTGCGCACGAAGTCGTCGTCCGCGATGCGCAGAAACTCCGGGTGGGCGAGGGCGTTCGCGTTGTCGCTGACGTACCCCTGGCCGTTGTCGCCGTGGCAGAACGCGCAGTACGTCGTGTACAGCGCCTCGGCGTCGATGCCGGCGGTGTCGGGCAGCGCGGCGTCCGCGGTGTCTTCGCCCGCCGTGTCGCCGGGCTCGACGTCCTCGTCGGCGTCTTCACCAGACGTGTCGACGGCAGCGGTGTCCTCGTCGGTCGCGCTGTCTTCGCCGGTCGTGTCCGTCGGGGCCGTGTCGGCCGCCGCGCCGCCGGCGTCGTCGCCGTCGGTGGAGCAGCCGATCAGCGCGGCTGGCGCGAGCCCGACCAGCAACGCGAGGGCGAGGGTGCGGGGGTCAACCATCGAGCGCATCGAGCACCGCCTGTCGGACGTTCGCATAGCCTTCCTCGGTCGACAGGTTCGTCGAACGGCCGCCCCCGACGGGCAGCAGGTCGACGAGCACCCCGTCGCGATAGATGTAGATGTCGTCCTTGCGACCGCCCATCGCGTCCCACAGGCCCAGCGCGTCGGTGTCCTGGAAGATCGCGAACGACGCGCGGTCGGTCATGTTGTTCACCCGGCTCGCCATCGACGAGAGGTTGACGGTGGCGAAGTCCACGGCGTGCCCGCCCGCGTCGAGCTCGTACCGGAGCTGCTCGAAGTAGATCATCTGCTGCAGGCAGTAGCTGCACCCCGCCGAGAGCAACACCACGAGCTGCACGTCCCCCTCGAACGCGTCGAGGCCGTATGTGTGGCCGTACCCGCAGCTCAGCGGGTTCGCGTCACGGGCGGTCCAGTCGGGCAGCGGGCTGCCGATGCAGGTGGGGCATTCGGATGGTGTGCCGGTCGTCGCCTCGACGGACGCGGTGACCAGCGGGCCGATGCACTGATCGGCGCCGATCCATGCGTCGTCGGGCCCGGGGGGCGGCGTCTCGTCACCGCCTTCACCGCCGGTCGTCTCGCCGCCGCCGGTACCGTCGGCTGCGGTCTCACCCCCGGACGCGGCATCCTCGTCGCCGACGTCGGACCCACACGCGCCGAGCGCGAGGACGGGGACGAGGCAGAGGGCCAGCCATGCCGTGCGCGCAGATGCGTTCATGTCAGCGCCCCTCGACCACCGCGACGATCGCGTCGTGCACGTTCGCGTAGCCTTCGTCGGTCGACAGGTTCGTCGACAGCTCGCCGCTCGCCGCGAGGAAGGTCTGCAGCACGCCGTCGCCGTCGTAGATGTAGAAGTCGTCCTTGCGCCCGCCGTGCAGGCCCCACGCGTCGACCTCGTCCGTGTCCTGGAAGAGCGGGAACGAGCCGCGCTCGATCAGGTTGTCCTGCAGGCCGGACATCGACTTGAGGTTCACGATGGCGAAGTGCACGTCGTGGCCCTCGACCTCGAGCTGGTACCGCATCTGCTCCAGCTTGACCGTCTGACCGAGGCAGTAGCTGCAGCCGGCCGACAGCAGCACGACCACGAGGGTCTGACCGCGGAACGCGTCGAGACCGTACGTCTGGCCGAACCCACAGCTCTGGGGCTGAAAGTCCGTGAGGCGCCAGTTCGGGTGCATCGAGCCGGGCACGGTCGGGTCCTCGACGAGCTCGCCGATCTCGGGGGCCTCGACCCCGACGATGCCCTCGGGCCCGATGCACGGGCCGGGCGGCACGTCGGCAGCTGCATCGGCCGTGGCGTCACCCGCCGCGTCGAGTGCCGCATCCTCGCCGGATCCGTCCGCGGCCACGTCGGTGGCGGCATCGGCGTCGGTGGTTCCGTCGTCCGTCGGGTCGGTCGCCGGGTCGACGGCGGGATCTTCGACCGTGTCGGTCGCCGCCGCGGTATCGTCCCCACCCGTCGTGTCGTCGGCGCCATCGGTCGTCGCGTCACCGGTGGTCGAGTCGCCTTCGACGGCGTCGACGGGGGTGCGGTCAGGGCCGCCGTCCGCGTCCTCGTCGACGACGCATGCAGAGAGGGCGAAGGCCGCGAGCGAGGCGAAAAGTACGATGGGGACGATGCGCATGAGTGGTTCTCGGTCCGACGATGCGGGCGTCAGCGTGTCAGGGTCCGTCGTGCCGTTCAAGCCCGACCGCATCGTGGTAAGCCCGCGAAACGGTTGACGCCAGCGCGAGCGCGCGGCGTGGTGGCCGTGCGACCGTTCGGCGGCCCCCGAACCGACGCCAGGAGGCTCGTCCGTGGATCGCGCTCGTTTCGACCGGATCATGAGCATCGCGCTGCCGATCGTCGGCGGTTTGATCTCGCAGAACGTCCTCAACGTCGTCGACCAGGCGATGGTCGGGACCCTCGGCTCGGACGCGCTCGCCGCGGTCGGGATGGCGAGCTACGCGAACTTCATGGCCGTCTCGATCGTGACGGGGTTGTCCGCCGGCGTGCAGGCGATGGCGTCGCGGCGCCACGGCGCCGAGCAGTTCGACCGGACCGCAGTGCCGCTCAACGGCGGCCTGCTCGTCGCGGTCTTCGTCGGCATCCCGATGTCGATCCTGCTCGCGTCGACGGTCGACATCTGGTTCGCCGCGCTGAACGACGACGCGGACGTCGTCGCTGAGGCCGTGCCGTACCTGCGGTCGCGCCTCTTTGTGATGGCCGCGGTCGGGATGAACTTCTCGTTCCGCGGGTTCTGGAACGGCGTCGACCGGTCGAAGGTGTACCTGCGCACCCTCGTCCTGATGCACGTCTGCAACATCGCGATCAGCTGGACGCTCATCTTCGGGCATTTCGGGCTGCCGGCCCTCGGCACCCTCGGGGCCGGCATCGGCACGGCCGCGGCGACGGTGATCGGCACCGGCTACTACATCGTGCAGGGCCTGACGATGGCCCGCGAGAACGGGTTCATGGCGGGCCTGCCCGACCGCGAGACCCTCGCGACCATGGTGAAGGTGTCGCTGCCGGCGACGATCCAGCAGCTGCTCTTTGCGGCGGGCTTCACGACGATGTTCTGGATCATCGGACAGGTCGGCACCGTCGAGC
>Ga0070729_10004877_pt1 | contig 14258 bp, 16 predicted proteins | sample tdDd472_FD_66725 | JGI IMG/M metagenome (GOLD analysis project Ga0070729, IMG submission 66725) | Marine sediment microbial communities from the Atlantic coast under amendment with organic carbon and nitrate - tdDd47.2 | ecosystem: Environmental > Aquatic > Marine > Coastal > Sediment | place...
AAGAGCAGGGCAAACTGGTCGCAGTACATGCGCTGCAGGTGCTGCAGGGCCAGAAAGTACATATTCTCCCTGTCAGGGAAGCCAAAAAGATCGCCCTGAAAATCAATCAGAATACGGCCGACCAACTCGGACTGAGCATCCCACCGGGCATTGCATCAAAGGCTCAAATCGTGAAATAATGCGTAGCGAATCCATTTTCTGACATTGCAACCTTGCTTGAGGTAACCACATGTTCAAAATGAAACTCCGCGGCAAAACCTTGTTGGTCATGCTTCTGGTTGCCGTAGTTCCCCTGCTGTTCAGCATGATTTTCCTTTCCAACTTTACCAATAACCAGATTCGCGACAGCATGACCCAGTTTGCCGAAAAATCGAGCAACTTCGTCGCACGCAGCACCACCAGCAGTCAACAGGAACTCTCCAACTACCTCCGGCTGCTGAGTAACTCCTCCGATATCGTCAATGCCCTGTATTACGCTTCCCTGACCGGAGATATCGACCAGCTTCGGGAACCGATCGAAGCCGACCGGGAACAGTATGGCATGGACATTCTCGAAGTCCTCGCGGCAGACGGCACGTCTCTGTTCAGAGTCCACAATGAAGGGCTTATTCTGCCTGAGCAGCCGGAGACAGAACATCCTCTGCTCGTCGCTGCCCGCGAGAAAGGCGAGATCCAGGCGGGGCTGTCAGCCTATCTCGGCAAGCTGACCATTCTCGTAGCCAACCCGGTCAGACTTCAGGACAATATCGTCGGGTTCCTCGTCGGTGCCTATCTTCTCGACGATGAATTTGCTCTCTATGTCAAACAAATGGGTGGTGTCGAGGTTGCGTTCCTCGGCGAGCAGGGAGTCGTCGGAGCATCTCATCCTGACTTCCATGGCATGGATCTGTCCAAGCAAAAGAATGAGATCCTGCTCGATAAAAAGCCATACTTGCCAATCACACGCAATCTGACCGGGACCACATTCAGCCTGGTGATCGCCCAGGACCTAGCCGAAGCCTTGCTGGCCCAGCAATCATTGCGCAACCTTATGGGGATCCTGATCGTTGCTGTTATTGCGATCGTGCTGATCGCTGCTTTCCTTTTCTCCCGGGCGCTGACCAAGCCACTCCTGCAAGTTGTCGACAACCTGAAAGAGATTTCCCAGGGCGAAGCTGACCTGACCAGGACACTCGTGGTCAACAGCAACGATGAGGTTGGCGAGCTGGCTGAAAACTTTAATAATTTTGTCGCCCGCCTACGTGAAATGGTCCAGCGCATGCGCTCAGCGGGCTCGGATATATCCGTTGCCACAGAAAAAATTCGACACACATCCCAGGATGTCAGCAATGGCACAACCAACCAGGCTGGAGCAATTGAAGATTCATTCGTGGCGATTCAAAGCATCGACGAATCGACACTCGAAGTCGCCAACAGTATCAGCGCCTTGCTCGAAGCAGTCGAACTTTCATCGTCAGCAACCCTTGAACTCGGGGCAACGATTGAGGAAATAGTCGGCCAGGTAGAACGCCTCTTCAGTACGATCGAAGAAGTTTCCAGTTCAACCACTGAAATGTCCGTGTCCAGTCAGCAGGTTGCCGACAACCTCGACAACCTGTCTTCTTCAACGGAAGTAACCGCTTCATCGATCACTGAGATGGACGCATCGATCAAGGAAGTTGAAGAAACCGCACTGCTGACCAATGAACTCTCGGAGCAGGCCAGTCGGGACGCGGAGTTAGGCAAAACCGCGGTGGCGGAGACCATCTCCGGCATTCAGTTGATCCGGGCGAACGTTGAAGACGCCAGTCTGGCCATTGAAGAACTGGGGAAACAGTCCGGCGAGATCGGCTCAATCCTGACCGTTATCGACGAAGTCGCCGACCAGACCAGACTACTGTCCCTGAATGCATCGATTATTGCTGCGCAGGCCGGTGAGCATGGCAAGGGTTTTGCCGTGGTTGCCGACGAAATCCGTGAACTGGCGGAGCGAACCGCAATGTCCACCCAGGAGATTTCGGCGATCATCCGGCGTCTGCAGACCGGCACCGTGGAAGCGGTCAAGGCCATGCAGGTTGGCAGCGAACGCGTCCATGAAGAAGCTGAACGCTCAAAAGTTGCCGAAGAGGCTCTGGAAAAGCTGACGGAAAGCTCCCTTCGGTCTGCCGAGCAGGTCAAAAGCATCGTACGCGCCACCCAGGAGCAGTCACGGGGCAGCCGCCAGATCACCGAAGCTGTCAACCAGATTGCCAACATGCTGCAACAGATATCCTCTGCCGTTAAACAACAGTCTGACGGCATTCAGCAACTCGCCGAGGCGGCAGAGTCAATGAAAGATATCTCCTCACAGGTCAAGCTCAGCACCGGCGAGCAAGCCAGGGGCAGCCACCAGATCAGTGCCAGCATGGAAAACATTCGCAACATGCTGCAACAAATCGATCAATCATCCAAGGACCAATCAGTGCGCAGTCGGCAACTGGTTGAAGCCGCATCAGCCGTGCGCAAGGTTGCTGAAGAGAACGCGGTCCGGACCACGGAACTCGACACGGTGGTTGAAAACCTGGCCGAGCAGTCCGACGTGCTGGATAAGCAGATCGGTTCTTTCAAATCATAGCCCACCCAGCAAAGCGTTTGACAAAACAGACAGTTTTCGTTAGAGTTCCGAATACATAGCAACACGTCTTTATCAAGAGTGGTGGAGGGACAGGCCCTTTGAAGCCACAGCAACCGGCCCGCTGAAGAAAAAGCGATAGTGGGTGCCAGGTGCTAAATCCGGCCCGTAATGAAATCTGCGGGACAGATGAGGACGGAGCCCGCAATACCGTTTTTAAAGTATCTGCCGGCCCCTTCTCATTTTTCGGGAAGGGGCCTTTTATTTTCAACAGGGTTTTTACCGTGAATGATTTGGCAGACATCGTCAAAACAGAATATGTCGACTTCGATGTCGAGCTGCAGCTGGAAAGCGGCCGGTTACTCGGCCCCTTGACACTCGCCTATGAAACATATGGCACATTGAATGAAAACCGTAGCAACGCCGTACTGGTCGCGCACGCTTGGACCGGTGACGCACATGCGGCGGGACGCCATCATGTAGACGATCGCAAGCCGGGCTGGTGGGACGACATGATCGGCCCGGGTAAAGTTCTGGACACTAATCGCTATTTTGTCATCTGCTCAAATGTGATCGGTTCCTGTTTCGGTTCCACCGGGCCTGCCAGTATCAACCCGCGGACCGGCAAACCTTACCATCTGCAATTCCCGGTGGTTATGGTCCGGGATATGGTGCGCGCCCAGCAACTTCTCCTGGATCATCTGGGGATCGACCAACTGCTCACGGTGGTCGGCGGCAGCATGGGTGCTATGCAGGCCATCGAATGGGGGATCCACTACCCGAGCCGGGTTCGATCGATCATCCCGATCGCCGGCACCGGATGCCCGTCGCCGATGGCTATCGCCCTGAATGCTCTGGCCCGTCAGGCGATCTACAACGACCCGATGTGGCGCAAGGGCAATTACAAACCGGAGCATCCGCCGGCAGACGGGCTGGCGCTGGCCCGTGCCGTCGGGCACATCTCGTTCCTGTCCGATCCCTCAATGAACCTCAAATTTGGCAGAAGGTTCTCTGCCCGGGATGGCCAGTTTGATTTTTTCGGCCAATTCGAGATTGAACGCTACCTTGCATACAATGGCCGTAACTTTGTCGACCGCTTTGATACCAACAGCTTCCTCTACTTGGCCAAGTCATTAGATCTATACGATGTTGCCTGGGGCTTTGAAGGGCTGGATGAAGCGCTGAGTAACCTCGACTGCGCATCGCTCTGGTTTGCCTTCTCTTCGGACTGGCTCTACCCGCCATATCAGACCGAGGAGTTGATCGAGATATTGCATGCCCAGGGCAAACCTGCCGAGTATCATCTGGTTGATTCCGATTACGGACACGATTCGTTCCTGGTTGAACCGGAGAAGTTTACACCGAAGATTGTGGAGTTTCTGGATCGGATTTCGAACTAGAATTAGATAAAGGGAATGGTGCAAGGGCAACAGATTAACCATCTGTTACCCGCTCACACCAATCTCAACGCCCTCTCATTCATCCCCCTCAAACAAATCCATCTGATCAAAACGAAGCTTCTCCACCTTGAACGGCAACGGGAAATATCGCGGGCATTCGAGCAGTAGATTGTCCGCAGGCTGCTTGCAGTGACGCAGGCATTTAATACAGAGACTGTTGATCGTTTTATCTTCCGATGGTGGCGTCATGACATCGTCCATTCAGGCTTGCTGTTTGGATATACTCTATCAGGATGAGACCTGAGCAGTAAAGAGTTACTGCTGATCAAGTTGATTACTCAGAACGCTTGAGATTGCTGACTGAATGCGTTCCAGAGCTGTTTCTGCAGGATCAAGATCGATTTCGATCCGTCTCTCCGGAAGGGTATGTTGGTAGAGAGGATCGTAATAATTCTCCATCAGATCACTGACAAGTTCAGACCATTTGCCCGCATCGAGCAATTCCAGGTACCGGCTGACCGTCTTGTTGCCAAGCCTCTCCTTCAGGGCTTTAATCGGTTCAGCAAAATCGGTCTTGAGACTGTCGATCGCCGGATAGTCGCTCAGGATATTTCTGACCCGGGTCGACAGATCGGCCTTCAACCAGATTGATGTCTCGATCTGCAGCGAATTATACAACTGCACCGGCAGGGCAACCCGGCCGATATGGCGGCTCTCCCCTTCAGCTAAAACGAAAGCTTCTTGCGGAATCTTGCGCAACACGTCCCAGACCAGCGCCTCAAACATTTTCTGGGTTGGCTGCGGCGGCAAACCAAGGTTGCCAAAGGCACTGCCGCGATGATTTGCCAGCCCCTCGAGATCGATAATCGGCAAGCCGGCTTCGACAAGGCGATGCAGGTAGTGGGTCTTGCCCACTCCTGTCAGGCCGCGAAAAACTATCAGACGCCCCCACTGGCCATTCTCAAAGAAATCAAGGACATGCCTGCGAAAGCCTTTATGCCCGCGCGACAGCTGCCGGGCGGGAACACCGGCAAGCTCCAGGAACTGGGTCAGGGCGAGGCTGCGCATACCACCACGCCAGCAGAAGACAACCACCGGCAGGGATGTGCCGGCCTGGTGACCAGAAACCTGCTCCACCATGAACGGGATCTTGGGAGCAACAAGTGCAACGCCACGGCGTCTGGCTTCGGTTTTCCCTACCTGCTTGTAAAGCCTGCCGACTTCGGCGCGCTCGGCATCATCGAGAATCGGGATGTTAATCGCACCCGGGATGGTCGCCTCGACAAATTCTGCCGGACTGCGCGCATCAATCAACACCGCGCCTCTATCGCGCAGAGACAATGCTTGCTCAAGGTTTATCGTCGTCGACATCAGTAATAACTCTCAGTGACAGTGGTTATACTCCAATAAGGAGTTGACCGGCAAGTAGCAGGTCTTGTCTTTTGAGAAAAGGTTGACAAGGGAACAGGCTTCGGTTAGTTTGGCGTCTCTGTTGCGGGGTGGAGCAGTCAGGTAGCTCGTCGGGCTCATAACCCGAAGGTCGGAGGTTCAAATCCTCCCCCCGCTACCAATAAAATTCTGGAGAGGGGCGTACTTGAGTATGCCCTTTCTACGTTCTGTCTGTCGTTTATTCTTTAATCTGTCTCCGGTGACAAACCTTTACGACTGCCTGTCATGTACTGATCGAACCAATTGTACCGTTTATAAACGAAAAAGAGCCTTGCCGACTGCAAGGCCCTTTTATTATTCACTTTTCGTTGGAAGTTACGCCGTTCCAGGCGAAGCTCCTGCCACGCCGACAGGCTCAGCAAAAAAACGACTGACATGGCCCGTCTTCTGTCCGTCAAGAACCCTGCCGATATCCGTCTGGGTCAGGATTCCAGCAACTCCTCCCCGGTCATCAAGCACAAGGACGCGCCTGACCGTCTTCTCCTGCATCATGCCAATTGCTGCATGAGGCGGCGTTGTCATCGGCGTTGTCACAATTGACGAGCTCATCACGTCGCTCACCGAAGCTGTTGTTAGGTCAATGCCATCGGCAATACAACGCACCACGTCACGCTCTGTAAACATGCCAACGGGAATGGAATCATCGACGACCACAACACAGCTGACGGATCGGCGCGCCATCAGTGAGAGCGCGTAACGGGCGGGGACATCCGGCGCCACGCTCAGAACCTTCGAGGTCATCAACTCGATCAGATCACTGACCCCTTGAAACACCTCTTCATGCAGGGAACGCACGAGGTCTGTCTGGGTAAAAATTCCTGCCATATCAAGCCGTGAATCGAGCACAACGAGATGACGAATATTATGTTGTCTGAATACGCTGTAGGCCTGTGCGACAGTCATATCCTTCGATGCTGTCATCACCGGCTTGTTCATCACTTCCTTGATCAGGAGATCGGGTTGTCCTAACAGCCAGTTTGCGGCAAAGACGATATCTCTCTCCGTCAGGATCCCGATCGGTTCACCCTGCGCAAGAACGATCACACAGCTGATGCATCTCTCGCTCATGAGTTTCATCGCGGCAAGAACCGTCGAGTCCGATTCAACAGCGACAACAGGATGAGATGCATATTCAGCGATTGTTTGTTTCATCTTCCCCCCAGGCCCATTTTTATCAGGACTCCGTCATTCCCCTGCCTACGATCAGGCCATTTGCCCGAAATTGAAACATAATAGACTTTATCAAAGATATTCCAAGTAACCATGCAAATTTAATTCCATCAACAGAGACATCATGTCAGGAAATTGAGATGTATTTCTCTTTGCAAATAAAGACTGAAAACCTGGTTGTTTATCGACACAGGCACAGCAAAACCGGCAGGCTGAAAAGCCCGTCTAAAGCATTAACTCCTGATAGGCCTTCTGATAAACGGCCTGGTCCGCTTCTGAAAAACAGACGATCATCACCCGGGGCGCATGATCTTCGGAAACGACAAAATCATGGATCACCCGCAATGCAATTCGGCTGGCTGTTTCTATCGGAAACCGGTAAACTCCGGTACTGATCGACGGAAACGCGATGCTACGTAATTTGTGCTTTAGGGCCAACTCCAAACTGTTCCGATAACAGCTTGCCAGGAGGTTGTCTTCGTTGTGATCACCACCGTGCCAAACCGGACCTACAGTGTGAATCACATGGCGTGCAGGCAGATTGTAACCAGAGGTGAGTCTGGCTTCTCCCGTCGGGCAGCCACCGAGGTTGCGGCATTCTTCGAGCAATTGCGGTCCGGCAGATCGATGGATGGCCCCGTCCACGCCGCCGCCCCCCAAAAGGCTCTGGTTGGCAGCATTGACAATCGCGTCGACTTCCAGACGGGTAATGTCTCCCTGGACGATTTCTATCTTGTCTTCCACGAATATTGGCTCCTGCGGTTTTTTCACGAAGGGATACACTTAAATGGTACCGAAAATTGTTGTGGAAGCAAGGCGACAACTCAAAAGCGTCTGCCATCCTGACAAATTTTCAGTAGTGTGAATTGTTTCAGGGATGGCAACAACCCTTATCTGATCAAAGCTTATCTCTTTCAATGGAAGCCTGATTTCCCGGGTCAGCTTTTCACGAACAGGGACGGGAAGGAACTGATAGAGCAGACTGACATGCGGTTCAAAGTTATGGATCGAGGTTTGCGGTAGCTTGTTTTGCAGGGAATCCCGCAACCAGTGGAGCTTTTTGTCCGAGCTGAGTCTGACGAAGAGCGCTTGGGTCAACCTGTCCCTGAACGCCAGTCCGTGCGTACGCAGGGTTAACGGAGGACAGCTTCTTGCAAGTGCCGCTGTGACTGCCAGTTCCTCCTGAAGCAACGAACGACGACAAGAATAAATCGTCATGTGCGGGATAAACTCTGGCGAAGAGAAACGGCCGGCCAGGTCCGCAATCAAGGTCTGGAGGATTGTGCCGTCCGGTTGTCGAGGGACCAACCAGATAGCGACCCGGGGCAAAAGACAGTCATTTTTATCCAATTCTCGCTCCGCACCGAAAAACTTCTGAGCCAGACCGGCCAGGGATTGCACCGCTTTGAAAACAGTTTAGAATGAAACTTGTGAATATGCCAAGCGTTGCAATCACTCAACTCAGGAGTTACTGAGGGCCAACGTAAATATTGCTGGCGACTGCGTCAACCCGAGAGGAGGTTGTCTGCGCAACGGGGCAGTCATGGAAAGTGTTACGCCCTTTCTACATCCAGGGCCCACAGCAAGGCAGGTTTGATGACCGGCAGTGTGCATCTGGGTCCGGAGCAGCAGACCAATTTGATGCCTGGGTCAGCGCCGAAGTCAACGACCACAAGGGCCTCTTGCCTCGGTAAACATTAACGGCCGGTCTGCAGAGCTGAGCCTATCATTCTGTCTCCGAGTCAATGTCGCTCGGGAATTTTCATAAGGGGTTTTGTCATGATCAACATTTGGAAGTGCGACCTCTGTGGCTATGTCCACAACGGCTCAGAAGCGCCATCATCCTGCCCGGTCTGCGGCGCAGAAAATAGTCATTTTTCACCCTTGGAAATCAAAAGAGAACCCGTCGTAACACAGACGACCGATGCATGGCAATGCAGCATCTGCGACCATATCGCAGAGAGGGATACAGCGCCGGACTTCTGCCCGGTTTGCGGTGCAGCGGCAGCACTCTTCCATCCATACGACAGGGGAGAAGCCCCGATCATACACGCAAATATCAGCAAACTGGTCATCCTGGGTGCCGGGATCGCCGGGATGACTGCTGCAGAGGAGGCTCGTCGACAATCCGCCGACGTTGAAATTACCATTATCTCCCGAGAGATGTCCTTACCCTATTTTCGTTTGAACCTGACCCGTTTCCTGGCCGGCGAGGTCGCCGAAAGTGACCTGCTGATTCAACACCAGGAATGGTTCGACGCACAAAAAATCGAATATCTTGCCGGCGATGCCCAGGCTATCGATCGCGATGAGCAGAAACTCACTTTACGCGACGGCAGGCAGGTGCGGTACGACAGGCTGATCCTGAGCAATGGTGCACACCCTTTCATCCCGCCGATTCCCGGTGCCAACCGTGATGGAGTGACCGTGCTGCGGACACTCGATCATGCCAGAAAATTGGTCAATTCGCTACGACCGGGGTGCCGTGCGGTTTGTATCGGCGGAGGACTGCTTGGACTGGAAACCGCTTGGGCTCTGCAGAAACGAGGAGCACACGTCACCGTTCTCGAGGGTTTCAACTGGTTGCTGCCGCGACAGCTCCCGCCCAAGGCGGCAGAGTTGCTCAAGACCTATCTCTACAATCAGCATTTGACGATAGAATGCGGAATCCAGGTCAAGGAATTAACCGGTGACGAAACCGTGCACGGCATACTGCTTGAAGACGGCCGCGAAATCCCGGCTGACATTGTCATCCTCGCCACCGGTGTGCGACCGAACAGTTACCTGGCAAGAGATTGCGGCCTCAAGGTGCAAAACGGGGTGATTGTCAACGACCGGTTGTTCACATCCGACGAGCATATCCTTGCTGCAGGTGACGTCACAGAACACCAGGGGCGGGTTTACGGAATCTGGCCGGCCAGCTATGCCCAGGGGCTGGTTGCTGGGGCCAACGCAATCGGCGGCACTATGGAATTTCCCGGTATACCGATGACCACTCGTATCAAGGTGCTCGATGTTGACCTCTTCAGCATCGGCCAGATTCAGCCTACCGATGCCAGTACGCGACTTTTCGAAGTCCTGGAAGACGGTAGTTATCGTGGACTGGTCTGTCATGACGGCCAGATTGTCGGTGCGGTCCTTTATGGCGACATGCAATTGATCGCCCCCATGCAGAAGGCCGTAGAGCAAGGGCTGCGTATTCAGGAAACAGACGAGCTGATCACTTGTTTTCCCGGCCTGCAGCAGGCGATCAGCTAAACTCCGAGTGATATGGGTAAAAAAACTCAACAGAACGATCATGGCAGGGCCCTCATGGAGAAGGCACGCAAGATCGTCGCCTTTTGTGGGGCGGGGATTTCAACCGAGTCAGGCCTGGCAGATTTCCGCAGCAAAGGCGGCCTTTGGGAGCGCTATCGGATCGTCACGTTCCAGGAATTTCTCGCCAGCCACAAAAACCGGGTCGAGTACTGGTCGATGCGTCGGGAACTGATTCCTGGTCTGCTGAACGCACGGCCGAATCCGGCCCATCATGCCTTGGCAAAGCTCGAAGCAGACGGCAGGCTGGACTATGTGATTACGCAAAACATCGACGGTCTGCATCAGGCCGCGGGCAGCAGGCGAGTCATTGAACTGCACGGCACAAACATGACCGCATCCTGTCTGACCTGCAGTCAGCAGTGGCCGATTGCTGAAATACAACAGCGCCTGGGAGCGGGGGACCTGGATCCACACTGCGAGGAATGCAATGGCCTGGTCAAACCCGACACGGTGTCCTTCGGTCAGTCAATGCCAGCCGACGCTATGGACATGGCCTACCAGGCAGCCGCCGGCTGTGACCTGCTCCTGATGATCGGTTCTTCGCTGGAGGTACAGCCCGCCAACCAGTTCCCACTGATCGCCCATCAATCGGGTGCCGGTCTGATTTTTATCAATCGAACGGCAACACCCTATGACCACCTGGCCACGATCCGTTTCAGCGAAAGTGCAGGTCAGGTCATGCAATCCCTGATCAAATAAATTTATGTTCAGAAACAACAAAGGGCCTGCCAATTGATAGCGGGCCCTTCTTATTTATCCTGCATGGTAGCCTGCTTTGCAGGCACCTGATCTCGTTCGGTTACTGTTCCTGTTTGACAAGAAAAGTCTGATCATTGCATTCCGGACACTTCTCCGGCTTGCAACGCCCTTCTTTTTCATATCCACATTCTTCACAGTTCCAGATCACCATACAAAGCTCCTTTCGTTTGAGGACGATATGGTTTTAAAGCCGGTCTCTGCAAAGCTGTCAAGCCCTCTTTATAAAGGGACTGCAATTACAAAGGTCTTCTGCGCGATTCGCCATAATATTGCAGTTATGGCAAATATACCCGGGGTCATTCGTTCGGACAGCAACTTCATCATGTAAACCTTTTTTCTTCAACTGGCAGAGATGCAGGTGGTGGGATACCGGATCGGCACATTCTTTATCGACAGGTTCTGACATAGAGCCTCCAGGGTTTTGAGATGTTGTCGCCAGTATAACACTCCCATGTCGAATTACCGCAACCCGATAAGCCCCCGGGGGCTAATCTTCTGTCAGAAGGACTGCCTCAGCAACTTCCCGCAGCGATTTGCGTTTGTCCATGGCAAGTCTCTGCAAGCGTCGGAAAGCCTGGGGCTCATCCATGCCTCGTTTCATGAGGACACCTTTAGCACGATCAATAACTTTTCTCGATTCAAGCGTTTCCTGCAGCTTGCTGACCTCGTCGCGCAGGCTGGAGAGTTCGACGAACTGGTGGATAGCCAGGTCCACAGCAGCAAACAACTGTTCAGCACGTACCGGTTTGACCACGTAATTCATGACCCCTGCCAGTCGGGCCCGTTCGATGGTTTCAGACTCCGTGTTAGCAGTTACCAGAACGATCGGCAAAGGCTTTACCTTGCCTATTTTTTCAGCAGCAGTGACGCCGTCCATAACAGGCATACCGACATCCATGACGGCCAGAAGAATCTCCTGGTGTGTCGCGATCTCAACCGCCTGAACACCATTTTCGGCCTCTAGAATCTCGTCAAACCCGTATCCGGCAACAATTTCGGCGACCTGACGTCGCAACAGAGGTTCGTCATCAACAACCAATGCACGCTTCATAACATAGTGCTCCTAGTCTTCAGTAAGAGGATTGACATAAGGATGCAATGCATCAGCAGTGCCGAAACGGCTTCGCCCTCCTATAAACAGGGCGACTGGTCGGCATACCCCAAAGAAAGAACCGCACCTTTGCCAGATGCGGCTGCGAGACCCCATGGAATACTGGTGGTTTAATTGCCAAGTTCTGCCCAAATCTGTTTAGCTCTTGCCTGAGCCGTTTCTATTTGTTTGGGGGTCATCTGTTGCTGGGCGCTGTCCTTGTATTTCTGCGCATCTTCATGACCTTTTGAAGCAGCCACAGACCACCAGGCATAGGCGGTTTCTGTGTTTTGTATGACTCCCTGACCCTTGAGATACAAAAGGCCGAGTTTGTATTGGGCTTTCACATATCCCTGAGTTGCCGCCAGACGATAGTTTTTAGCTGCCTCTTGGTAATCCTGAGGTACGCCACGTCCCTCCTCGAAGGCCGCACCTAAATAGTATTGGGCCCGTGGCTCTCCTTGCTCGGCAGCATTACGATACCACTTGACCGCCTCCTTGTCACTCTGGGGAACACCCAGGCCGTCCTCATACAGAAGCCCGATATTTGCCTGGGCAACGGCACTACCTTTCTCGGCCTCGATCAACCATAGTTTGCGGGCCTTTTCATAATCACCAAAGTTGGCAGCGTCTAAAGCGTCGTCCATGCTGTCGGCCAAGGCTGAAAACGTCACCAAAACAAGCGCAAGGACAACAATACTGACATAAAACTTTCTCATGATTCCCTCACATGAAGACCTCTCGGTAAAACATCAATGGCGCCATCATACGACAACGGGTACCCTCAGATGAAGTCGACATCAGAATTGCTTTGAAGGGCTCATGTCCCGACGATAACTCCACTGGAAATATAGTCTTTATAATCTAACAGGTATTTTGATTGTTCGACAAGACTATTGCCTCACAAATTGTTTCATTTCAAACCTTTGTTCGCTGATCCCTTGCTTTTTGAGCGAGCCTTTCATTATATTGATCAGCACGGTTCGGCTTTCCCTGACTGTATAACTTTTGGACATGATCCTTTGCACGAGCTCAGCCTCACACAGAATATTGTCGACCTGGCAATCGAATATGCCGCACGCGAGAAGGCCGAAAAGATTCTCAGCATCACCCTGGAGATCGGCGCCCTTTCCGGGGTCGTCGCCGAGGCCGTTGAATTCGCCTTTGATGTCTGTAGCAAAGGGACCCTGGCCGATGGGGCTAACCTGGAAATCCGTCACGTCAGTGGCCAGGGCAGGTGCCTGGATTGTCAGAAAGAAACGGAAATCAAAACCCTGACTCATCTCTGCCCGCATTGCGGCAGCCTGGCCCTGGAAACGGTACAGGGCCAGGAGATGAAATTCACCGAGATGGAGATCGACTGACCATGTGTACCGAATGCGGTTGCAGTTCAACGGGCCATTCACATAATCATGAACACGAGTCTCGCACGATCCGTGTCGAAGAAGATCTGCTGGCAAAGAACAACCGGCTGGCTGCCGGCAACCGTCAGCTCTTCGCATCAAACCATCTGCTGGTGTTGAACCTTGTCAGTTCTCCAGGTTCAGGCAAGACTTCAATCCTGGAACGGACCCTCGCTGATCTCAAGGGGCAGTTCAACTTTTCTGTTCTTGAGGGTGACCAGCAAACCGCCAACGATGCCGACCGGATTGCTGCGACAGGCGTACCTGTCAAACAGATCAACACCGGCACAGGCTGTCACCTTGATGCTCACATGGTCGGTCACGGCGTCGAAAATTTTGACCTGGTCAAAACCGATATCCTGATGATCGAAAACGTTGGCAATCTGGTCTGCCCGGCAGCTTTCGATCTTGGCGAAGACCACAAGGTGGCAGTCCTCTCGGTTACCGAAGGTGAAGACAAGCCACTCAAATACCCGCAGATGTTTCAGGCTTCCGACCTGATGCTGATCAACAAGATTGATTTACTCCCGTATCTCAACTTCGATCTTGAGCAATGCAAGACATTTGCACGGCAAATCAACCCGCGAATTGAAATCATGGAGCTGTCCTGCCAAGATGGCGTTGGGATGCAGCAGTGGTTTGACTGGTTAACGGCGGGCGTTGCCCGCAAGAATCGCGAAACGCGAAACGCGCAGCGCGTATAAGAGAATTTCCTCGTCACCCGTCATGCGTTACGTGTTCCGGGAGCGAGTGTCGAAGGAGCGAGCGAATGTGTCTAGGCGTCCCGATGCAGGTCAAAACCATAGCGAACGAGATGGCGGTCTGTGAAATAGATGGTGTACGGCGCGAAGCCAGCTTAATGATGATTGACGATGTCGCGGTTGGTGATTACGTACTGATCCACGCCGGCTTTGCCATCGAGAAGATCGATGAAGAGGAAGCTCGACTGACACTGCAGACACTGCGTGACGCCCTCGATATGGGCCTGGTTCCGGAATGAAACATCAGGACGAATACCGCGATCCGGGACTTGCCCGATTGCAATTGCAGGCGATCAGCGAAGCAATCTCCGGGTTTGA
>Ga0070729_10004879_pt1 | contig 14257 bp, 11 predicted proteins | sample tdDd472_FD_66725 | JGI IMG/M metagenome (GOLD analysis project Ga0070729, IMG submission 66725) | Marine sediment microbial communities from the Atlantic coast under amendment with organic carbon and nitrate - tdDd47.2 | ecosystem: Environmental > Aquatic > Marine > Coastal > Sediment | place...
CAGACGATTGTCGGGAATGTGAGTCCAAAAATGGTAAAGTTGATGTCATTGAATGCGAAGTGCTTCTCAAAGGCGATATGGACGCGCAGACCCGTGCGCGGCTTTTGGAGATCGCCGATAAGTGTCCCGTTCACAAAACCCTGCATTCGGAAGTCTTAGTGAACACCCGCGAAGGCCGTTAATCACGTCGACATGTATAAGGCCAAATCAACGTCGTATCGGCTGGCATTGTGGTGCCGTCGTCAAACATGATTGGGATATCGATGTCTTTTTCGCTCTCTTGCAGGGCCTTCACGTCTTGTGAGCGAAACGGTTCCTTGCCACGATAAAACACCATTGGGTCGAGCCAATATCCATCCACGGGAATAATCGTGTTGTTGGCTTCCGAATAGGTGCTCGCCTTGCTGTAGAACATCGCCAGGTGGATCGCCGGACGACGCAGCGTCGATTGAGCGGACCCTTGTTTCCCTTTTGCACTGATGCCCGAATTTCCGGTCGGTCCGATGATGTCGCCCATCTCCAAGTGCTGACCGATTTTCAAATCCGGCATGGCGTCGAGATGGCCATAGGCGCTGTAGGTCCAAAACGGCAATCCGGTTTGGTCGGGGCTGTGGCGCACTACGACCTCCGTGCCGCGTTTGGACTGGTGCGCTTCATATTTGGCGACGACCGATCCGGCGGCGACGGCGCGCATCGGTGTGCCCCAAGGCACCGGAATGTCGATACCGCCGTGATAGGTTTCCTTGTTGCGTTTGGATGCATAATCCATCGCCCAGAAATCGTCGATGCCGGGACATTTCGCGTCCTCGGGAAACCGCGGGCCGGTGCCGGTGGCGATCAGGCCGCGGTTTTTTTGATGGACCACCTCGCATTTGGGTGCGCGTCCGATGCCACACAGCGTTTCCTTGTCCAAGCTATCGCGTTCGACACGGTCCGTTGCGATGGTGGGATCGATGTCGGTGCCGGGGTATTTTATGCCCTTGGGGGGCCAATCGTAATTTCGGCTGTCGTGGCCTTGGTACATGGCGCGCACTTCCTGGAGGCTCAAGACGCCGTCGCCGTTCGTGTCCAGGCGTTCAAAATTGCCGCGTCGTTGCCATTCAGCTTTGCTGAGGCGACCGTCGTCATCCGTATCGGCTGCACGGAAATCCCGCGCCACGCGGTCTTTCTTCTTCTGCGCATAAGCCGTTTGGGGTGTCAGAGCCATTGCCAATCCGCAACACGAAACTAAGGCAATGACAGAAAGTCGGACGTGTTTTTTAATCAACGCAATCCCCCCGTGGGCGTACATGCCCTGGAGAATATTTAACCCCAAAACCGCCCGGATACGCCAGCGACAATCACCAGCATGCCCAAGACGAGATTGGTGGTGACAATGCGCCGGATCACGGCCAAATTTTTAGCGGCTTCGGGCCAGGTTTCACTGCCGACGTTGGTTTTGAATTGAGCATAAGGGCGCACGAACAAGAAGATAAACAGGCATATCATCACCCAGCCGGTGGCGTGCATCACCGTGACATGATGCCCGGCCGCGGCAAATCCGCCGAAGTCGTAGAACACCATGGCGTAGCCTGTGGCAGGTAAGACGATGACGCTCACCCACACCCAGGCGAAAAATATAGGGAAAACGTGCGACCAGACGCGCAAGCGGGTGGGGCCTTCTTCCAACAACAGCGACGGGCGTAACGCCATGTGGGCGAAGAACATACCACCCACCCAGATGACGGCGGCCAATGTGTGCGCCGTGCTGGAGATTGGAAAAAGCAGATTGTACAGGTCCATGGATCGCACCCCTTTGTTTTATCACTCCCGTGAAGTTGTAGGGCAGCGGGGCTGTGTAGGAAAGGATTTAAGAAAACCGTTCCCAGCCGAGGCCGTCCATTTCGACTTCGGGGGCATGGCCACCGGCAAGGTCCGCCGTGATTCGCGCGCTGCCCATGGCCATGGTCCAACCCAGCATGCCGTGGCCGGTGTTGAGGATCACGTTTTCCTGTTTGCCGCGGCCCAAGATCGGCGTGCCGTCCGGGGTCATCGGGCGCAAGCCCGACCAGAACGTTGCATGGTCGCGTTCACCGGCGCGGGGGAACAACTTCAATGCGTTTTCCAAAACCACGCGCGCGCGTGCCTCGTCCACGGTATTGTCGTAGCCCATGAACTCCATCATACCGGCAACCCGTAAGATGTTGCCGAGGCGCGAAAACACCAGTTTGTAATCGTGACTCGTGATGCTCATTTTCGGCGCCATGGTGTCGTCGCCGACAGGGATGCTGACCGAATATCCCTTGGTCGGGTAGATGGGCAGTTTTAAATCGAGATCGGCCATCAATAACGGGCTGTAGCTGCCCAGGGCGACGATGAACACATCGGCTTCGAGCGGCCCCTTGTCCGTTTCGACGGCGGAAACCTTCCAGCCATTTTTTTGAAAGCCTGTGACGGTGGTGTTGAACTTGAACTTCGTACCGCGCTTTTTGCAGCGCTCTGCCAATGCCCGCGTGAATGTATGGCAATCGCCGCTTTTGTCGCGCGGCGTCAGGATGCCGCCGGTCAGCAACTGGGTGCTGTATTCCAACGCGGGTTCGGCTTCGATGCAGCCTTTACGGTCCAAGCTGTGGCGTTCGGCGCCCAGTTCTTTCATGGATCGCGCATTGTCCAACGCTTGGTCGAATTCTTGCGGGTCTTGATAGAGCGTCAGAATGCCAGTGCTCGTGTGGTCGAAGGCGATGGTTTCGTGCTTCAAGACCTCGGTCATGCGGTCTCGGGAATAGAGGGATACGCGCAGCATCCGAGCCGCATTTCGCCAGAAATGCGGCTCCGATGAATTGGATAAAAATTTGAGTGTCCAGGACCACAGGGCCGGGTCCATGTGCAAGCGATAGAGCAGGGGAGCGTCGTGCTTGCCCAACCATTTGAGCGCCTTTTTGATGACGCCCGGGGCGGCCAAAGGCTCGCCATGATCGGACGACAATTGCCCGCCATTGGCGAAGCTGGTTTCCAATGCGACGTCTTCGCAGCGTTCGATCACGGTCACGTCGTGCCCGTCGCATGCCAATTCGTAGGCACTGCTGACACCGATCACGCCTGCGCCAAGGACGACGACTTTCATGGTCTTCCCAACTCCACTTACTTCCCCACGCTTTTGTATGCCGGGTGTACGCAGAAGTCCATGCTGACGTTAAGGATTTTATCGTCTACTGAACCGAATGAATTGATGATGGATTTTTCAGTAAGAAGCAAAAGGCAAGGGAGCATAGTGCAAGCGTGCTGTCGTGTCTGTGGGAAAAGTGGTGTACGCTTCATATGGGTAAGGAGAAATCGCATGACGATGGAAATCTTCAATATCGCTCAGACGTATGCTGCGGACCGCGCCGCGATCAGGGGCGGCGTTGCGGGCCTCGATTTGATGGAAGCCGCGGGGAAAAGCATTGCGGACGCCATCACGGTGCGATGGGAAAAGCGCCCCGTCTGCGTCCTCGCGGGCCCCGGCAACAACGGCGGTGACGGTTTCGTTGTCGCGCGCTTGCTGAAGAAAGCCGGTTGGCCCGTGACGGTCTATCTGTTGGGGGCAAAATCCGAATTGCGCGGTGACGCCGCGACGAACGCCAAGCGTTGGCGCAATAAAGTTCAGCCTCTGGATGCGGCGCTCGATGTGATCGCGGGCTTGGAAACCCCGGACGATTTGCTGGTCGTCGATGCGTTGTTCGGTGCGGGGTTATCTCGCCCGTTGGAGGGGACGTCCAAAATCCTGGCCGAGTTACTCACCGTGTCCCAAGCCCTGGGCAGCGCGCCGGTCGTTGTGGCGGTCGATGTGCCCAGTGGCTTAAGCGGTGACACCGGGCGCACGCTCGGCAACGGCAAACGCGGCGGCATTTGTTTTCATGCAGACCTTACCGTGACGTTCTGCCGACCCAAACCGGCACATGTATTGATGCCGGGACGCGGCGTGTGCGGGGACCTCGTTGTCGCCGACATCGGTATTTCGGATGCCGTCGTGGACGACGTGATGGGCCAGACGTACCTTAATGACTTGGAGCTGTGGCAGTCGTCTTTTCCTCAGCACAACGCCGACGTTCACAAATATGCGCGCGGTCATTTGGTTGCGTTGGGCGGGGACGTGATGACTGGCGCCGCGCGTCTGGTGGCCGATGCGGCGCGACGCGCCGGGGCGGGACTGGTGGGGATCGCAACGTCGGAGTCCACCTTTCCCATCTATGCAGCCGCAGTTTCGCCGGGCACCTTGATCCATCCCTACAAAGATCTCAAAGACTTTCGCAAACTTCTTAAGGATGCGCGCAAGACCACGTTTGTCATAGGGCCGGGTGTGGGCCTCGCGGTGCCGACACGCGATAAGGTTTTGGCGGTGCTGAAGGCGGAAAAGCACTGTGTCTTGGATGCCGACGTTCTGACGGTATTCCAAGACAACCCCAAGGCGCTGTTTAAGGCCGCCAAAGCCCACGCAAAGGCACGCGGCGGGGTCGAATCCATCGTTTTGACGCCGCACGGCGGCGAATTCCCGCGCCTGTTCCCTGATTTGGCCAAACGCTACGCCTCGGCCAAGGCTTCAAAAATCGATGTCACGCGCCAAGCCGCCGCGCGCGCCGGGTGCGTCGTGCTGTTCAAGGGGCCCGATACCGTGATCGCCGATACCGACGGACGTGCGGCCGTCACCACCAATGCGCCGCGCTGGCTGGCGACGGCCGGAGCGGGAGACGTTCTGGCGGGCATAATCGGCGCGCTTTTGGCCCAAGGCATGCCTGCGTTCGAGGCTGCGTGCGCGGGGGCATGGCTGCACGGCGAAGCCGCCAATGCGTTCGGCCCGGGGCTGATTGCCGAAGACATTATCGATGAAATTCCCGGTGTATTGGACTGGCTTATGGAATTGCTGGCCTAAGTGGTGTGCGGCGGGCCCATTTGGCCACCCCGGCCGGGCGCTGTTCGCCCGTTGACAGGGGGGCCGAATTGTATAAAGTGCGCGCCACGCCCGGTTGCCGGGACCTTCGGCGGGCGTGGTGGAATTGGTAGACACGCCAGATTTAGGTTCTGGTGGCGGAAACGCCGTGGGGGTTCAAGTCCCTTCGCCCGCACCATTTGCCCCCACTTCGGTTGAAGTGATCCGCAGTCCCGGTGATACGTTAGGAATTTGAGGAGGGTGCTGGCCGTATCCCAAAGGTATAGGCGTGCGCCCCACTGACTTTTGATAGAGAGTTGACCATGCAGGTTACTGAAACCAAAAACGAAGGCCTGAGCCGCGAATACACCGTCGTCATCCCGGCGGACGAATTCGAACAGCAGGTTTCCAGCCGTCTCAACGAGCTGTCCAAAACCATCCAGATGCCGGGTTTTCGTAAAGGCAAAGTTCCCGTCAGCCTTCTGCGCAAAAAATACGGCCCCAACGTCATGGGCGAAGCCCTGGAAAAGGCAGTACAGGACGGTTCCTCCAAGGTGATGCAGGACAACGAACTGCGCCCTGCCATGCAGCCGAAGATCGAGATCACCAGCTTTGAAGAAGGCAAGGACCTCGAATACACCATGGCTGTGGACGTTATGCCGGAAATCGACCTTGGTGACTTCTCCAAGATCGCTGTCGAGCGCCAAGTGGTCGAATCCGACGAAAGCGAAGTCGACAAGACCCTGGAACGCATGGCCGACGCCTACAAGACGTCCGAACCCGTCGCGCGCAAACGCAAAGCCAAAGCGGGCGACGTCGTGAATATCGACTTCGTCGGCAAGGTCGGCGGCGAAGAGTTCCCCGGCGGTAAAGCCGAAGGCTACGACCTGGAATTGGGTTCCGGCAGTTTCATTCCGGGCTTCGAAGACCAGTTGATCGGCCAAAACCCGGGTGATGAGCTCGACGTCAACGTCAAGTTCCCCGATGAGTACGGCGCCGAAGATCTCGCCGGAAAAGACGCCGTGTTCTCCGTCAAGATCAACGAGCTGAAAGAATCCAAGCCGTCTGAAATCGATGACGAACTGGCGAAAAAGGCCGGTATGGAAAACCTGGAAGCGCTGAAAAAAGCGATCCGCGATCAGCACACCCAAGGTTTCGATCAGATTTCCAAGCAAAAAGTGAAGCGCGTCCTGCTGGATGCCCTGCACGCCGCTTACGAATTCGACCTGCCGCAGAGCTTGGTCGAAGCCGAGTACGAAAGCATCCTCAAAGCCTTCGAACAGGCCAAGGAAGCCGGTGAAGAAGTCGAAGAAATGACCGACGAAGAGCGTGAAGCGGATTTCCGCGACATTGCGCACCGCCGCGTCAAACTCGGCCTGCTGTTCGCCGAAGTCGGCCGCACGAACAACCTGGAAATCACCCAGGACGATCTGCAGAAGGCCATCTTGCAAGAAGCCCAGAACTATCCGGGCCAAGAACAGATGGTGTTCAAATACTATCAGGAAAACCCGCAGGCCATGCAGCAGCTGTCCGGCCCTGTATTTGAAGACAAGGTCGTCGATTTCATCCTGGAATTGGCGAAAGTTACCGACAAAACCGTCACCGTCGAAGAGCTGATGGCTGAAGACGAGGACGACAAGCCGAAGAAAAAAGCGGCTGCGAAGAAAAAAGCCCCGGCTAAAAAGAAGGCTCCGGCCAAGAAAGCAGCCGATGACGCAGAGGGCGAAGACAAGCCTGCGGCGAAGAAAGCTCCGGCCAAGAAAAAGGCTCCGGCGAAGAAGGCTGCGGCCAAAAAGGAAGATTAATTCTCACTTGGCCCTTTTCTTTTCGTATCCCGCCCCCATACTCTGTGGGGGCGGGATATTCGATTCCGGCTTTCGGCTAAGATTTTTTTTAAGGACAAGTTCTCGTTATGCGTGACCGCGATCCCATCGATTTTTATATGAACAGTCTGGTGCCCATGGTGGTGGAAACCACCAACCGGGGCGAGCGCGCCTATGACATTTATTCGCGCCTGCTCAAGGAACGCATCATTTTTCTGACCGGCGGCGTGGAAGATCATGTCTCCAGCTTGATTTGCGCACAGTTGCTGTTTTTGGAAAGCGAAAATCCGAGCAAGGATATTTCGTTCTACATCAACTCGCCGGGCGGCGTTGTGACGTCCGGCCTGGCCATCTACGACACCATGCAATACATCCGCCCGAACGTTTCGACGGTGTGCGTCGGCCAAGCCGCCTCTATGGGTTCGTTGTTGTTGGCCGCGGGCGCACCAGGCAAGCGTTATGCGCTGCCCAATGCGCGCGTGATGATCCACCAGCCATCCGGCGGTGCGCAAGGTCAAGCCACCGATATCGAAATTCAGGCCCGAGAAATTCTGTCTTTGCGTGCGCGCTTGAACGACATTTACGTCAAGCACACCGGCCAGAAGCTCGATGATATCGAGGCGTCCATGGAGCGTGACAAATTCCTCAGCCCGCAGGAAGCGAAAGAATTTGGTCTCATTGATGAAGTGGTCGAATCACGCCCCGAAACGGACGAGGATGATAAAGGCAAATCCTCTGACGCTTGAGCTTAAACGACAAGAGCCCCCACATCCTAAAACACGTGATGCGTGATGGGTGGGGGGGCTTTTTGATTGATTCTAGAAAGTGCGCTTGGCCCATTATGAGGTTTTAAAGATTTTCTCAGATAAAATCTTTGATCTAATTCGAGCGCTACAGGATCTGGGTGCCGTGAAGCTTGCCATGCTTTCTTTTGTGGATAGCAGGGTGCAACTTACTGTAAAAACTGGCGAAGGTCGTGATTGCACCCCATATGTCAAAAAAAGGTTGTGAGCATCTCTATCGCTTATGGGATCGCGTAAAGCTTGTTTGAAACCTAAAATGTCCAGAAGGGGATTGTCCCCGCCCGTCGCCAGTGGCTAAGATGGTTGTGTAAACCCGCCAAGCGCCCCTGATTCGGTGGGTTATAAAGAAAATGGAGAACCCATGAGCAAGTCCACAAATGGTGATTCCAAGAATACGCTCTACTGCTCGTTTTGCGGTAAAAGCCAGCACGAGGTCCGCAAGCTGATTGCCGGCCCGACGGTCTTTATCTGCGACGAATGTGTCGAGCTGTGCATGGACATCATTCGCGAGGAGCACAAAAGCTCGCTCGTGAAGTCCGGTGAGGGCGTGCCCACTCCGCAAGAAATTTGCGACGTGCTCAACGATTATGTGATCGGACAGTCCCACGCCAAGCGCGTTCTGTCCGTGGCAGTCCACAACCACTACAAACGCCTCGGTCACAGCGCCAAAGGCAGCGACGTCGAACTGTCCAAGTCCAACATCTTGTTGTTGGGCCCAACCGGTAGCGGCAAAACGTTGCTGGCACAAACCCTGGCGCGCATCCTTGATGTGCCGTTTACCATGGCTGACGCCACCACGCTGACCGAAGCCGGTTACGTGGGCGAAGACGTGGAAAACATCATCCTCAAACTGTTGCAGTCCGCCGACTACAATGTCGAGCGTGCCCAGCGCGGCATCGTTTACATCGATGAAGTCGATAAAATCAGCCGCAAGTCCGACAACCCGTCCATCACCCGCGACGTGTCGGGGGAAGGCGTGCAGCAAGCATTGCTGAAGATCATGGAAGGCACCGTCGCCTCCGTGCCGCCGCAGGGCGGGCGCAAGCATCCGCAGCAGGAATTCCTGCAGGTCGATACCACCAACATCCTGTTTATCTGCGGTGGTGCGTTCGCCGGGTTGGACAAGATCATCTCCATGCGCGGCAAAGGCTCTTCCATCGGCTTCGGCGCCGACGTGAAAACACCCGATGACCGTGGCATTGGCGAAGTGTTGCGCGAACTGGAACCGGAAGATCTGCTGAAATTCGGCTTGATTCCCGAATTCGTCGGTCGTGTGCCGGTCTTGGCGACACTGGAAGACTTGGACGAAGACGCACTCGTCACCATCCTGACCGAACCGAAAAACGCGCTGGTCAAGCAATACCAGCGTTTGTTCGAGATGGAAGACGTGCAGTTGACCTTCACCGAAGGTGCGCTGATGAGCGTGGCCAAGAAAGCGGTCGCCCGCAAAACCGGTGCACGTGGTTTGCGCTCCATCATGGAAGGCATCTTGCTCGACACCATGTTCGACCTGCCGGGTCTCGATGGCGTGGAAGAGGTGGTGATCAACCGCGAGGTGGTCGCTGAAGGTGCCAAACCCTTGTTTATTTATGCGGATCGCTCCGAAGAAGTGGAATCGAGCGCTTAACGGCTCGTACAAGCTTTAAATCGGGCGTTTAAGCCCCTATACGAACCGCCGGGGATGGATATCTCCGGCGGTTTTGTCTGTTTTTAGCGCTTTACCCCCTAATTTTTGCTCTTTATCCCCAAAATTGCATGATAAATGAACCAGGAGGCCTTGAAGAGGGGGAGGAACGAGGCCATCTTTGTAGACACACACCCCCTCTAGCCGGATGAACCGGCAATCTGAACTCTTTCATAAGGACTTCGTGTCGATATGAGTACCTCTTCACCCCAAGGCGAAATGCTGCCCGTCCTGCCGCTCCGCGATATCGTGGTGTTTCCGCACATGATCGTCCCCCTGTTCGTGGGGCGTGAAAAGTCCGTGCGCGCATTGGAGGATGTGATGCGCGAGGACAAGCAAATCTTGCTGGTTGCGCAAAAAAATGCCGCCCAGGATGAGCCGCAACCCGAAGACATCTATGAAGTCGGCACCGTATCGACCGTGTTGCAATTGCTGAAACTGCCCGACGGCACCGTGAAAGTACTGGTCGAAGGCGGACGGCGCGCCAAGATTGTCAAATACGGCGAAAACGAAGCGTTCTTCCAAGCCGAGGTCGAGTTTATCGACGAAGAAGACGGTGAGCAAAAAGAACTCGAGGCGCTGTCGCGCTCCGTGGTTTCTGAGTTCGAACAATACATCAAGCTCAACAAGAAAATCCCGCCGGAAGCCCTGGTGTCCATCAACCAGATCGAGGACTCCTCGAAGCTGGCCGACACGGTTGCCTCGCACCTGGCGCTGAAAATTTCGGAAAAGCAGGAATTGCTGGAAATCAAGACCACCGGTGAGCGCCTGGAACGTGTCTATTCCTACATGGAAGGCGAAATCGGCGTCTTGCAGGTGGAAAAGAAGATCCGTTCGCGCGTGAAGCGCCAGATGGAAAAGACCCAGCGCGAGTACTACCTCAACGAACAACTCAAGGCCATTCAGAAGGAATTGGGCGAAGGCGAAGAGGGCAAGGACGAAAACGCCGAGCTGGAAGAAAAAATCAAGAAAACCCGTCTGTCCAAAGAGGCACGCGAGAAGTGCCTGGGCGAGTTCAAAAAGCTCAAATCCATGAGCCCGATGTCCGCCGAAGCGACGGTCGTGCGCAATTACCTCGACTGGATGTTGGGCATTCCGTGGAAGAAAAAATCTCCGGTCAAAAAGGACCTCAACAAAGCCCAGGAAGTCCTTGATGCCGACCACTATGGTTTGGAAAAGGTCAAGGAACGCATCTTGGAATACTTGGCCGTGCAAACGCGTACCAAGAAGCTCAAAGGTCCGATCCTGTGCTTGGTCGGCCCTCCGGGCGTCGGTAAGACGTCGCTGGGCAAATCCATTGCCCGGGCCACGGGCCGCAAGTTCGTGCGCATGAGCTTGGGCGGCGTGCGTGACGAAAGCGAAATCCGCGGTCACCGTCGCACCTATATCGGCTCCATGCCGGGCAAGGTTGTCCAGGGCATGAAAAAGGCCAAGGTGTCGAACCCGTTATTCCTGCTTGATGAAATCGACAAGATGGGCTCGGACTGGCGTGGCGATCCGGCATCCGCACTTCTGGAAGTGCTGGATCCGGAACAGAACTCGACCTTCAACGATCACTATTTGGAAGTCGATTATGATCTGTCGGACGTGATGTTCGTGACCACCGCAAACACCATGAACATGCCGGGCCCACTCTTGGATCGTATGGAGATCATTCGTCTGTCGGGCTACACCGAAGACGAAAAGGTCGAAATCGCCAACCGTCACCTGATCCAAAAGCAATTGGATGCCCATGGTCTGAAACAAGATGAATGGAGCATTTCCGAAGGCGCATTGCGCGATCTGGTGCGCTATTACACCCGCGAAGCCGGTGTGCGTAACCTGGAACGCGAAATCGCTAAGCTGACGCGCAAGGCGACCAAGGAAATTCTCATGGATGCGGATACGGACCACGTCAAGGTGACGTCCCGCAATCTGGAGAAATACTCAGGCGTTAAACGCTTCCGCTATGGCGAGCTGGAAGACGAAGACAAGGTCGGCATCACCACCGGCCTGGCCTGGACCGAAGTCGGCGGCGAAATCCTGCAAATTGAAGCGATCATAATGCCGGGTAAGGGACGCATGACCATCACCGGTAAGCTCGGCGATGTGATGACGGAATCCATCCAAGCCGCCAAATCGTACGTCCAGTCCCAAGCTACGAGCTTCGGCATCTTGCCGCCGTTGTTCCACAAGAAGGACATCCACGTTCACGTGCCAGAAGGTGCGACACCGAAAGACGGTCCCAGCGCCGGTGTCGGTATGGTGACGTCGATCGTTTCCGTTCTCACGGGGATCGCCGTACGCAAGGACGTGGCCATGACGGGTGAAATCACCTTGCGCGGCCGTGTGCTGCCCATCGGCGGCTTGAAAGAAAAGCTGTTGGCGGCCTTGCGTTCCGGCATCAAAACGGTGCTGATCCCGTCTGAAAACGAAAAAGATCTGACCGAAATTCCTGACAATGTGAAGAAGGGGCTGAAGATCATCCCGGTTTCGCGTGTCGAGGAAGTGCTGAAACATGCCTTGGCCGAATCGCTCACACCCATCGAGTGGAATGAGGATGAAGTCGATACTGCGGTTGCCAACGGGTCTGGAGACGATGAAGTCTCCGATGTGGTGACGCATTAAGGTCGATTTACGGTTTTCAATGCACGAAAAAGTGGTTGTCCCCGGCGAAGCAATTGTTTCGCCGGGGTTCTTTTCGTCAGCGAATTGTCAGGTTGGTTTTTTGAAACCTCAAATTTACATAAAAATGTCCTGAAACCCGCAAAAAACTGGGGAAAACTCTAGATGTGTGATTGACGTGCTTTGCCAATAAACACTAGAGTCCTCCATCAACGAATCACCGCGCCGTCCTGGCGCCACCTTGAACCAATCCTTGATTTATAAAGGGGGCCTTAAGTTGAACAAGAATGATCTGATTGCCGCCGTTGCCGCCAGCACCGAGCTTTCAAAAGCCGATGCCACTAAAGCTGTTGACGGTGTTCTCGACGCCGTCACCGGCTCGCTGAAAGACGGCAACGAAGTCCGCCTCGTCGGCTTTGGCACCTTCAGCGTTGCCCGTCGTGCAGCTTCCACCGGTCGCAATCCGCGCACCGGCGAATCTATCCAGATTCCCGCCTCCAACCAGCCGAAATTCAAAGCTGGTAAGGCACTGAAAGACGCCGTCAACTAAGACGTTGCTTTTGCGATTGCGGCCGTCCCTTGAAAAGGGGGCGGCCGTTTTGCTTTTGGGGTTGAGTTATGGGAACAAGCGCAGTAATTTGCGCCACGCTGACGGCGACTTAGGGTGGTTAGCTCAGTTGGGAGAGCATCTCGTTTACACCGAGAGGGTCGGGGGTTCGAGCCCCTCACCACCCACCAAAATTAAAGGGCTTAGCGATACCGCTAAGCCCTTTTTTTGTGCATCCGCTGGTGAGGCGTTTGCCGATCGATTAGCCGATGAAGTAGTTGTAGCCGTTCACGGCTGCGATCACCACGCCGATGACGGCAAATGCGCCGACAACCAGCACGGGGACCGCCACGACAGCGCTCAATGTGTACTTGAGGCCTTTGTTCACGGTGCTTTTCGAACCGGCGTTGTTTTCCAGGCTCATGTCTTTGCCTGTTTCCAACTGCATATTCTTAACCATTTCCATGTTGCTCGAACTCCTTGCGAGGGCCTGTGAAGGGCGCTCATGCAATCAATGTCATGAGGGATTGTTTTTAGTTATAACAAAAATACATCTTTATTGACCGCCCGTTGGAGTGGGAGATGGCGGATTTTTTCATTTTTTTTGGAAAAATTAAGGTCTGCAGAGAAAATATGTGCAGAAAATATATGTTTTAGCCAGCACGTCGCCTTCTCAAGCAGATTGGGTTCTTTTTCGGGGCCTGCGATTCGCTCGAATCCGATTTCGCGATCGTAAACACAAAACAAGATGCGCTATCATTGAGAGACTGTTTTCGGTACTATATGTTTCATGGTTGTTATGCTTGGGTGAAGGGCGAACGATGTCGCGTACTTTTTTTGCCGTGGTTGGGGGATTGTTGGCCGTGGTTTCCGTTTGGGCGACGCCAACGTCGGTGTGGGCCAAGACATGCAAGCCCTATAAGACCGTCATCAAGGTTGAGATGAAAAATCCCGAGGTGATGTTCAATCACAAACTGTCGGTAGCCGAACTCAATCGCCATTTCAAAAACACCGGAAAGCGTGGTCAGGGCCTGAACGGTTGGCACAGTGGCGCTTCGTACATCCGTGGCGTGACGTCCACCGATCCGGATTTGCGCTATCGCTTCCTACCTGGATATTGGCGGTCTGGTTCGCAATATTGCTTTGGTGTGAAAGAGCTGACCCTCAACTTCGGTTTTAAATCGCAAACGGTCTATATCCCGCGCATCTATGACCGCCATTCGTGCGAATACAAAGTGGTCAAAGCCCACGAAGACAGACATGTCAAAATCAACCAAGAAGGCCTGAAAATATATGCCGCCAAGGCCAAAAAGATCCTGGCGCAAAAGTTGTCAAAGTCCGCCGTGGCGGTGGTGAACAGTGAAAAGGCCGGGGTTGAGGCCATGAAAAAAGTCATCAACGCCGCGGCTGAAGATGTCTACAAAGGCATGAATAAACATATTTTGCCCAAACACGGCGCGATCGATTCCACAGAAAGCTACCGCCGTGACGACGCCAAATGTTCCAACTGGGTACGCGACGTGCGCTGATCACAGACCCAACGATTTCATGAACTTGGCTTGATGCCAGTGATCATCGTCCCCACCTTTTGAACACGATAGACGTGCGCATGAAATAGGGGGGGCAATGGCCGCAGCCAACATATCGCCAGAACCGCAGACCAACCTGAGCGTGGTGGACCTCTTTTCCATCGGCATTGGTCCGTCGAGTTCGCACACCGTGGGACCGATGCGTGCGGCATTCCGCTTCGTCACCGAACTGTCGGCGGCGGCGAAGCTGGTCGATGTTGCGCATGTTCAGGTGACGCTCTACGGATCATTGGCGCTCACGGGCAAAGGTCACCACACGGACAAGGCCATCTTGCTGGGGCTTTCCGGGCGACGGCCGCGCACCGTTCAGGCCAACGAGGTG
>Ga0070729_10004880_pt1 | contig 14256 bp, 13 predicted proteins | sample tdDd472_FD_66725 | JGI IMG/M metagenome (GOLD analysis project Ga0070729, IMG submission 66725) | Marine sediment microbial communities from the Atlantic coast under amendment with organic carbon and nitrate - tdDd47.2 | ecosystem: Environmental > Aquatic > Marine > Coastal > Sediment | place...
TGTATGAGGCATCACCGGCTGACGATCTCGTCAATGCCCGCCGCATCTGTGAATGTGCGGTCAACCTCCCAAGCGGCCCTCGCCTGGAGCCATAACGATGAACAAGTCCTCTGTATATATCATTGCCGAAGCCGGCGTGAATCACGACGGAGATATTGATATCGCCAAGCGCCTGATCGACGCGGCCGCAAATGCAGGAGCCGACGCGGTCAAGTTTCAGACTTTCAAGGCAAGCGAGATCGTAACTGCGCAAGCACAAAAAGCAGCCTATCAAAAAGAGACTTCCGACTCGGCGGAATCACAACTGATGATGCTGAAGAAACTGGAACTAGACGCAGAAGCTCACACCGAGCTTTTGGCTCATTGCAAAACAAAAAACATAGAATTTCTCTCAACGCCCTTTGATAGCGAAAGCCTCGACATGTTGCTTGAAATGGGCATCTCCGTGATCAAAATACCTTCGGGCGAAATAACCAATCTTCCCTATCTTCGACATGCGGGAGCAAAGGACAAAAAGATAATCGTATCGACCGGCATGGCAACACTTCTGGAAGTTAAAGAGGCCGTGCAAGCTCTCGAACAAGCAGGAACATCGCTAGCCAATATCACCCTGCTCCATTGCAACACACAATACCCGACACCATTTGAAGACGCCAACCTCCGCGCCATGCAAACACTGGTCGATACTTTCCCGGAATGTGCTGTAGGGTATTCTGATCATACACTCGGCATTGCATGTCCTATCGCTGCCACGGCAATGGGTGCAACAGTCATCGAAAAGCACTTCACCCTGGATAAGACGATGGAAGGTCCTGACCACGCAGCGTCGATTGCTCCAGATGAACTGTCTGCAATGACCGCAGCTATCAGGGAAATCGAAAAGGCCCTTGGTTCCAGCGAGAAGGAACCGAGTCCCAGCGAAAAGGACAACATTTCGATAGCAAGACGATTCCTTATCGCAGCCAGTCCAATAGCCAAGGGAGAGCTCTTCAACGAATCTAACATAGCAGCCAAACGCACTGGCAATGGTGGAATTTCTCCGATGCGGTGGGACGATATTATCGGCAAACAAGCGACCCGCGATTTTCAGGCAGGGGAGACGATAGCACTGTGAAAATATGCATTTTCACCGGAACACGCGCAGAGTACGGACTACTTCTCCCGCTCATGAGGCGCATTGATGCAGATCCAGATCTAGAGCTTTTATTGCTGGTGACAGGCTCACATCTGTCCGAACGCCATGGGAATACCATTAAAACTATTAAGGCAGATGGGTTCACCGTCCACGCCCAAGTCCCATTGTCTCTGGATGACGATTCTCCTGCTGGGGTGGCAAACGCTCTTGGCGAGGCCGTGACTGGCTGTGCCAAAGCTCTCCAAGATATCAAGCCAGACATGCTTGTGCTTCTGGGCGACCGCTACGAATGCTTCGCATGTGCAGCTGCTGCTTCCATCATGCATGTCCCTGTCGCCCACATCCACGGAGGCGAGATCACTGAAGGAGCCGTCGACGACTATTTCCGACACGCCATCACGAAAATGGCCCACCTCCATTTTGCCTCATGCGAACAATACCGCAAACGTATCATCCAATTAGGCGAGCAGCCGGATACCGTTTTCAATGTCGGCGCTTTGGGAGTTGAAAATATCCGCACCATCCAGCTTCTGGACAAAAGCACATTGGAAACGGAACTCGACTTCAATATGGGCGACTATTGCTTACTAACCACATTCCATCCTGTGACCCTGGATAGCGACGGCGAAAAACAAGTTGAAGCATTCTTTGCAGGATTGAACACCATCGTAGAAAGCAATCCTAATGTCAGCGTCATAATCACCGGTGCCAATGCCGACCCCGGAGGTTCAGCAATAGACGCCCAGGCTGCAGAGCTTGCGAAGAACAGAGCACAGGTGCTTGTAACTGCATCTCTAGGTCAACTTCGATATCTTTCAGCCATGAAGCATTGCGCAGCAGTCGTAGGCAACTCCTCTTCCGGTATTATTGAAACGCCCAGTTTCGGTATCCCTGCAGTCAACATAGGCGATAGGCAAAAAGGCCGTATACAGGCAGACAACACCATAAACTGCCTGCCCGAGGAAAAACTGATCATATCTGCAATAGAAAGTGCACTTTCCGAGCACTCGGCCACTGTTGCCAAGAATGTCCGGAACCCGTATGAAAATGACAATACAAGTCAACGCATCCTAGAAGAAATCAAACGGTTCTCTTCTAACATGAAGAAAACCTTTTTTGACGCTTCATTCCAATTAAGCCAACACGACAGCGAGGAACAATAAATATGAAGGACTGGCGAAAAGCAGTCATTGCCCCTGATGCAACCGTACGGGAAGCCGTGGAAGCTCTGACAATATCTTCTGTACAAATCGCCCTTGTCGCTACCGAAAGAGGACACCTGAAAGGGGTTATTACTGACGGCGACATTCGCCGAGGCTTGCTCAAAGGCAAAGACCTTGATTCGCCAGCTCAAGAAGTAATGGAAACAAATTTCTTCACAGCCAAAGAGAGCGATGACCCAACCTCTCTGCTTACCACCATGCGCGAAAAAGAGTTCAGGCAGGTACCCCTGCTTGATGATGACGGCTGTCTCGTCGGCCTCAGAACCCTCATGGACATGCTTACTCCCAAAAAGCACGACAACTGGGTTGTGCTCATGGCGGGAGGACTTGGTCAACGCCTAAGACCCCTTACGGAAGATTGCCCAAAACCGCTCTTGACGGTCGGCGGAAAGCCCCTGCTTGAAACCATACTGGACCAATTCGTTGAGTACGGATTCGAGCGCTTTTATATATCAGTCAATTACAAAGCGGAAATGGTGGAAAGCCACTTCGGAGACGGCTCGAAACATGACGTGGAGATTCGATACCTCAGAGAACAAGAACAACTGGGAACTGCCGGAGCCGTTGGCCTCATGCCGGAAAAACCGGATTCCCCAGTGTTCGTCATGAACGGAGACCTTCTCACCAGAGTTGATTTTCCCGGCATGCTCAAATTCCATAAGGAACAGAATGCCAGAGCAACCATGGCTGTTCGCAGCTTCGACATCCAGGTTCCTTACGGCGTAGTGAATGTGGAAAACCACCAAATCACCCACCTTGAAGAAAAACCCACTCACCAGTTTTTCGTCAACGCAGGCATCTATGTACTCGACCCGGACATAGCCGCCTCCATTCCCAAGAATGAATTCCTGGACATGCCAACTCTCTTCGGACAGCTCATGGAGGAAGGGCAAACCACTGCAGCCTTCCCTATTCACGAATACTGGATGGACATTGGCCGCAAACAGGATTTTGACCAGGCTAATTATGACTACGACATGCATTTTCGCATGAAGGGAGAAAGCGAATAAATGCAGACTCTGGTCATCGGATACGGCTCCATCGGAGCCCGCCACGCCCGTTTGCTTGATGCTCAAGGGCATGACGTTATCTGTGTGACCGGGAACCCTGAATGCCCTTTCCCTGTATTTAACACCATCGCAAAAGCGCTGGAGAGAACAGCCCCGTCATTTGCCATTATCTCCAATGCAACCACTGATCATTTTTCAAGCCTTGAAACGCTGATTCAAGCAAAATTCCCAGGCCGCATTCTCGTCGAAAAGCCCCTGTTCGAGAAACTCCAAACTCTCAGTGGGACCGAAAGTCACGACATAAGTGTTGCCTATAACTTGCGTTTCCATTCTCTGGTCAAACGAGTAGCAGAACTCCTTGAAGGGCAACCCATTCTCTCTGCTCAATTTCATGTGGGCCAGTATCTGCCCGACTGGCGACCTGATACGGACTATTCCTCAAGCTATTCTGCCAGCCGCTCTCGTGGTGGCGGAGTACTGCGCGACCTTTCCCATGAACTGGACCTTGCTCTATGGCTCCTGGGTGCATGGCGAAGAGTTGTAGCAATAGGCGGAAAGTTCAGCTCTCTGGATATCGATTCAGACGACACATTCTCCGTGCTCATGGAAACGACACGGTGCCCAGCAGTCACGATCAATCTTGACTATCTCAATCGAACAGTTCGCCGCGGTTTCGACATTAATACCGAGGGCATGAGTCTTCGCGGTGACCTTGTTTCAGGGATACTGGAAATCAATGGTGAACAAGAACAATTCAAACTCAACCCAGATTCCACCTACCTTGAACAGTTGCAAGCCTTCACCTGTGGCGAGAACCAGAATCAATGCTCGTTTGAGCAAGGACTAAGAATCGTCGAGTTGATCGAGGCAATTGAAACCAGCGTGAACCAACATTCATGGATAAAAGCAACATGAAAACATACGGATTCATTTTTGCTCGCGGCGGCTCCAAGGGAGTACCAGGCAAAAATATCAAGCTCCTCGGCGGTATTCCTCTTATAGGGCATGCCATCAAAGCTGGCCAGGACAGCGGCATGCTTGATCGAATAATAGTTTCTACGGACGATGAAAAAACTGCTTGTGTTGCCGAAGAATTTGGTGCCGAAGTTCCATTCATGCGCCCTGCAAACCTTGCCAAGGATGACACTCCTGAATGGCTCGCATGGCGTCATGCTATCGAACAGGTCGACGACTTCGATGTCTTTGTCTCACTTCCCTGCACCTCCCCATTAAGAATCGGGACCGATGTTCGAAATTGTATCAAAAAATACCTTGATGAAGATTGTGATGTAGTTGTGACCGCCCGCAAGGCTGACCGACACCCATCCTTCAACATGATCACCTTGGACACAGCTGGATTTGCCTCAGTCGCCATGCCGCCGAAAAAGAAAATATCGCGCCGACAGGATGCTCCTGAAGTCTTTGACATGACAACGGTTGCCTATGTTAGCAGCCCGTCATTCATTCTGAAGAATGATGCGATCTTTCAAGGAAGAGTGAAGGCCGTCGAGATACCATCAGAACGTGCCATAGACATTGATACCGAACTCGATTTTTCATTTGCAGAATTTTTATTGGAGCGAAAATAATGAAAAGCATCAAAGAATTGATGAATCTTTCAGGACGAACAGCATTTGTCACAGGAGGAGCCGGTCACATTGGCATGGCTTTCTGCGAAACTCTGGCTGAAGCCGGTGCCAATATTGCGGTACTCGACATTTCCTCCGACCGAGTTTCCGAGACAGCAACAGCGCTATCCAACAACTTTTCAGTGAAGACAATGGGGCTTACAGTCGACCTTGCAGACGAGGCCACAGTAATTGCATCCCCCCAACAAGTTGTGGATGAATTGGGAAGCCTGGACATACTCATCAATTGCGCTGCATTTGTTGGCACATCCGGCCTCTCCGGCTGGGTGACCCCTTTTGAAGAACAAAGTATCGATACATGGCGTGCAGCCTTGGAAACCAACCTCACCGCAGCATTTGCTCTCATACAAGCAGCCACTCCGCATCTACGCAAATCAGGCCACGGATCAGTGGTCAATATTGGCTCAACTTATGGAGTTGTAGGGCCCGACATGTCACTCTATGAAGGAACCAGCATGGGCAACCCGGCAGCATATGCGGCAAGCAAGGGCGGGTTGACTCAACTTACACGCTGGCTCGCCACTACTCTGGCTCCTGATATCCGGGTAAATTGTATCAGTCCTGGCGGCATCACCAGAGGACAGCCTGAAGAATTCGTCAAAAGATATGAAACCCGTACTCCACTTAAGCGGATGGGAACAGAAGAAGACATGAAAGGCGCGCTCTTGTATCTCGCAAGCGATCTTTCATCGTATGTTACCGGACAGAATTTATTAGTAGATGGAGGCTGGACCGCTTGGTAAGCCTAACTATTTTTTTTCTTTAGGCTTCTTTCAAGAAGCTTCAAGGCGTCTTGGATGCAATCCTCAGGATAAAACTCTTCAAGACATTTCCGAGTATCACACTCATTTTTGTTACAGGAATAACACTCGAGATCCTTCCTGACTGCGATATGATCATCTGACGGGAATCTCCATCCGAATCCTGTCGCACCATGTACAACAAGAGATGGCGTCCCGACGGCCACAGCAAAGTGCCTTGGAGCAGAACAGTTGCCTAGATGCAACGCAGCCCGCTCCTGCAAAGCGGCCATTTCACGCAAACTCAAAAGGATATCAGGAACAACAACTCCATCCCCGGCAAGTTCCGCAACCTCATCAGCAACACTCTTTTCATCCGGACCATAAATGGGAAGAAAACGCATGTCAGGATGCTGTTCTCGGATCAAGCGAATAAGACCTGCGAAGTGCCTTGTTGGCCATTTCCTGGTGATACGCCGATGGCTGGGGTCGACCGTCACAAACGGGGCATCTCCGATACCGATTGAATTCAAATACTCAGTTGCCCACTGACGTTCCTCATCTGTCAACCACAGTTCAAGTGGCTTGTGATCCCATTCAATTCCAAGGACTGACAAGGTATGCGCCTTACACATTGCGGCATATCCCTGTTTTGGACTTTCAGGCCAGTGGGTATATAAAAAGCGGTCATACCAATGAGGTTTGAAACTCAACTTCACAGGAGCATCAGAAAACATCGTAACCCATTTACATCTAGGTAGCTGCTGACAATCGACGATTAGGTCGTAACCATCACGACCTACCTGGCGATAATACAAGAGTGCTTTGAAAGGGTTACGCAACGCCTTACGATCTATAGGCCAAACATGACTGACTCTAGGGTTATTCTCCAAAACAGATATACATTTCATCTCGGTCAGGACATGAATCTCAGCGTCAGGATATCGTACATTGAGCAACCTGATCAACGGAGTGGCTAATAGCACATCACCGATCTGTCGCAGCTGACAGACAAGGATACGTTTTGGGTTAAGCATAGTTAAATCATTCATCAACCACCTTCCTGCAGAAAACACTATTCTATCACCACAAGCAACTAGAGAGCTATAACTTAGCATGAAAAAGGGTACATATATGTATACCCATCAGAGGGTCAAGTTGGAAAATCAACGACAGATACTGCAATATATCAACACTACTCATTCCAAAAACATCTGGAGAACTTTGTTTTTTGGCAATAAATAACACGTTTTTCTCCGAAAGCTGATCGTGTATTAAATTTCATATAATCCATCCGTTGGTTGACGGCTGTTGACCGGCTTGATAATCACTCTGTCTCATGAACATACGAGTTATTCCCCGGCTGGACATCAAAGGTCCAAACCTTGTAAAAGGCGTCCACTTGGAAGGCCTGCGCGTCTTGGGCAAGCCTGAAGATTTCGCGCATAGATACTACATGAATGGCGCTGATGAGCTCATATATATTGATTTGGTGGCCTCCCTTTACGGAAGGAGTAACCTCAAAGAAATTGTAAGCCGGACCGCCAGTAATATTTTCATCCCACTCACGGTTGGAGGCGGAATTCGTAGTGTCACCGACATCCGAGAACTCCTGCGAGCAGGAGCCGATAAAGTCGCAATAAATACGGCACTGTTCGAGCACCCAGAGCTATTAACCGAAGGAGCAAAAACCTTCGGATCTCAATGCATAGTTTTGTACATTGAAGCAAAGAAAACCTCTGATGGGAAATACCTGTGCATGCATACCAATGCCAGAGAGAACTCTGGTCGCGAAGTCGTCGAATGGGTTTGCGAAGCAGTCGATCGGGGTGCCGGTGAAATATTGCTTACAAGTGAAGACAGAGAAGGTACTGGCGAAGGCTACGACCTGGACCTCCTTGAAATGATCAACAATGCCGTAGATGTCCCTGTCATAGCGTCTGGTGGAGCGGGTAATATAAACCATCTTATTGAGGGCGCTAAAGTCATTGGCACAGGTGCGGTAAGCGCCGCTTCAATGTTCCACTATCATCGCCTTCAGGAACTGACCGATACGGCACAGTTTGAAAGCGAAGGCAACACCTCATTCATCGAACAATCTCGCTCAAAAACTATTGCTTTCCTTGAAGGCAAAATCCACAATCATCCCATATCTGACGTAAAGGAAGCTCTGGTTGAAGCTGGCAGCCAATGCCGTATGGATTTACCCTCAAGAGATGTCCGGTGCAGCACAGATTCGATTGATGTCGCTATCGTCGATTATGGTGTCGGTAACCTTTTCAACCTTGGACGCGCAATTCGTTGTTTAGCGGGGCAAGACCCCGTCATCACCGATGATGTAAACATTATAAAAAAAGCTAACAAAGTCATCCTACCCGGTGTAGGTGCATTCGGTGACGGAATGGCGAGTCTCAAGCAAAGAGGACTGATTAAAGTCCTTCGAGAACGCGGCCAGGAAGGCCGGCCACTCCTTGGGATCTGTCTGGGAATGCAACTCCTTCTCTCCAAGAGTTTTGAATTCGGAGAACATGATGGACTTGGATTAATTCCCGGTTCTGTTGTACATATGTTTGGCGACCAACAATGCAAAGATACTCCACTGCCACATATCGGCTGGGCACAACTTGAACCAAACATAGACATGCATCAATGGAAGCATACTGAATTTCAAAGTATCAAAGAAAAAAGCTCGGCATATTTTGTCCATACATTTGTTGCCAAGCCCGACGACGAGACAGATATTTTAAGTGTCACACAATACGGATCGACTCAATTCGTTTCGGCTGTGCGGCGTGGCAATATATGCGGTTGCCAGTTCCATCCAGAACTGAGTGGCCCGGACGGACTATTAATCCTCAAAGCTTTTTTAGATAAAACATAAGAAGAAAAATCATGAGAAAATTATTCAAAGAACAGCCATCCGGTTTCCCGATCGCAGACAACCAGCTCCCCAATCTCCCTAGGGAGGTTAAATTTTGCAAGCGATGTGTGACATCAAACCAACGTCCTCGCATAACGTTTGATGAGAATGGGGTTTGTTCCGCATGTACTTTTGCAGACCTAAAAGAGACCTTGAATTGGGACGAGCGTGAACGTGAACTGATCGAACTTCTTGCTAAGCATCGCTCCAAAGACGGAAGCTATGACTGCATCGTCCCCTCAAGCGGAGGCAAGGACTCCGCCTATGTCGCCCACATGTTGAAAGCACATTATGGAATGCACCCGCTGACAGTGACCTGGACGCCTTTCATGTACACAGACATTGGTCGCAGAAACTATGAACAATTCGTTCATTCCGGCTACGACAATATTTTTTGCATGCCCAATGGAATATTCCACCGCAAACTGTCCCGCATAGCACTCGAATGCAATGGAGATGCATGGGATCCTTTTGCATGGGGTCAAAAATCTTTCGCCATGCAGATAGCCCAGCGCTTCAACATCCCTTTGGTTTTTTACGGAGAAAACGGAGAACTCGAATACGGTGGTAGCTTACGCGCCCTCGATAAGCCATGTGAGGACATCCGAGATTGGAAGGACCTCTATTTCCGAGGAAACGGTGTCGAAGATTTAACTGAAATTGGTAAAGAATGCGGTGTATTCGACAAGGATGAAATCCTTCCTCACACACTTGATATCTACAAAGCTCCACAACCCGAACTCGTTGAGGAACTCGGCCTGGAGATGCATTGGTTCTCATACTACAAGAAATGGATTCCTCAAGAGAACTATTATTGTGCGGTTGAAAACGCGGATTTTGAGACCAACCCCGAACGGAGCGAAGGCACCTACACTAAATACGCAAGCCTCGATGACAAAACCGATGGATTCCATTTCTGGTTTGGATACCTCAAGTTCGGCATGGGGCGTACCACCCGCGACGCTTCCATGGAAGTTCGGAGTCAGCATATTACTCGCGAAGAGGCCACCGCCCTTGTTCATCGCTATGATGGTGAGTTCCCCAAAAAACACTTCGCAGAATTTCTGGATTATCTGGATATGGGAGAAGATCGTTTCTGGGAAATCGCCGACCATTTCCGCACACCCCACCTTTGGGAGAAAGTTGATGGCGAGTGGAAACTGAAACATCTGGTAGAAGACCTCTAAGGACGACTCCCATGCTTTGCGCCATTCCGCTTGAAATTGCCGTTCGGGAACTAAACGGCATGCTTTATCAAGCTCTTCATTTAGCCGCCAATGACTTGCCCACCCTTCTGGGTGAGCGAATGGTTAACGAGTATGTTTTAAGCAACAAGAAGCCTGTCACCTACTTCGATAGCGACCAATCCACCTCGATCAACGAAACGATCTTGAACAACGGAGGAGTCGTATTCAATGTCAATCCGGAAGGTATGCATATAGCCCAGGAGCAACAAACACTGGATAATTTTTCCCGCATTGCTCCCTGTGTATCACTCATTTGCACATGGGGAGAACACCAGGTAAAAGATCTCCACTCCGTATTCCCACAGGAGATGCATGACCGCATTCTGGCAACCGGCTATCCCCCATTCGACCTTATTCAGGAGAAGTTCAGGCCATTTCACGAAGATGCAGATATCATTGAAAAACACGGTCGGGACTACATCCTCATCAACACAAGCTTTGCATACGCAAACAACATGATGGGCTTTGACCGGTATATGAAAATGCTGTCAAAGATGGATGAATGGCAGATATATGCCGACCCGGAATACCTGGCGATCCAAAAAACAATTTACGACCATCAAATGCTGATGCTTGAAGCGATAGTTGATCTGGCACAACGGCTTGGCGAATGGTTCCCAAAACGCCACATTGTCATAAGGCCCCACCCAGGAGAGGATGCCAATTTCTATGCAGACAGGATGACAGATCATCATAACGTCTATGTTGAGAGCATGGGAACTGCCCGTGAATGGATATCATCAGCAGGCTTTGTCATCCATCATGATTGCACAACCGGAATGGAAGCCTTGCTGATGGGGTGCCCCGTCATACAATATCGACCATATTACGACAAACAAGCAATGGCTCCAATCATGCCATCCCTGGGAGTCAAAACGACAACTCCGGAAGAAGTCGCAAAAGTCATCCACAGCGGCTCCATGCCCGATGAAATCAGGCAAAAACAACTCAACCTGCTAAAACCATACCTCACAAATTTCTCTGGTAGTGCTGCAAAGACTATTGCGAAACTTGCTGCCCAATACGCGCAAGACAAACCAACATGGCTCCCCAAACCTCTCGGTCTGTGGGGCAACATTAAATGTTGGCGCAAGTACATAAGCAAATTGATCCGTGCACATCAGCCCGGAAGGAACGGCAGAAAAGTCCGGTACGCTTTGAATAAATTCCCCAGGATGAGCCTAAACGAAGTAGTTTCCAAGCTCGAAAAACTCCGTGAGATCGAGCCGGACCTTCCCGAAGTGGATGTTCAAGAACTATGCTTGAACACTTTCCTGATAACACCTCGCGAGAACTAAACCTGACGCACTCACTGTATAGGAAACTATTCCGCAGCTAACAGGTTTTTCATCGAATCCTGCCACGACATGAAGATCACTCGTTGTCTTGATCTTTCTTGTCGTCTTGCCTGTTCTTATAAGTAATGGAAGCGAGGCTGCCAGCCAATCCGCCTAGGACTATGGCTTTGCCCGTGGGGATGAAGTCGGTCAGACTGAGAAGATAACCGATGGCACAGCCGGCAATGATGCCTTTGGCAATAGCATCAACCCACTCAAGGAAATTTTTATTTTCGTCGCTCATGGAATATCCTGTTGCGGCTATATTTTATAGGAATGAATGCAATTGCACGTACTGTTGAGTTGTCATGGACTCGAAACTGGCTCCGATACCGGGAATTCGCATGGATTCGCCCCAGGAGCGCTTCCAGCGGATCATGAGCTCTATGGGCGTCTGATCCTCCAACTCCTGAATAACCACCCAGGCGGATGTGTCTAGAGGCCAGTCGAGTACGGAGTAAACGAAACAACCATGTTCAGAGACATTTACGGTAACAGTCTGTTCTCCGCCCTGCTCCAACTTGGTCAGATCATCGAGAAGCATAATATTGAACACAACTTCCTGACGCCTGGCAACCCGGATTGACCTCGGGAAAAACGGCACACACTGAGTCAGTATGAATTCCGTGAGATCTCGATTGTCCCGAACCGTACCGCCCTGAGATAAGCCTCGAATACCACCGTATTTCGGATTGTACATGAGGCGCAGGACAGGAAAGCGATCCATAATACGTGTGATGCGGTTCTTGTCACCACATTCACATCGAATCATGGTCGGAACATCGATGAGCAAACCGCTATACGGCGCATCGATGAGCGCACCAGTTATCTCGGCCGGAGAAGCTATACAATCCACTTCAATATCAAGATCTCGCAGGACCTCAACATAGGCTGTGCGGGCGGGGCCTTCCTCGGCTATAAGCAAGAGTTTGGTCTTCACTTCTTTCCTATCTCCTTTAATCAAGCGGATGCATATGAGCATAAAACATTCATATTGACAAGCGAGGTGAACGATTCTCTTCTGTATTATGACACCCCTACTATATAATTCCTATATATTAACCCCTTACCTCTTCTTAGCTCATACATCTTGCATTATTAGCCATCTCCACTTGACATTGATTCTCAATGTCACTACTTAAAACCTAACCGGCCAATAAATCGGTCGGAAAACTTTGAGGGAAGTTATGTTTGATACAATTATTGTAGTGGCGATCATCGCCATAGCGGCCTACTTTGTTGGGCGCAGGCTCTACAGGCAGTTTTCATCCAAGAACGTCGGAAGCGGTTGTTCCGGGTGCGGTCAATCCAACTCCTGTTCTACCATCCACAAGAAGCAGTCACATACAAACTGCTGTGGATCAGAATAATATTTTTTTACCACTCGATTGATAACGATTATCAACCACTCAAAAAGGAAATACAATGGGCAACTCGATTTGCTTGAGAAACGCCAAAGTTAACCAAAAACTAAAAATCTCCACTGTTACTGCAGCGGGAGAATTAGGCCGTCGCATACGCGATCTGGGGCTTATCCCAGGAACAGAAGTACACGTTATCGGTAAGGCTCCTCTTAAGGACCCTGTTGCCCTTCGTCTCAAAGATTTCACGCTGACCCTTAGAAACAGTGAAGCAGACAATATCACTGTAGAAGTCCTGGAGGACTAGATTAAATGAGTAATTTTACAATCGGTATCGCAGGTAATCCCAACTGCGGTAAAACTACTATGTTCAATGCCCTGACCGGAGCCAGGCAGCATGTTGCCAACTGGCCCGGTGTTACCGTCGAAAAAAAAATCGGCAATCTCCAGACCGGTAAGGACTCAATTGAAATAGTCGACCTGCCCGGCACTTACTCCCTGACCGCCTATACACAAGAAGAACTCGTTGCTCGTAACTTCCTGGTGGATGAACGCCCCGAAGTGGTCATTGATGTCATGAACGCAGATGCCCTTGAGCGTAATCTGTACCTCGCTGTTCAGATAATGGAACTCGGCGTCCCCCTTGTTCTTGGATTGAACATGATGGACGAAGTCCGCAGCAGCGGCAAAAGCATTGATAGCGAGAGACTTGCGCTGCTCAGTGGTTGCAAGGTTGTGGAAACCATCGCAAGGAGCGGGAAAGGGACTGATGCCCTCCTCGACGCCTCCATTGTTCTCGCCAAGGAAAAAAATGGAGAATGGTCCCCTCTAAATATTTCATATGGTCCCGACCTGGATCCTGTTCTTGATGAAATGGAAGCACTCATTGCCGCAGAAGAGTTCCTCACTGACAAGGTTCCGGCTCGCTGGACAGGCATTAAATACCTTGAGCGTGATGAAGACGTCATCGTCAAAGGACGTATGGCTAACTCAGATATTTCAAAAAAACTTGAAGCCATGTCCAAGGAAGTGGGCGCGCACACTCAGAAAACTCTCAATGCAGCACCTGATGCTCTCATCGCCGACCACCGCTATGGCTTCATAGCAGGCATGATCAAAGACGTCGTATCTTACCCGGTACTTGATCAGGACCGCATCAGCCGTTCTGACCAGATGGACAAGGTGCTCACGCACACGTTTCTGGGACCGATGATCATGCTCGGCATCATCTATTTCATATATCAGGTCACATTCACAGTGGGCGAAATCCCCATGGGATGGCTCGAAATGCTTTTCGGATGGCTTGGCGACACCATGTACGCGGCCTTACCTGAAGGGCACCTGCGATCTCTGATTGTCTCCGGCATCATCGACGGCGTCGGTGGCGTACTAGGCTTCGTACCCTTGATAATGTTCATGTTCCTGATGATATCCGCTCTCGAAGATTCCGGCTACATCGCCCGCATGGCGTATATGCTTGATCGCATATTCAAGATTTTCGGCCTGCACGGTACCTCCGTACTGCCGTTTATCGTATCCGGCGGCATCGCCGGTGGTTGCGCCGTTCCCGGCGTCATGGCCACCCGCACTCTGCGCAGCCAGAAGGAAAAACTCGCGACAATTTTTGTTGCCCC
>Ga0070729_10004881_pt1 | contig 14255 bp, 7 predicted proteins | sample tdDd472_FD_66725 | JGI IMG/M metagenome (GOLD analysis project Ga0070729, IMG submission 66725) | Marine sediment microbial communities from the Atlantic coast under amendment with organic carbon and nitrate - tdDd47.2 | ecosystem: Environmental > Aquatic > Marine > Coastal > Sediment | place...
AGCTTCTATGATTTCATGCTTTCTGTCACAGCTTGTAGAAGGCAAGACCAGTCCACTGGCTCCTGCGTAGACAACGATTGCCACACGATCCTGCTCGTCAAGCTGATCCACTAACATTTTGAATGCAACCTTCAAAAGCGGTAATTTGTTCCCATAACTCATAGAGCCGGATACATCAAGCAGGAAAACCAGGTTTGAGGGCGGTCTGTCCTGCCCAAGCTCTTTTCCCTTCATTGCAATTCTAATCAACTGATGCCCATCTTTCCATGGACAATCGGCAGAATCGATATAGACCGCAAATGGATCATCATTTTCTGGCACTGCATATTCATAATCGAAGTAATTCACCATTTCCTCAATACGAACGGCATTCGGGTCAGGCATTTGGCCATTTTCAAGAAAACGTCTCACGTTGCTGTAAGAAGCGGTGTCAACGTCAATGGAAAAGGTAGAAAAGGGATCAGTCCCGGTTGAAAGGAAAGCATTTTCAACAATCTCCTCGTATTGCTCGTTATTTTCATCAGGTTCGGCACTGTCACTATCCCCATCGACCATGCTATCACCATCTTCCATCATATCTCCATCAACCATATTGCTAACATCGCCACTGGCAGTGTCATAACCCACACATGATGACATTAAAAAGAGTCCGATGATAAGAGAAACCAAATAATATGTTTTCATGATACGCCTCCTGCTATGTGATAATAATGTCGTACATTTGTTTAGTCTAATGCACTTTGTGTTAGTAATCGCAAGTTTTGTACCATTTCTAACAAAACCACACAGTTCTTTCACAACACACCTTAACCACTAGGATTTTATCACATTACACATTTAGATACATTTAGAAACATTTATGAATCCCAGCGTAAAACCGGCAGAAATCATGACAAATGTGTCACAATGTAGCATTACTGCCTTGAAAAAAGAATTTTTCAAGTGGTTTATTTTATAGTATTGATAAATGCGTTTTCCGAGTTCACTCTTCCGCTTGCGGGAGAGAGTCAGGGTGAGGGTACAATGAAAATTCGGTATTTTCCCCATCAATCCGGCAGTCTTCGCTATTACCAACCATCGTTTTTATGGAATACACAATGCCAGGTTTTACTCAACTTTACTGAAATATTGCATTTTTTTGCTTTATATTTCTTTTAAAAAGTCCGATTGGGAATTATATTTGTATGAATTACTGTTGCGAATGGATATAATTAATAAGGGAAAAAGAAGCAGATTATTCTTGACGCTAGACGTCATTTGGGGGTATTAGGTGTGTTTACAGGACGTTGCAGTATTGCCTCCTAACGTCTCCAAAGCTGTAACTTGAAAGGTTAATTCATGGGTGAGGAAAAATCCATATACATTGAAAACATCAAACCAGACGACCAATTCGACTCGGTTTTCCTTTGTCAAACTAAATCAACGTTTACCGGAAAAACCGGAAAATCATATATGTCGTTGACTTTAATAGATAAAACAGGATCAGTTGACGCAAAAATATGGGACAATGTAGAAGAGATTACTAAATATTTCAATGAGGGTGATTATGTAAAGGTTCGCGCTAAAGCGACAACCTTCAATGGAAATATGCAACTTCGCATTGCCAGAATCAAATCTGTCCCGGACGACGTGGTCGATCCAGTGAACTTTTTTCCGACTACATCATTTGATGTCCCCACCATGTTAAGTGAATTGCGTGAAATTATTTCTTCACTCGAAAACGATTACATTAGAAAACTTCTGCTGCTTTTTCTTGATGATGAGAAATTCATCGCCAAATATCAGAAGACTCCGGCAGCAAAAAATATCCACCATCCTTTTTTAGGTGGATTGCTCGAACATACCCTTTCCCTGATGAATGTGGCAAAACTGCTTTGCTCACATTACAAGGAAGTTGATTTTTCCATGCTGGCAGCCGGAGTATTCCTACATGACATCGGCAAAACCAGAGAATTGGAATACGAACGTGGCACCGGATACTCTGATGAAGGTCGCCTCATTGGTCATATTACAATTGGAATAGAAATTCTCAATGAACGTATAGCTGAAATACCGAACTTCCCCGACGACTTGAAAATGCTTTTGAAGCATCTGATACTTGCCCATCATGGAACACTCGAGTTCGGTTCACCCAAACGCCCCAAAATTATTGAAGCCCACGTATTGTCGGTAATAGACGACCTCGATGCAAGAATGAACAGTTTCTCCGAGATACTCAAGAAAGAAACCCAAAACGGTCGCTGGACGAGTTATCAAAGGTTGTATGACAGGTATCTGTATCGCTGGAACGGGCCGGAAACAATGGACGATGAAGAAAACAAAGCTGAAGAAGCTGAGGAAACTCCAAGTCACCGTCCTACTGAAAAACCAAAAGCGAAAGCTGATAATGCAAAGTTTTCAAATAGCATCCGAATTTCTCTGGAAGACTCGGATACTAAAAAGGATTCAGGAAATTTAAAACTTCCGTTTGATAAAAAATAGTGCTTCGCTGTTAAACCAATTAACTAAGGACATGACGCTCATAGGTCGAGCAGTCTGCCCGAAACAAGGAGAAAGAAACTATGACAATGAAAATAGCTATCAACGGTTTTGGAAGAATTGGTCGCGTAGTTTTTAGACAGATCTTAAAGGCTACTGATGCCGAAGTAATCGCCATCAATGATCTCTCCCCTGTCGCCACCAGCGCACATCTGGTGAAATACGACTCCGTCCACGGAAGATTCGATGGCGAAATTAAAGCCTACGAAAATGGAATCACTGTAAACGGTAAAGACATTCCTATTTATTCCACCATCAATGTAGATGAAGTAGCCGGATATTTCAAAGAAGCCGACTTTGTTTTTGAATGCACCGGAAAAATCGTTGGTCGTGACAACCTGCAAAAATTTATTGATGCAGGCGTAAAAAATGTAATCGTATCCCGCCCCAAAAAAGAAGCTGACGAAGTAGACGGCACTTTTGTTGTTGGCGTAAACCACGAAACAATCAACCGCGAAACAATGAGAATTTACTCAAACGCATCCTGCACCACCAACTGTTTGGCTCCTCTGGCAAGTGTACTTCACAAAAAATTCGGTATCGAACATGGTTTAATGACAACCACTCACTCTTACACCAACGACCAGAACACCCTGGATCAGGCTCATAAAGACATCCGTCGCGCCAGAGCCGCTGCACTCTCCATGATCCCCACAACAACCGGTGCTGCTAAAGCTGTTGGTCTGGTTATTCCGGAGTTGAATGGTAAATTGGACGGTTTCGCAATTCGCGTTCCCACACCAAACGTATCAGTCGTCGATCTTACCGCCAACCTGAAAACCGAAGTTACTGCAGAAGAAATCAATGCAGCAGTTAAAGAAGCCGCCGATGGCGAACTTAAAGGTATTCTGGAATACTCCGATGAACCTTTAGTTTCCAGCGATTACAATGGCTCGAACTACAGCTCTAACTTTGACTCACTGACCACCAAAGTCATGGACGGCAAAAGCAAGTTCATCAAAGTTTTGTCCTGGTATGACAACGAAACAGGTTATTCAACTCGTATGGTAGACCTTGCCCGCTACATCCATACAGGAAGCTACAAATAATCGAGGAGGACGTGATGGCCATAAAAATGCTGGAAGATCTAGATCTTCAGGAACAAAGAGTATTTGTACGAGTTGATTTCAACTGCCCGCTGAAAGATGGAAAAGTTGCAGATGATACGCGCATCCAAAAGGCTTTACCAACCATCAAATTTCTGATTGAAAAGGGTGCGCGCCTCGTTCTGGCCTCACACCTTGGGCGACCCAAAGGGCGTGTTGTAAAAGAAATGTCACTGGAACCCGTTGCCCTTCATCTTGCTGAACTTTTAAAACAGGATGTTTTCCTGCCGGAAAATTGTATCGGTGATGGTGCCAAAAAAGTAGTAATGGATCTGCGCCCGGGTCAGGTGTGCCTGCTTGAGAATCTTCGTTTTCATAAAGAAGAAACAGAGAACGAAGAAATTTTTGCTAAAAAGCTGGCTTCTCTCGCTGATGTATATGTCAACGACGCATTCGGAACCGCCCACAGGGCTCATGCCTCTACAGTTGGTGTAGCCAATCTTATTAAAGAAAGAGCCCCGGGCTTTCTGATGAGAAAAGAAATCGAGTACTTCCATCAACTGCTCGAAGAACCGGAAAAACCTTTCGTGGCAATTTTGGGTGGAGCTAAAGTCTCTGACAAAATGGCGGTAATTGAAAACCTGCTGGATAAAGTCAACACCATTATCATTGGTGGCGGAATGGCTTATACATTTTTAGCTGCACGTGATTTCTCTATTGGAACATCACTGTTTGAAAAAGACAGAGTTGAGTTTGCCAAAAAAATCATCCGTGGTGCTAAAGCCCGCAAAGTTAAACTTCTTTTGCCTTCAGATCATGTTATTGCATCTGAGCCAAGTGCAGACGCTTTCCCCGAGATTGTTAAAAACGGTCATATCCCCAAAGATATGATGTGCCTTGACATAGGCCCGGCGACCAGACGCATGTTTGCCAAAGAGGTAGAAAATGCTGGTACTATCTTCTGGAACGGCCCAATGGGAGTATTTGAACTAACCCCATTTGCAGAAGGCACCATGACATTGGCACAGGCAGTTGCCAATTCTGTTGGAGTTTCTGTTGTAGGCGGTGGAGACTCTGTTGCAGCAATCAACAAAGCTGGTGTAGCTGATAAAATTTCACACATTTCCACAGGCGGCGGTGCATCACTTGAATTCATGGAAGGCAAGCGTCTACCGGGAATTTCCGCTTTGGACGTCTAACAAACAAGGAGAAATCATGAGAACACCGGTAATCGCTGGAAACTGGAAAATGTATCTTACACCTCAACAGGCTTTCGACCTCATTGATGGTCTTGCGCCTCAGGTAAAAGATGTGAAAGATGTTGAAATGATCGTCTGTCCCGCCAACCCCGTCCTGGGAATGATGGCTGAAAAGCTGAGTGGCACAGGAATCCAGATGGGTGGACAGAATCTTTATCCGAAGCAGGAAGGTGCCTTCACTGGTGAAAATGCACCAACAATGCTCAAAGCTGTTGGTTGTGCATACTGTGTTTTGGGTCACTCCGAACGCCGTCAGTATTTCAACGAAACAGACGAATTCATCAATGAAAAAGTCAAAGCTGCTTTGGAATTTGATCTTATCCCAATAATCTGCTGCGGTGAAACCCTTGAGCAACGCGAAGAGGGAAAAACCATGAATATCGTTGGGACACAGATAAACAAGGCATTTGAAGGTGTTAGTGCGGAAGATGCTGCTACCACTATCGTAGCATATGAACCAATTTGGGCCATTGGAACTGGCAAAACAGCCACACCTGAAATGGCACAGGAAGTTCACGCCGACATTCGCCAGATTCTGGCCAAACTCTACAATAGCGAAATCGCTGACAAGATTCGCATTCAATACGGTGGATCTGTCAAACCCGAGAATGTAGACTCTTTAATGGCACAACCTGATATTGACGGAGCTCTGGTTGGAGGAGCTTCTCTTAAAGCAGATTCATTCGCAAGATTGGTTAACTTTAAGAAATAATACAAGTATCAGAAACAATACAACGCCCACTGAAATCAGTGGGCGTTTTTATTTGTGAAACTGATTATTTTCATCATTTTGTCATTTCAGTGCCATTTGTGTAAACATTGTTTACAACACGACAACTATTGTCACGTTAACTATTTTTAAATAAAATATGCACAATTATATGCTAACTTAGCGATTATTTTATATCTTTAACTTGACAAAGCATAATCTTCAAGCTACCATTTCACATGAAGGTAGGAATATTCAAAATATTATTGCTAATAGAATATATTTAAAGAGAGTTGTGCTTTAGGAAGCAATATGTTATATTATATTCAAGATAACTTGATACTTGCTAAACCACTAAATTTATGTTTGTGTTTGTTTTTCAAAGTGAATATTAAACTCTTTGAAAGAACTTGGCTCATCGTGCAGGAAGGATAAGCCATGGGTGATGTGTTGCGCGTGTTGATTGGGGAATCGAACATCCTCGAATCTCAAGTGGCAGCAGAGAATTTGAGTCTGGCGTTTCCCAACATTGAAACAACAACAGTCGATTCTCATGACGATTTTTTATCGGCTTTAGAATATAACTCGTATGATGTTGTAGTAGCCTATAATCGCCTGCCAGGATTCCAAGGGGTGGAAATCATTGATGCAATTCACCAGAGGAATCTTAAGTCTCAAATTGTATTCATGGCACAACCGGGAGATGAAAAACTATGCGCTGAGGCTATTCGTCGCGGTGTATCAGAACTTGTTGTAAAAACCCCAAACTACCCGGAATTAATTCCTTCACTGGTCGGCAAAGCTGTTCAGAAAAAAGGTGACAGCGAAGTCGCCCAGCTTTTACAAGGTGAACTACGAAAAAGCGAAGATCGTTATCAAAAACTACTTGAAGAAACCAAAGAACCCATTGCCATAATTCAACATGGTAAATTTAGATTTGCGAACCAGATTTTCGCAAGATTCGTTAAAGCCCAAACCAAAGATTCTCTCTTCGGCTTGTCCGTAGAGGATTTTGTAGATGAAGATTCACTCGAAAAACTAACCAGCATCCTGCAACAACTTGAAACTGGAAACACTGGCTCTAAAAGTGCTAAAGTATTAATGAAGCTTTGCGACAGCAATAAGGTCTGGGTCACTTTTCATGCCAGTTGCGTAGCCTACAAGGGACAGCCCTGCATAAAGGTAGCCTGGAGGCCGGTTGACGAAGCGTCTCTGGACATATCCAACAACTCTACTCTAAAAAGACTTCAGCGAGTTTTTTCTGATACTCAAAAACTTACAAACTTCACCAAGATGTCCGAAATTGCCCCGAAACTTTTAGAGAGTTTTTCTAAAAACCTGTCAGTAAATGGTGGCAGCCTGTATCTCAAAGAAAACAAACGCCTTAGATTGTTAAAAAGTCTGGATAATGAAAAACACCAACCTCAATACATAGAATTTCCACTAGTTGAAGATTCTGTACTTGATAGAGTTTTTAAAGAAAACAAACCTGTTTTCATTCATCAAATAAAAGATAACGAGAAAAAGCCCTCTTCTGGTTGGGATGGTTATAAAGACGATTCCGCCATGGTGGTGACACTGCGTGATGACACTGGAGAGATAAAAGGTTTGGTGTCGCTTCACAATAAAATCGACCCTCCATTTACACCAACCGACTTACATCTAAGTAAAATCCTGGCCAGCTATGGTCAGCTTGCGATGAAAAACGCAGAGCTGAATATACAACTTCAGGAAATGGAAAAGAAATTTCACATCCAAAACAATGATTCCTTAACCGGCGTTGCAATTATTCAAAATGGCAAGATTGCCTATGCCAACTCGAACTTTGCAAATATTTTGCACTATGGCAAAGATGAGGCAAGCAAACTTATCGACCAACCATACCGTATCTTTATCCCGCCTGAAGATCGGGAAAGCATGGCCACCAACTTGAAATTAATTTTCGAGTATGAAGACACAACTGCTCGTTCTAAAATAAAACTGCTTACTAATTCAGGTGAAATTATCTATGCAGAAATTATGGCAAACCTGATTAGCCATAACGGCAAACCGGCAGTTGCCTGCAACTTTGTCGATGTAACAGATTACAAAAAAACAGTAACCGTAGAAAACAACGACCATCAGTTTGTAAACCAAATACTTGAAAACATCTCCGACATGGTAACTGTCACCGACAAGGATGGCCTGATTACTTATACCAATGCTCCAACAGCCAATGCCATTCAGACAGATCGCAACACGCTAATAGGCAAGCATATCAGCGATGTATATGGCAACTGCTCAGCATTCGACAATGCAGATAAAGATTTTTGCTCGGCAGTCATGGAAGGTCGATTCGATGGTAAGGTAAGTTCTACAGATTCCGAATCCCACAAATTGCTTTTCCGTATTAAATCAGAACCACTGCTGTCTGCAAATGGCCAAAAAACTGGTTTGATTATTACCACTAAAAACATCACCAAGGAAGAACAACTAGAACAACAGGTGATGGAAACACAAAAGACCGAAGTCACCAGTTCACTAATGGCAGGCCTGGCACACGACTTCAACAATTTGCTAACCGGCATAACAGGTTATGTGCAAATTGCCATGATGAAGCTCGACCCCAAAAACAAACTATATACCAATCTGGAACAGATAAATCAGGCAACAAAACAAACCAACATCCTGACCAAACGTTTATTGTCGTTTAGCAAGAAACAAAACATTGATCCAAAGGTAATAAACCTCAACGAATCGGTTAATAATCTCTACAAAATGCTAGATCACTTACTTGACAACAATATAGAAATGCAACTTAGAACAAGAGAGATTAACTCCATCAAAGCGAATCCAATACAGGTTGATCAGATCATCATGAACTTTGTGGTAAATGCACAGGATGCCATGCCCAAAGGCGGAATACTTACCATTGAAACACAAAATGTAAATCTGGACGATACATACTGCAAAACACATCCCTATGTTACACCTGGTTCTTATGTGATGTTGGCAGTGCATGACAGTGGCATTGGCATGGATGAAAAAACACGTAAAAATGTTTTCGAGCCTTTCTTTACCACCAAAAAAGAAAACGGCACAGGTCTCGGTCTGTCAACGGTATACAGCATAGTAAAGCAACATCGTGGCTTTGTTGAGGTAGAATCCACCCCGGGTGAAGGATCTACTTTCAGAGTTTATTTCCCCTGCACAAAGGATAAGGCAGACAACTCGCTAAGCTACAACCACTCCAAGGTTCCCGGTGGTAACGAAACAATTCTATTGCTTGAAGATGAACCGATTGTTGCAGAGATGAACTACGATTTTCTGACTCATCTTGGATACAAGGTAATCAGAGCCAATTCAAGTGAAGAAGCGATAGATCTTGCCAAACAACATAATATTCAAATGCTGATTACAGCGGTATCTCTCCCAAGAATAAGTGGCAGTGAACTTACAAAAATCATCACCCCGGATTGCGATGGTCTACGTGTGTTGTATACTTCCGGTTACACAAGATCAACAGTTATCAGGCACGGCTTAATGGAACAGGGTGACAATTTTATCTCGAAACCCTACGAACCACTTGACCTAGCCGTACAAATCAGAGAGGTTCTGGATAACTGATTGCGTCCAGAAATAGCTCCGTTTCAAAGAATGAGTTTTTCTCATTCTTTTTTTTGTTCAAAACATGTTTTTTTTACCTATTTTTAGCGTGGAACCTTAATACATTTTTCTTAAATCCGTCCAAGAATAACCATTTACTATTTTTCCATCTCCGCTATAATCAGCCTGACTTAAATATCCTACATTTTACTTCAGCAATTGAGGACAATGATGAAAACCTTAAAAATGATCGTTTTTTTGCTAGTGCTATTAACTGCACTTAGTGCTTTTTCCGGCTGCGGTAGCGATGTAGTTAATGGCCAGGATCCCGATGGCGACACTCAAAACGATGGTGACATTGATGAGACCGCTGACGGTGACGATGAATTCACAATTGATGGAGACACAGATAAGGATACCGATTTTGTAACCGATGGCGATGATGAGCAAGAAACAGAAGCTGAACCGGATGGAGATACCGAAAATGATATAGACAATGACACTGATCTTGAGCCCGATATCGAATGCCCAGAGATTGAGCTTAATTGTGTGTCGTACTGCGACAACAATATTGCAACAAATTGTACAGGAAAAATCAATGGTAATGGTTGTGGATATAACGACTGGACCTATGAAGACTGTGGCAACGATACCTGCGTGGAAGATTTTGGCAACAACCTTGCCTACTGCGAATCCACCGATGGAGATCTGGAAAATGATACAGTAGAAGTAGAATGCGAAATGGTTCCACCAAATTGCGTTTCTCACTGCGATAACAATGTTGCTATGGTATGTACCCCGGGAATAGACACAAACGGCTGTCCCTACAATAACTGGCAAAACACAGACTGTCTTGATGATGTCTGCATAGAAGATTTCGACAACGGCACTGCCTACTGCGAAAGCATTGATGGTGATGAAGAAATAGTAGAAGAAGAACTGGAAGAAGAACCTCCCGCATGTGGCTCTACCTTGAACCTTACCTGCGACAACAACTTCGTCCATACAATTTTAGCTCAACAGCAGCAAGACCTAATAGATGTATATTCCTGTGACGATAGTCTAAACCTTGATAGCCCTGAAGTTATCTACACCTTCAGCACCGACAATGATTGCTCGGTTGAAATATCCCTGACAAATATGTCAGCAAACTTTTCACTGTTCAAGCTCTCGGCATGTAGTGGAGATTATTGCGAAGATTCATCAACATCTGCTGGTAGCGCAGACGAAAGTATTACCTTCGAGACATTGACAGATGAAGAACACCTGATTGCGGTTGATGCATCCGGAAATGTTTTTTCAAGCTACACCATAAATGTAGAATGCACCTGCGCCGTAGATGGAGATGAAGAAGAAGCAGAAGAAGAACAGGAGCTTGAAATAGATGGCGAAACACTGGAGCTTTCCGCCATTGGCGGTATGACACCCTACTTTGATTTCGATGCCTACGATCAAAACTTTTTCGGCTCTCCCTGGCCAAATGACTTTTATAAAGACGGAGACGGCAACCTTATCATGGACGACTTCCCTCTTCCCGACCCGTTCCAGAATTTCGAAGGTTATGCCCTGATGACACTGTATAAAGGGCAAGCGGAAAATATGGATGGCTTTGGTAACAACACAGCTGTTTACTGGACTTTCCCGGCAGAGATCAACACAGGCTCACTACCAACAACCCCAAGCGACTCTATGAGCTTTGCAGGATCAATACTGTTAATAAACATCGACACTGAAAGTAACTATTACAACGAGCTGACTCCGGTTGAATGGCACTGGACCTCTCGCTCCACAGGAACCTTTGAACCAGCAGACAGAATGCTGGCAGTGGCACCTGTAGATGGCTTCCCGCTTGAACCTCATACAACCTATGCTATGATCCTGACTGACGGAGTTCAGGACTACACTGGTACTCCTTTGGGGAGAACAGCAACAATGGCCGACCTGTATTCCGGCAGAGGCACAGGAGATAGCAAACTCGACTACGCCTATGTTCCCTTTGCCACCTGGCTTGCCGCAAATGACGATAAGCTAAACCAGACAAGAGTTCGTGCTGTTACAGTTTTCACAACACAAGATCCCGTACTTGAAACAAAAGAAATGGCAGACTATATCAAAGCAGAATATCCAAATGGCGAGTTGACAGGCACTATGAACAGTTGCGAGTATAGCCACAACGAAACTGGCTATGTCTGCTTTAAAGGAAGCTATACCTCACCAAACTTCCAAAGCGGAAACAAACCCTACGATATTCTTACCGGAGGTGGTGGCAGCTTTATGTTTGACTCCAATGGAGATCCCATTGAACAGGAATCCGAAAATATTGATTTCTCGCTCTGCGTGCCATCGGATGCATCTGTTCCGTCGGGTGGATGGCCCATTGTAATGTACTCACACGGAACAACAGGCGATGAAGACTCGTTTGTAAACTCTGGCCCAAATAACATAGCAGATTTCCTGCTTGACAAAAAAATGGCAGTAATTGGTATACTCCAGCCATTGCATGGAACTCGTGGAGACAACTACACCGATGAAGAGCTGGAAACATACTCCTTTAACTTTACCAATCCAGATTCAGCCAGAGCCACAATACGCCAGTCTGTAATGGACACGGTAGCCTTAAACAGCTTTATCAAGGCGGGCAAACTTTCCATTACCAGCAGCAGTTGTGATTCATGGCCCGCATCAGGAGTATACAGTGGCCCAGGCACGATAACTTTCGATACAGACAACATCTTGTTCATGGGTCACAGTCAAGGTGGTCTAACCGGCTCTATGGCTGCTGCTGTTGAACCTGATATTAAAGGCTGGGTGCTTTCTGGTGCTGGTGGAAGAATGGGCATCACAGTAATGGAGCGCACCAGCCCCAATATTCTGGCACTTTTGGAATCTTATAGCATCATTGATCAGACAGACGCACATAAACATCACCCGCTTATCATGATGGTACAGCTAATGTCTGAAATAACAGACCCAATTAACTACGCACCCTATTGGGTGGAAAAACCATTTAACAGCGATGCCAGAAACATCATGGTTACCACTGGTTTCTCGGACTCACAGACGCCCAAAAATTCCACTTATGCCATGTGTGTAGCGGGAAGAATACCACAAATCGATCCCGAAACACCTCCGTTGGATGAAGTTGTCACAGGCTTGACTCTTAGAAACATAACCTCATTTTCCAGAAATGCCTCAAATACAGTCAAAGGCCCAAGTAACACAGATGCAACATGCGGTCTGTTGCAATACCCGTCAGATGGTCATTTTGCGATATTCTACAATGATGATGCAGCCTATATGTATCAGGAGTATCTGAGATCCATCGCCTACAGTGGAGTGGGAATTTTAGGTTACGAATAAAACCAAGACATAATCACAAGAGACAACGCAACTCTTGTGATTATGTCTATACCTATCTATTTCAAGGCTAAAATCTTTTTGTATAAACATGGTGGGATAAGTCTTGCCAGTGTGACAGCAAACCACATTGGCAATGGGAAATTGATGTTGAGCTTACCCTTCTCTACTCCGTTTAAAATTGTTTTAGCAGCCTTTTCAGCAGAATATAAAAACGGCATCGGATCTTTGTTGACTTTGGTCATGGGTGTATCCACGAACCCCGGGTGCACTGTTATAAAATCTATTCCCTGCCTGCTATAGGTCAAACGCAATGCCTCAAAGCAGTTTGAAAGAGCAGCCTTGCTTGCGGAATATGCCGCAGAAGCGGGGGTTCCCCTGTATGCAGCCAGGCTCGCCATTGCAACAAAAACACCACTTCCTCTTTCTGCAAACTTGTCAAACAAAGCTTCTACAAAATATATTGCACCAAAGTAATTGATGTCGAAGGTTTGTTTATGCACGTCTAAATTGAAACGTTTCTTGCTGTCAAACAATCCTGTTCCTGCATTTAAAATAACAACATCCGGTATGTCTTTAAGCCCGTTACATGTTTCATAAACCTTTTGCTCATCGGTAATGTCACAAACCAGAGGGACGAATTTTTCGCCAACTGTTTTGGCAATACTTTGCAGTTTATCCTCAGATCTTGCCAACCCATAAACTTTATGCCCACATTCAGCAGCCTGAAGAGCCAATTGCTCCCCAATACCGGATGAAGCACCAGTTATCAGATAAACAGCCATCACAACCTCCTTAACAGTTTGATATATCTGTTATTTTATAGTAAACATGGTTTACTTACACTTTAGAACATATATCACAAAATTAAGGAAAATATGTACTGATAATCTTAAAAAATGTAGAAAATTCCACTAATTTACACTGTTTTTGATTTTATCAGTTGACGAATGACTAATGTTCTGGTATTCCCTGCATAGCATATGAATGCCTATTCATTTGATTAAAAACACCAAAATATTGTTTTGAGTTGTCCGATATATTACTTAGGCTATTACTTTTATATTTTACATTGCTGTTCGTCCATCTTGATCAAAAAGATACCGATTTCCGATATATGAAAGCAGTATTAATTAACATAATATTTATCATAGATTTTAATAGTTTAGCAGTATCCCCAGTTGAACCACTTTTTACCAAGGAGTAGCTGACAATGGCCTACGCAGAATACCCCAAGTTTTTTAAAGACAGAATCGTCTCGAATGAAGAAGCCCTAAAAGCATGTGTTACTTCAAACACTACTTTTGCTTCCGGTTTTGCAACGAGTGAACCGCACACCTTCTACGAAACTTTGTGGAATCACATCCAAAAAGAAGATATCACTAATCTGGATATAAGACAGGCTTTGTTCCTTTCTCCTCATGATCTTTGCCTAGGTAACACTTTGCAAAGCAAAGGTAAATTTGTCGAAGCTGCTAAAAAAAGTGGTATATTTAGTGGGTTGGCAAGAAAAGCCAATCAGATTACACAGAAACTCGAAGGTCTGGGCAACCTGATTGAGCATTACAAAGAACTCAAAGAAAGAAATATCAAGTTCACCAGCCCATTCATTGGTAATGCCACAAATATCATCATTCCGATTAACACCATAACCAGAACCCTCTATCCTGATTATATCGGCCGTAACTCAAGCCGTATGGGTGTTACTGATATGCAGTCCATCCATTTCCCGGATGCGGTTGATTCCATGGGTTATGACCC
>Ga0070729_10004882_pt1 | contig 14254 bp, 11 predicted proteins | sample tdDd472_FD_66725 | JGI IMG/M metagenome (GOLD analysis project Ga0070729, IMG submission 66725) | Marine sediment microbial communities from the Atlantic coast under amendment with organic carbon and nitrate - tdDd47.2 | ecosystem: Environmental > Aquatic > Marine > Coastal > Sediment | place...
GCACACCGTGGAGCTGCAGGAGCGCGCGCTCGACGCGGTGCGGGCGCAGTGGGAGGCGGCGCGGACGACGTCGCTCGCGGTGAACCGGTTCGAGGCGGAGCTCCTCGAGTTCCAGAGCCGGCGCTTCGAGCTTCGACAGCGGGTCGTCGAGACCGAGAACCGCATCAACTTCCTCGTCGGTCGGTTCCCCCGACCCGTCGAGCGCTCGAGCGATCAGCTCATGCAGATGGAGCCGCGGACGGTGTACGCCGGGGTGCCGAGCCACCTGCTGCTGAACCGGCCGGACGTGCGCGCGGCCGAGCTCGAGCTCGCGGCGGCGCAGCTCGACGTCGAGGCGGCGCGCGCGCGGTACTTCCCCGCGCTCAGCATCGAGGCGGGGGTCGGCTACGGCGCGACCGACATCCTGCGCCTCGTCGAGACGCCCGGGTCGGTGTTCTTCGAGCTGTTCGGGAACCTCACCGCGCCGCTGCTCAACCGCGCGTCGATCACCGCCGGCTACTTCGGCGCCGACGCGCGGCGACGGCAGGCCGTGATCCACTACGAGCGAGCGATCCTCACCGCATACATCGAGGTGGTGAACGGGCTGAGCCGCGTGGAAAACCTCGCGGCGAGCTACGAGCTGACCGAGCGCCGAGTGCAGCGGCTGAGCGAGTCCATCGCGATCTCGAACCGCCTCTTCAACTCGGCGCACGCCGACTACCTCGAGGTGCTGACCGCGCGGCGCGACTCGCTGAACGCGCAGCTCGGCTTGATCGAGACGAAGCAGCGACAGATGACCGCCGCGGTGCGGCTCTACCAGGCGCTCGGCGGTGGGTGGCGGCGGGTCGAGCCGACCGGGGCGTCGGCGGGCTCCCAATCGGAAGATGAGCAGTGAACGAGCCGACACGGTGGCGGGGGATCGGGCTCGCGGTCGCCGCGCCCGCCGCCGGCTGCGCGGAAGAGGGCGCGCACGCCGAGGAGCTGCACGACTTCGAGGTGGCCACTCCTCTTCGCCTCGAAGTCCTCGACCGCAAGCACGTGTTCGTCGTCGACGAGCAGGGCGTGGGCCACGCGCGCCTGATCGTGGTGGCCCAAGAGCTGCCTCACTCGTACGTGGTGGCCGAGGGGCTTGAGGAGGGCGAGCGGGTCTTGCTCGAGGGCCTGCGGCGGGTGGTCGACGGCGACCGCATCTCGCCGGTCGACCGGGACCCGTCCGAGGTGCTCTCGGAGCAGGACCTGCCGGCGGAGTGACGACTGTGTGCATCGCCGCCCGCGCTGGGGAGGATCTCCCCAGCCGTCCGCCCCCGGACTCCGCGGTCACGTCCGCCCCCGCCGCTCGCGTCGACGGAACGTTCGATGCAGACTCTGGAGCCCCCCCGTGCGTGTCGCGCTCAAGCTCACGGCCGTGATCCTCGGTCTCCTGATCTCGGTGCTGGCCCTCGAGGGCTGGCTCCGCGTCCAGCACGAGCGAGAGGTGTTCGAGCACGACCTCGAGCACGAGCAGCGGCTGCTCGGGCGCGCGCTGCTCCCATCGGTCGAGCTGGCGTGGCGCACCGAGGGCGCGGAGGCGGCGGAGCGCATCCTCTCGCGCGCGCAGCGCGGGGAGTCGTCGGAGGTCCGCATTCGCCTGGTGGCGCTGGAGCCGGGGGCGACGGGGGAGGCGCCCGCCGTGGCCTCGGTGGCCGGGTCCCCGCTGTGGCGGGAGCGGTCGGTCGTGGTCCGAGAGCCCGCGCCGGGCACGGTGCACACCTACGTACCGGTCGACTCGCCAGAGGGGCGAGGGACCGCGATCGAGCTGTCCGAGTCGCTCGCCGCGGTCGAGGCGAGCCTGCAGCGGAGCCTCGTGCGGGTGCTGTGGACGGCGCTCGCGATCATCGTCGGCGCGGGACTGATCGCGCTACTGCTCGGTGAGCGAGTGGTCGGTCGGCCCGTGCGCCGCCTGGTCGCGCAAGCCGGTCGTATCGAGCAGGGGGATCTCAGCCCACCCGATTTACCGAGGCGGCGCGACGAGCTCGGTGAGCTCAAGGAGGCGATCGCCGCGATGGTCGCGGGCCTCGCGAGCGCGCGGGCGCGCCTCGAGCGCGAGACCGAGGCGCGGCTCGAAGCCGAGCGGCGGCTGCGCCACGGCGAGCGCCTCGCCGCCCTGGGGACGCTGGCCGCGGGCGTGGCTCACGAGCTGGGGACGCCGCTGCAGATCGTGTCGGGGCGCGCGCGCCGCATCGAGGACGCGTCGGACACGGCGGCACGGGCCTGCGCCGACGCGATGATCATCCGCAAGCAGACCAAGCGCATGGAGCGCATCGTGCGGCAGCTCCTCGCCTTGGCGCGCCCCTCCGACCGCGCGCGCGACGGGGTGGACCTCGCGGCCGTGGTGGGCGAGACGCTCGATCTGCTCGGGCCCGGCGCGGCCGAGCGCCACGTGCGGCTCGAGCGCTCCCTCGAAGACGCGGAGGTCGAGGGGGACCGCGACCACCTCGGTCAGCTCGCGACCAACCTCGTGCGCAACGCCATTCAGGCGGTGGAGCCCGGCGCGGCGGTGCGCGTGCGGTTGTTCACGACGGGCGACGCGACCTCGCCCGCCGGCGCGCCTCACGACGCCGACCGGTTCGTGTGCCTAGAGGTCGCCGACGAGGGCCCCGGCATCTCGCCGGACGTGCAGCTCCACGTGTTCGACCCCTTCTTCACGACCAAGGAGGTCGGAGAGGGGACGGGCCTGGGCCTGTCGATCGCGCACGGCATCGCCCGCGATCACGGCGGGTGGATCGAGCTCTCCAGCCAGGCCGGGGAGGGCGCGGTGTTCCGCGTCTGCCTCCCGGCGCGACCGGTCACGTGAGCGCGAGCGTCCTGATCGTCGATGACGACGACGACCTGCGGGAGCTGCTCCGCGAGCAGCTCGAGGCGACCGGCCGGTACTCCGCGACGACCGCGCGGGACGCCACCGAGGCGCTCGCCGTGCTCGGCGACTCGCCGATCGACGTGGTGGTGAGCGACCTGCGCATGCCCGGCACGACGGGCACCGAGCTGTGCGACGAGATCGTGCGCCTGCGCCCGGACATCCCCGTCGTCATCATGACCGCGTTCGGGAGCCTGGACGCGGCGGTCGACGCGATCCGCGCCGGCGCCTACGACTTCCTCTCCAAGCCATTCGAGCCCGAGCGGCTCGAGGTCGTGATCGACCGGGCCGTGCGTGAGCGCACCCTGCGCGACGAGGTGCAGGCGCTGCGCCGGCGGACCGGCGACGTGCCCGGCTACGCGGGGATGATCGGTACGAGCCCCGCGATGGAGCGCCTCTACGGCCTCGTCGACCGGGTCGCCGCGTCGGAGGCGTCGGTGCTGATCAGCGGCGAGAGCGGCGTCGGCAAGGAGCTGATCGCGCGGGCGTTGCACGACAAGAGCCGTCGCGCGGGTGGGCCGTTCGTCGCGGTCAACTGCGCCGCGCTCCCCGAGGCGCTGCTCGAGGACGAGCTGTTCGGACACGAGCGCGGCGCCTTCACGGACGCCCGACAGGCGCGGCTCGGGTTGCTGCGCGAGGCGCAGGGCGGGACCGTCCTCCTCGACGAGATCGGCGACCTGTCGCTGTCGCTGCAGCCCAAGCTCCTGCGCGCCCTGCAGGAGCGACGCGTGCGACCGGTCGGCGGTGACGAGGAGGTCCGCGTCGACGTCCGCGTGATCGCCGCCTCGCACCGGGACCTGCGGACCGAGGTGGAGGCGGGGCGGTTCCGGAGCGACCTGTACTACCGCCTCGCCGTGATCACGATCGACGTGCCGCCGCTGCGCGACCGGGGGGACGACGTCCTGGTCCTCGCCGAGCGCTTCCTCGACGAGCTCGGCGTGCGCGAGGGCCGCGAGCCGCCCGAGCTGCCCGACGACGTCGCGCGCCGCCTGCTCGACTACGGCTGGCCCGGCAACGTGCGGGAGCTGCAGAACTGCATGGAGCGCCTCTGGACGCTGTCGGGCGGCGAGACGATCTGCCTGGAGCACCTGCCTCCGGACCTCCAGGCGGACGAGAGTCGCGGCGCCGCGGCGGGGACGGAGCCGCCGGCGTTCTCGTCGCTCTTCGACGTGGAGCGCCGCCACATCCTGCGCGTGCTCGCGGCGTGCGACGGGAACAAGAGCCAGGCCGCCCGGATCCTCGGGATCGACCGCAAGACGCTCCACGCAAGGCTCGTTCGCTATGGCCGAGGCTGAGTCGGACCCCCCGAGCGACGCGGCGGCCGTGCAGGGCTCGGAGGCCCCCGACTCGTTCGACTTCGCCGGCTGGGGGACGTCGAGCCGGATCGAGGATCTCCAGACCGACGGTGTCGAGATGGACCCCATCGACCCGGGCCCCCCGCACCGCCTCGGGACCCGGGCGTCGACCGCGATCTGCGGCAACGACATCACCTCGAGCTGCCTGTACGTGTCCGCGCTCGTCGCGGCGGAGGCGGGCGCGCTCGCGCCGATCGTGCTCGCGGTGGTGGCGGGCGTGCTGTACCTGTTTCGGTTCGTCTACGCCGAGGTGGGCAGCGCGCTCCCGCTCAACGGCGGCACGTACACGGTCCTGCTCAACACGACGAACAAGAAGCTCGCCGCGAGCGCCGCCGTGCTCACGTTGCTCAGCTACGTCGCGACGGCGGTGATCAGCGCCGGCGAGGCGATGGAGTACGCGCACCACCTCTGGCATGGGATGGACGTCTTCGTCGCGACCATCGCGCTGCTCGGGTTCTTCGCGTTCCTCAACCTGCTCGGGATCACCGAGTCGGCGATGGTCGCGCTCGGGATCTTCGTGGTCCACCTGCTCACGCTCACCGTGCTCGCGCTGATCAGCGTCGCGGCGCTCGTCGAGGACCCGACCGTGTTCGTCGACAACTGGTCTACGGTGGGCGACATCAGCCTCGGCGGGCTCGCGCGCGCGCTGTTCCTGGGGTTCGCCTCCGCGATGCTGGGGATCAGCGGGTTCGAGAGCTCCGCCAATTTCATCGAGGAGCAGAAGCCCGGTGTCTTCCCCAAGACGCTGCGCAACATGTGGGCCGCGGTCAGCGTCTTCAACCCGCTGATCAGCCTGCTGTCTCTGGGGATCCTACCGCTGCTCGTCATCCAGACGGGCAACGACGGCGCGCCGCTCAACGACCTGCTCGCGCGGATGGCCAACGAGGCGATTCATCGGCTGACCGGGGTCGAGGCCGCGAGCGATGACGGCACCTGGCTCGGCGTGATCGTGAGCGTGGACGCGGTGCTCGTGCTCAGCGGCGCCGTGCTCACCTCGTTCGTCGGCGTGACCGGGCTGGTCCGGCGGATGACGCTCGATCGCTGCCTGCCGCAGTTCCTCTTGCGTGAGAACAAGCTCCGCAAGACCAACCACTGGATCATCGGCGGGTTCTTCCTCGTCGCGGTGTCCATCCTCGCCGCGACCTCGGACTGGGCGCCGCTGACGACGGGTGCGGGCGGCGTCAGGCTGCAGGTCGACACCCTGGCCGGCGTCTACACGATCAGCTTCCTCGCGGTGATGTCGCTGTTCGCGGTGGGCAACATGCTCCTCAAAGCCAAGCGCGCGCGCCTGCCCCGCGAGACACGTGCGGGGTGGCCGGTCGTGACCGTGGCGCTGATCGCCGTCCTGATCGGCCTGGTGGGCAACGTGGTGAAGGACCCGGAGGGCGTGCGCGTGTTCGCGACCTACTTCGGGCTGTTCGGCGCGGTGGTCGCGGTGATGTTCCTCCGCATCCAGCTGTTGAAGCTGCTGCTGTTCACCACCAACGCCATCGTCGAGAAGATCGAGCGCTTCAACGGCTGGATCGGCATCCGCGTACGTCGGAACATCGACGCGATCAACGACCGCGTCGTCGTGTACTTCACGCGCGGCGACGACGCAGCGCTGCTCAACCGCGCCGCCCTGTACGTGCTCGAGAACGAGCAGACCAACCGGCTCAAGATCATCCACGTCTACACCGACGAGGAGGAGATCCCGCCGGACCTCGCGCAGAAGCTGCACACGATCGACCGGCTCTACCCGGATCTGCGGATCGACTTCCTGGCGGTGAAGGGCGAGTTTACGCCCGCGCTCATCGAGCGGTTGAGCGAGCGCCTCGGCGTGCCGAAGAACTACATGTTCATCGGTACGCCCGGCGACCACTTCCCGCACCGGATCGAGGCTCTCGGTGGGGTGAGGCTCATCTTGTGAGCCCGGTCGTGCGCTGGATGGTCGCGATGGTCGGGCTGGCGCTGATCGCCTGCGCGCCGCGCCCGCCCGTCACGCCCGTCGATCCGCGCGAGCGCCTCGTGCTCGATGACGAGGAGGCGGCGGCGCTCGATCCCGAGCTCGCCGCGCGGCTCGCCTCGGACGCCCACGAGTACTTCCGGTACGTCTCCAACCGGTTCGTCGGCCTCGAGTGCGAGCTCGCGGCCGAGGGACCGATCGTCAACCTCCACGGTGACGCGCACCTCGAGCAGTACCTCGTCACCAGCCTCGGCCGGGGGATGGGAGACTTCGACGAAGCGACGACCGGGCCGGCGAGCATCGATCTGCTGCGCCTCGCGGCCTCGATCCGAATCGTCTCCCGCGCGCGCGACTTCGATGCGGACGCGCTCTGGCGTCAGTTCCTCGAGGGCTACCTCACGGCGCTGCGAGACCCGGAGGTCCGCGCCCCCGAGCCCGCGCTGGTCGCGCGCGTGCGCGCGGCCTTCACGCGCGATCACGCCGCGCTGCTCTCGTTCGCCGAGTCGCTGTTACGGCCGGTGCCCGAGCGCGAGGCGGCGCGCGTCGAGGTGGCGTTCGCGGACTACGTCGAGATGCTCGCCCGCCACCGCCCCGAGCTCGACGCGCGCGAGCTCGAGATCCTCGAGGTCGGGACTCACGGGCTGGGGGTCGGCAGTCGCCGCGCGTCCAACTACTTGATCCGCGCTCGCGGGCCGACCGACGCGCCCGGCGACGATCTCGTGCTCGAGGCCAAGGAGGTTACCCGCAACCCGCTCGCGTCCTGCCTGCCCATCGCGCAGGGCGACCACCCGCTTCGGGTCCTGGTCGCGGACGCGCGCCTCGCGTACTCACCGTTCCGCGACGTCGGCCTGGTGCGGATCGATGGGCGACCGTACTGGGTCCACGAGTGGGTGGACGACTACGTCGAGCTCGACGTCCACGACCCTCGGACCAGTGAAGACGACCTGCGCGAGGTCCTCTACGACATCGGCGTGCAGCTCGGCGTCGGCCACCCGCGCGCGCTGAACGATCCCTACGCTGGCGAGCTGCGCCAGGAGCTATTGACGTTCGTGGGCAGCCGTGGCGGCGCGCTGTGGACCCTCGCCGACCGACTGGCGCGGCTGACCTGGGCGGCCTGGGAGGGCTTCCTCGCGCGCCGGGTCTCCGGCTCGAGGTAGGACCCTGGACTTCACTCTTCGTCGGCGAACTCGACCTCGACTTCGTCGTAGCCGAGCGAGCGGACCAGCGACTCGACGGTCTGCCGGGCGCTGCGGCGGGCGCGGTCGTGGATGCCCGCCTCGATCGCGGCTTCGCGCAGGGTGCGCTCGGCCTCGCGGCGGGCGCGGGTCTCGAGGGAGTCGCTCCGCCGGGCGAGCACGTCGGTCTCGCGGGAGTAGACGTAGGTGTGCTCCTGGTCGAGCGCGGTGGTGAAGATCTCGGGGGCGGGGAGGGTGACCGTCACGCGCTGGTCGTCGACGACGACGTCGGACTCCTCGAGCTGCCCCAGGTCCACGCCCGCCACGACGTCGGCGGCCGCGACGAGGAGCAGGGAGTCCTCGGCCTCGACGAGGCCGAACAGCGTGCGCTGGCGCGAGGTCATGTCGATCACCCGCTCGACGTGGAAGCTCGTGCTCTCGAGCCGCGCCAGGTCGCGGACCGCGACGACCACGCTCGGGGTGCTGCGGACCTCGACGACCTCGGCCGGCGGCTCGGGGTCGGGCTCGAACAGCCGGGCGAGCCAGTGCACCGCGACGCCGCCGAGGCACGCGGCGAGCAGCACCAGGAGCACCGTGGACGCGCCCCTCACCGCGGGGCCGGCGGCGCGCTTGTCCGGCGGCGGCCCGGGCGTCTCCTCGGCGTCGGCGCTCACTGGCCGAACATCTGCTGCATCTGCGGGCAGCCGTACATGTCCACGAACAGGTCGACCGGGCCGCTGGGGCACGGCACCTGATACTGGTCGATGATGTGCCCGGTCTGGTTCGGGCCGACGTTGCCGACCCGCGCCTGGCTGCCGCGCGAGGGATCCCCGCCGAGCGGCTGGCTGCCGTCGGGGCAGCGGTGCTCGGCCACCCGCCGGTAGCTGTCGGCGGGGCCGCACGCGCTGATCGGGTTCTCGCGGCTGGTCCCCGCGCCGGCGGGCAGCGGGGTCGCGGGCGCCGGCCCCGTCGAGGGCGGCGGCGCGCTCGTCGACGCCATCGGCTGGGGCGGCGGCGCGTTCTGGTTCGAGGTGACCTCGCCGCCGCTCGTCGCGTCGGTGCCGCCCGACCCGTCGTCGGAGGCGCCGCCGCAGGCGGCGAGGCAGAGGGAGAGCAGCAGCGGCAGGGCGGCCTTGGTCACGGCCGCAGGATAACGCCTTTACTGGTACAGCCCTTCCAGGGTGTCGCCCCACTTCTCGATCACCTTGCGGCGCTTCACGGACATCTTCGGCGTGAGCATCCCGTTCTCGACGGTCATCTCCTCGTCGACCACGGCGAAGCGCTTGATCTTCTCGAACTGCTTGAACTCGCCAGAGTACTTGTCGATCTCCTGGCGCATCAGCGACTGCACGCGGTCGTCGGCGCACAGCTCGGCGAACGTCTTGCCGCCGAGGCCGTTGTCCTGCGCCCACTTCTGCAGGCTCGGCTCGTCGGGGATGATCAGCGCGACGTTGTACGGGTGGTTCTGGCCGTGCACGAACGCCTGGTTGATCACCATCGACAGCTGCAGGTGCTCCTCGAGGGGGGCAGGCACGACGTACTTGCCGTTCTCGAGCTTGTACTGCTCCTTGATGCGCCCGGTGATGTAGAGGAACCCGTCGTCGTCGAGGTAGCCCATGTCGCCCGAGCGGAAGCCCCCGCCCTCGACGAAGACCTCCTCGTTGGCCTCCGGGAGCCCGTGGTAGCCCTGCATCACGTTGTGCCCGAAGATCACGATCTCGCCGTGCTTCGGGTCCTCGGTGACGTCGTTGTCGATCTCGACCCGCACGCCCGGGATCGGCTTGCCGACCGACCCGATCTTGCGCGCGCCCGGCCAGTTCGCGGTCGCGATGGGTGAGGTCTCGGTCAGGCCGTAGCCCTCGTACACGGTGATCCCGAGCGCGTCGATGAACTCGGCGACCTCCTTGCTGATCGCCGCGCCGCCGCTGAACGCGTACTTCAGCTTGCCGCCGAAGCGCGCGCGGATCTTCGACGCGACGAGCCGGTCGAGGATCTTGTGCTTGAAGTCGACGAAGCCGCTGCTCTTGCGCGCCTCGTCGAGCTGCTTCTTCTGCCGCGCGGTCTCGAGCGTCTGGAAGAAGAGCTTCTTCTTGAGGCCGCCGTCCTCCTCGACCTTCTTGAGGACGCCGTCGTGGATCTTGTTGAAGATGCGCGGGACGCTGAAGAGCAGCGTCGGCTGCACCTCGCCGAGGTTCGCGACGATCTTCGGCACCGACTCGGCGATCCCCATCGAGGCGCCCATCGAGAACAGGCCGTGCAGCTCGACGGTCTGCCCGAACGAGTGCGCCCACGGCAAGAACGACAGCGACCGGTCGTCCGGTGTCATCGGGAAGACCTCGTGCATCGCCGACACGTTGCTCGCGAGGTTCCGGTGGCTGAGCAGCACGCCCTTGGGGTTGCCGGTGGTCCCGGACGTGTAGATGAAGCCCGCGATCTTGTCCGGGCCCGGGTGCGCGACGTCCTTCGGGTGCTCGCGCCCCTTCGCGCGCACGTCGTCGTAGGTCAGCTCCGCCTCGCCGTCGCCGAGGAGGACGACGTGCTCGAGCGTCTCGATGTCGCCGCGGATCGTCTCGATCTGCGCGAGGATCTCCTCGTTGGCGACGAAGAGCACCTTCGCCTCGGAGTCGTCGAGGATGAACTTCCAGTCCTTGGGCAGCTGCGACTCGTACATGGGCACGTACCGCGCGGCGAGGCCGTAGGTCGCGTACGCCGCGACCGCCCACTCGGGGCGGTTGTTCGCGATCATGGCGACGACGTCGTCCTCGCCGATCCCGAGCTGGGCGAGCCCGCCGCGGAGCTCGTCGGTGTGGCGCCCGAACTCGCGGTAGCTCATCCACTTCCACTCGCCGCGGCGCTTGGTGCCGAACAGCGGGCGGTCCGCGAACTTCTTCACGCTCTGCTCGAACACCTCGACGAGGTCGTCGTATCTCGGTTTGAAGCTGCCTTCGGTGCTGCCCATCGTCTCCCCTGGCAAAGGTCGGCGGAGCCTGACACGCGGGTCGCACCGGTTCAAAGCCGACGTCACCGCAGCGACAGGGTCATCTCCCTCGCTTCCCCGCCGCGCACGAGGGTGACCCGCACCGGGCTGCCGCCGCGCAGCCGGCCGAGCGCGGCGAGCGCCACGTCCGGCGAGCCGAGCGGCTGGCCGTCCACCGCGCGGATCACGTCCCCGTTCTGGACGCCCGCCGCCGCGAGCGGGCTCGTGCGGCGGACGCCGTACAGACGGACGCCGGCGAGCGCGCCCCGCTCCATGTACGGGATCGCGCGCACGCCGAGCGCGCCGAGCGACTCGAGCGCGTCGGGCGAGACCTCGACGTGGTTGGACGACACGCGCGTCACGGCCGGGTGCGTCGGCGGAGACGGCCCCTCGGCCGGGATCGGGGCGATCACCTCCTGCGCCGGGTCGAACATCCGGATCACGCACCGCGTCCCGTCGTCGCGCTGCAGCGTGGCCGCCTCCGAGACGAACGAGACCAGGGTCAGCTCCTCGTGGGTCGTCGACTCGCTGAGCAGCTGCGGCCCACCCGGGGTGTGCACGACCACGAACGAGCGGGTGGTGTCGCGCCGGTCGAGCACCGTGCCGACCAGCCGCCAGGGCACCTCGCACGCGGCGGGCGCCTCGGGCCCGCCCGGCGGAGGCGGCGGCGGATCCGGATCGGAGGGCGGGAACAGCCCCCCGACCAGCGCGGTGGGGACGTCCTCGCGGTCGACGTCCACGTGGGGCAGGGCGGGGATGGACGCGGGGTCGAGGGTCGGCGCGATGAGCTGCGCGATGCCCGATCCCACGAGCCAGCCGCTCACGATCACCGTCGTGAGCACGATCAGGGCGTGCGTTCGCATGCGGTGGCGAAGCGCAATCCGCGTGCCGCGCCAGACGCTCGAATTCGGGGGCTCGGAGGCGCGCCCCCGGATGCCAGATCGGCGAGCCGAGGCCGTCAGCGTGACAACCCGACGCTCGGACCCTAGTCTCCGCCGCCATGTCTCGGGTCCTCGTCGTCACCCCGACCTACAACGAGCGCGACAACCTCGAGGGGTTCGTCGGCGCGGTGCATGACGCGTTGCCCGAGGCGCACGTCCTGGTCGTCGACGACGCGTCGCCCGACGGGACGGGCAAGATCGCCGACCGGCTCGCCGGTCGAGACGACCGCGTCCGCGTGCTGCACCGCAGCGGCAAGCTCGGGATCGGCAGCGCCTACCTCGAGGGGTTCCGCCTCGGCCTGCGCGACGGATACGACGTCCTGTTCCAGATGGACACGGACCTGTCGCACGACCCCAAGTACCTGCCGGACTTCCTCGCCGCGATCGATCGCGGGGCCGACGTCGTGCTCGGCTCGCGCAACATCGCGGGCGGCGGCGTCGAGGGCTGGGGGCCCGGCCGCCACCTCCTCTCCAAGGGCGGCAGCCTCTACAGCCGCGCGATCCTCGGCCTCCCGATCCGCGACCTGACGAGCGGGTACAAGGCGTGGCGCCGCGATGTGCTCGAGGCGATGGACCTGTCCGAGGTGCGCTCCGAGGGCTACTCGTTCCAGATCGAGATGACCTGGCGCGCGATCGGCCGCGGCTTCACCGTCCGCGAGGTCCCGATCGTCTTCGAGGACCGTCGGGCGGGCAAGAGCAAGATGTCGCGCCAGATCTTCCTCGAGGCGGTGCTCATGGTGTGGAAGCTCCGCCTCGAAGGCCACGGTTAGACCAGGCTCAGCTGGGCTCGGGGATCGTCGGGATCACCGCGCGCAGCGCCTCGAGCTCCTCGGGCTTCAGCACCGTGATCCGCTTGACGTCGTCGAGCTCGAGGCGGAGCGCGTCCTGCGCGCCGACCTTCGACCACGTGGCCTTCGCGCCGAGATCCGCGAGCTGGGCGAGCTGGAGGATCCGCTTGTCGAGCTTGCCCCACGCGGGGCCACGGTCCCACCGCATGCGGCGGGTGCGCTCGACGAGGGCGGGCCACTTCTCCTTCTTGCGCTCGAGGATCATCTTGAGCCGCGCGTCGAGCTGGGCGAGCGGTAGGCGCGTCGCCTTGGCGCCGTCGCGCAGGACCGCGACGAACTCTTCCTCGCCGATGCCGTAGAAGCCGCCGGCCGGCAGGCTCTTTGGGCGGAGCCGAAGCAGCGCGTTCATCTGGACGTACGCGCCGAGCAGGGCGTCCTCGACCGCCGCGACCTTCTTCTCCCCCTCGAGCTCGAGGCACGCTCTGAACTCGTTCTCGTAGATGTCGCTCGGCTCGCGCTTGCGGCCCGGCCACCACGCCTCGAGGGCCCGCGCGAGATCCTCGAACGGCGCGCGCTGCGCTTCGTCGAGCTTGGAGGCGAGCATCTCGGTCGCGCGTCCGGCGACGAGCATGCCCAGCGGCGGGCGCGTGACGGCGAAGACTTCTCGTGCGGTGTCGTCGAGGGCCATGCCGGCGACCCTAAGCCGCGAGGCGCTCTCGGTCGAGGCCGGTCTGCGCGTCCGATCGCCCGAGCGCCGTCACGGGCGCGCTACGGGGTGCGCCACTGCAGGACCGCCCTGCCGGAGTGCTCCGGCGCGGACGTGGGGCCGGTGACCTGGACGTCGATCGGCACGCCGGAGGGCAGCGGAGGCGCGGGCTCGATCCCGCCGACCGTGCCCCCCGTCTCCTGACCGTAGACGACGCCGGGGTCGAGGCCCGCCGCGCTGCTCAACGACCACTGGAGCGTGTCGTCGACGCTCACCGTGATCTGCGTGACGCGCTCCATGCGCCCCGCCATCCAGGCCGTGTTCCAGCGGAACGCGGGCCGGGCGGGGGCTCCCCCCAGGCAGATCACCGCCGCGTCGGGCGCGGTCGACTGCGGCCGCTCGTCCGGCCCGGTGCCGATCGGACCCATCCACACGCGCGCCCCTTGCGCGCCGATGCTCCCGTCGAGCACCACGAACGCGTCCGGGTCGGTGACGCACTCGTCGTTCGTGGGTCGCATGATGGGTTGCCAGGTGATCGTCGACGAGTCGCTCAGCGCCGTCGCGTACCGCGACACCGCGTAGCCGGGGTAACGCGCCTGCGCGAGGTACTGCACGCCCGCCTCGAGCCCGCCCTGCAGTCGGAACCAGGCGTGCACGTCCCGGGTCGCGTCCTCGACGAGGATCGCGCCGCTCGCGGACTCGAGGCTCACCCGGACCCCGGGCAGCGGCACGTCGCAGCCGCCGCCGGTGAGCTCACGCAGCGCACACGGACCGGGGTCGTCGGGATCGTGGAGCGTGACGTATCCGGACACCGCCACGATGTCGATCTCCCCGGTGCCCACCAGCACGTCCTGGAACAGCCACGAGGACCGCGGCGGATCGGTGTCGGGGTTGCTGAAGCGCAGCGAGCCGTCGGGCCAGGCGGGGTGTCGCGCGATGGCCTCGTAGTCGCCTGGCGGCAGGTCGACCTGGCAGCCGCCGCCGAAGTCCGTCCGACACGACGCGACGAGCGCGTCCTCGTACCGGATCAGCACGAGCGCGTCGGGGACGGTGATGCCCGTCCTTCGCTCGCGCACCCCGAGGCGCTGCACGATCGCCGGCCCGGGCGGCAGCGTGCCCGGCGGCTCCTCCTCGCACGCGTCTCCGACGCCGTCGTCGTCGAGGTCCTCCTGGTACGGGTTGTACTCGTCGGGGCAATTGTCGGTCTCGACCCAGGTGTCGCGGTCGGGATCCTCGGGGCCGATGCCGGCCGACGCGAACGCGTTGAGGATCGAGCCGCAGTCGGTCCACTGGATCGCGGGCCCACCCGGCACGTCGATCAGGCTCACGCAGGCCGCGGTGAGCTGGTCGCGCAGATCGCTGGGGGTCGTCGTGGAGTGCACGTACAGGCGCATCGCGCGCATGTAGATCGCGTACAGGTCGGGCAGCGGGACCCGGTGCACCTCTACGGCTCGGTAGGTGCCACCGAGGGCGAGCTGAACGGCGACGCGGCTCA
>Ga0070729_10004884_pt1 | contig 14251 bp, 13 predicted proteins | sample tdDd472_FD_66725 | JGI IMG/M metagenome (GOLD analysis project Ga0070729, IMG submission 66725) | Marine sediment microbial communities from the Atlantic coast under amendment with organic carbon and nitrate - tdDd47.2 | ecosystem: Environmental > Aquatic > Marine > Coastal > Sediment | place...
TCGATCCACGTCACCGACGGCGACCATCCCTATATGGACAAATGGTGGGTCCCGGGCCTGCAGATCGGCTATGAGCACACCTTCATCCACCAGGCCGCCGACTTCCTCGAGGGCCTGCGCGACGGCAAGCCGGCGGCGCCGACCTTCCGCGACGCGCTGGCCACCGATCACGTCACCGACGCGGTGCTGAAATCGGCCGAAACCGGCCAGTGGGAAAGCGCCCGGGGATGAACGAACGCGCTCCGGGCCCCGGTCGCTTCAATGGCCGGATCGTGGTAAGGTCGCCGAAGATAACGGCGGCCGACCATGTCCTTTGAAGCGACGAAAATCTTTCGGACGAACGGTGCCGCGCTCCACTATGTCGAGCGCGGCACCGGTCCGCCGGTTGTCCTCGTTCATGGCGGCGTATCGGATCTGCGGACCTGGGCGGAACCGATGGATACGCTGGCGACCGGATTTAGGGTGGTCGCCTACAGCCGCCGATATGCGAGACCCAACGAAGACATTCCGGAGAGCGCACCCGACCCGATCGAGCGCCATGTCGAGGATCTCGAAACCCTGCTGGAAAACCATGTCGGCGAGGCGGCGCATCTCGTCGGCCATTCCTGGGGCGCGTTGATCGTGCTGCTGCTGTGCCTGCGCAAACCCGGGCTGGCCCGCTCGATGACGCTGATCGAACCGCCGGCGATTACCCTCTTCGTCGACATTCCGCCGAAGCCGCTGCCCTTGCTCAGACTGTTCCTGACCGCGCCGGGAACGGCGCTGGCGATCCTGCGATTTGGAGCGACCGTCATCGGACCGGCTGAAAAGGCGTTTCGCCGCGACGACGACGAAAAGGCACTGGAAATCTTCGGCAAGGGCGTCCTGGGTCCGGAACGCTTCGCCGGATTGTCCAAGGAACGCTATGATCAGGTCTGGCAAAACCGGAAGACGGACAAGGCCCAGATCCTGGGAAGCGCCTTTCCGGCGCTCGACCGTGACGCCATTGCAAAGACCATGATCCCAGCCCTCCTGCTGACCGGTTCGCGCAGTCCGGCGGTCTTCCACAAGGTAATCGGGCACCTCGACGCGCTGCTTCCCTTGTCGCGCCTCGTCAGAATCGAAAACGCCTCCCATATCGTCCATGAAGACGCGCCAGATGCGTTTGACACGGCGCTCGGAGATTTCCTGAAATCGCATTAGCCTCACGGTTCGGTGCGCCTCCGGAACGCATTGCGCGGCCTTCGCAGTTTCCAGCGGACTTTCCTCTCACCCTTCACCTTGCACAATCCCGGTTCCATGTTAGGATTCGTCAACCGCAACAGGGATCTGTTTTGTTTGACGAAATGAAAGATGCCGCCACCGGCGGCGTCAGAGAACCTTATCAGCGATACGATGAATGGTTCTCCGGCGAGGACCCGAAAGGGCTTTTGCGAAAATCGCAGGAGGCCGAATCCTTCTTCCGCCGCATCGGTATCACCTTCAACGTCTACGGCCAGGACGAGGCCGACGAGCGGCTGATCCCCTTCGACATCGTCCCGCGCATCATCTCGGCCAGCGAATGGACGCGGCTGGAAAGCGGTATCCGGCAGCGGGTCAAAGCGATCAACGCCTTCCTGCACGACATCTACCACCGCCAGGAAATCCTGCGCGCCGGCCGCATCCCGGCCAAGCTGATCAGCCGCAACGAGGCGTTCCTGCCGCAGATGATCGGCGTCGACCCGCCCGGCGGCGTGTATACCCATATCGTCGGCATCGACCTTGTGCGGACCGGCGAGAACGATTTCTTCGTGCTCGAGGACAATGCCCGCACCCCGTCGGGCGTCTCCTACATGCTGGAAAACCGGGAAACCATGCTGCAGATGTTTCCCGAGCTGTTCTCGCGGCTGCGGGTCAAGCCGGTCTCCGACTATCCGCAGCAATTGGCACGATCGCTGTCGGAAAGCGCGCCACCAGGGCGCGGACCGGGCCGGCCGGTGCTCGCCATCCTCACTCCGGGCATCCACAATTCCGCTTATTTCGAGCACGCCTTCCTCGCCGACCAGATGGGCGCCGAACTGGTCGAAGCGAGCGACTTGCGGATCGCGGACGGCCGAGTGGCGATGCGCACCACCCGTGGCTACCAGCCGATCGACGTGCTCTACCGCCGGGTCGACGACGACTATCTCGATCCGCTCAATTTCCGTGCCGATTCGCTGCTCGGCGTGCCCGGCATCCTCGACGTCTACCGGGCCGGCAACATCACGCTCGCCAACGCGCCGGGCACCGGCATCGCCGACGACAAGGCGCTCTATTCCTACATGCCCGACATCGTCGAGTTCTATACCGGCGAACGGGCGATCCTGCAGAACGTGCCGACCTGGCGCTGCTCGGAGGCCGACTCGCTGGCCTATGTGCTCGATCACCTGTCGGAACTGGTGGTCAAGGAAACCCACGGCTCGGGCGGCTACGGCATGCTGGTCGGGCCGGCGGCGAGCAAGCGGGAACTGGCGAATTTCGAAAAGAAGCTGCGCGCTCGCCCCGGCAATTATATCGCCCAGCCGACGCTGGCGCTGTCCACCGTTCCGATCATGACGAAGAAAGGCCTGGCGCCCCGGCATGTGGACCTCAGGCCGTTCGTGCTGGTCTCGCCGGATAGCATCCAGGTGACGCCGGGCGGGCTCACGCGGGTGGCGCTCAAGGAAGGTTCGCTGGTGGTCAATTCCTCGCAAGGGGGCGGCACCAAGGACACCTGGGTTCTGGGGGGCTGACCGGGATGCTGGGCAAAACCGCCGGAGGGCTGTTCTGGATGTTCCGCTATCTTGAGCGGAGCGAAAACATCTCGCGGATGATCGAGGCGGGCTGGCGCATCGCCCTCACCCGTTCCGAGGAAGCGGATTCGGAATGGGAATCCGTCGTCCGCTCCGCCGGCGTCCATGAAAACTATCGAGTGAAATACGAGAGTATCGAGGCTTCGCAGGCGATCAATTTCCTGCTGCGCGACAAGGACAATCCATCGAGCGTTCTCTCCGCCATCAACGCCGCGCGCAGCAATGCGCGGATGGTCCGGACGGCACTGTCGAGCGAGGTCTGGGAAGCCACCAACGAATGCTGGATGGCGGCCAACGACATCCTCAAGCGGCCGGTCTCCGATCGCAATCTCGCCGACGCCCTCGCCGTCATCCGCCATCGCGGCGCGGTGGTGCGCGGCGCGCTGCACGGCACGATGCTGCGCAACGACATCTTCAATTTCTGCCGTCTGGGCACCTTCCTCGAACGATCCGACGCGACCTCGCGCATCCTCGACGTCAAATATTACGTGCTGCTGCCGTCGGCCGCCTCCGTCGGTTCGACCATCGACAACACCCAATGGGAGATCGTGCTGCGCTCGGTCTCGGCGCTGCGCTCGTTCCGCTGGCTCAACGGGCCGGAAACCCGGCCGTCGAGCATCGCCGACTTCCTGATCCTCGACCGGCGCATGCCCCGTTCCCTGGCCTTCTGCATCAACGAGATCAAGAACAATCTGAGCTTTCTCGAACAGGATTACGGCACGCGGCAGTCCTGCCAGGATCTCGCCGACAGCATCTTCACCCGCTGCACCGGTCGCCAGGTCGACACGATCTTCGACGAGGGCCTGCACGAATTCCTCGAAGCCTTCCTTGCCGATACGACCCGGCTGTCGGGCCAGATCGAGCAGGATTTCCGGTTTTACCATTGAGCCGCCATGCATCTGAAGATCAACCACACCACCGTCTATACCTACGACCAGCCGGTCGACTACGCACTGCAGCAGTTGCGGCTGATCCCGCGTTCCGGCCACGGCCAGCGGGTGCTGGAGTGGAATTCGACGGTGACCGGCGGCACCAAGCAGCTCGCCTTCGACGACCAGTTCACGAACCGTGTGGAACTGGTTCAGATGGACGAAGGCGCCTCGATGATCCGCATCGTCAGCCATGGCGACGTGGTGACGGAAGACCGCAACGGCATCGTCGGCAAGCACAAGGGCTACGCCCCATTATGGTTGTTCGAGAGCGCCACGGAGATCACCCGGCCGGGGCGCCAGATCGAGGCGCTGGCGCGCGAATTCGGCGACGGCGACAAGGACATGCTCGAAGGGTTGCACGCCCTGTCGGCGGCCGTGCTCGAACGGGTCCGATACGAGACCGGCCATACCGACAGCCGGACCACGGCCGAGGACGCGCTCAAGGCCGGCCGCGGCGTGTGCCAGGACCACGCGCATATCATGATCGCCACCGCGCGGGCGATGGGCCGCCCCGCCCGCTATGTCAGCGGTTATCTTATGATGGACGAGACGGACGAGCAGGACGCGAGCCACGCCTGGGCCGAGATCTGGGTCGACGATATCGGCTGGATCGGCTTCGACGCCGCCAACGGCATTTGCCCCGACGACCGCTATGTCCGGGTCGCCGTCGGCCGCGACTATCGCGACGCCGCCCCGGTTCACGGGCTCAGGACGAGCGCGACCGGCGAAACCCTGTCGGTGAGCTTGCATGTGCAGCAATAGACTGATCTAGTCGTCGCTCCTCGGGGCAACGGCACGATTCTCGAATGACATATTGCGTTGGTTTGCGGCTGAAACGCGGGCTGGTGTTCATGTCCGACACGCGGACGAATTCCGGCGTCGACAACATTTCCACCTTCCGCAAGATGGTCACCTGGTCCGAGCCGGGCGAGCGCTGCATCACGCTGATGACCGCCGGCAACCTGGCGACCACCCAGGCGGTGGTCAGCCTGCTCGACGAGCGCTCGAAGGAGCCGGCCGCCCGGAAACCGGGAATCCTCAAGGCGAAGTCGATATTCCAGGTCGCCACCCTGGTCGGCAACACGCTCAAGGAGGTGATCGCCAACCACGCGGAGACCGGCCAGCAGGCGGACGCCATGTTCGGCGCGACGATGATCCTCGGCGGACAGGTGGCGGGCGGCGAGCCGCGGCTGTTCCTGATCTACCCGGAAGGCAATTTCATCGAGGCGAGCGAGGACACCCCCTATTTCCAGATCGGCGAAACCAAATACGGCAAGCCGATCCTGGTCCGTGCCTACGACCCGGAGATGAGCTTCGAGGAAGCGATCAAACTGCTTCTGGTGTCCTTCGATTCCACCATCAAGGCCAACCTGTCGGTCAGCCTGCCGCTCGACCTGCACGCCTACGACGCCGACAGCCTCGAACTCGGCCGGGTCCGCCGCATTCAAGCCGACGACAGCTATTTCGAAGAGATTTCAACCGGTTGGGGCGTCGCCTTGCGAGAGGCGTTCAAGAGCCTGCCGCCTTATAAATTCTGATCGGCCAAGCAGACACGACCGGTTATGCCCCGCGCCCGGCGGGCGACTTTTCGCGTCCCGACTCCCCGGAAAAGAAGACCGAAAGGAGACAGTCATGGAAGAGTTGAACGGAAAGGCGGCGCTGGTCACCGGTGCCAGCCGGGGCATCGGTGCGGCGGCCGCCATCGAGCTCGCCAAGAGCGGCGTCGCGGTGGTTCTCGCCGCCCGCAGCGAAGCGCAGCTCGCGGACGTGAAGGCCGAGATCGAGGCCGCCGGCGGACGGGCCGAGGTCGCGGCCTGCGACGTCGGACGCTACGGGGACGTCGCGGCGGCCGTCGATCTCTGTTGCGAGCGGTTCGGCGGCCTCGATATCCTGGTCAACAATGCCGGAATCATCGAGCCCATCGCCCGGCTCGCCGAGTCCGATCCGGCCGGCTGGGACATGGCGGTCGATATCAATCTCAAGGGCGTCTATCACGGGCTTCGCGCCGCGCTGCCGCCGATGCTGGAGAACGGCGGCGGCACCATCGTCAACATAAGCTCGGGCGCCGCGACCGGCGTGCTCGAAGGCTGGAGCCATTATTGCTCGACCAAGGCGGCCGTCCTGTCGCTGACCCGCTGCGCCGATCTCGAATATCGCGGTCAAGGCATCCGCGTCCTCGGACTGAGCCCGGGCACGGTGGCGACCGACATGCAGGTGGCGATCAAGGCGTCGGGGATCAACCCGATCAGCCAGCTCGATCCGTCCGTCCACATCCCGGCGTTCTGGGCGGGCCGTGCGGTGGCGTGGTTGTGCACCAGAGCCGCCGATCCGTTCCGGGGCACCGATTTCGCGTTGCGCTCGGAGGAGAACCGGGCGCTGGTCGGCCTCGCCTGACCGCGCACTTGCGGTAGACCGGCGACCGGCAATCTGCGATAGAGGGGTCGCGGCCCTTCCCGGACGACAGGCTCATGCTCTACCTCGAACCGGCGCCCTCCATTCGACGCGTCGAAACCGACCGCCTGCTGCTGCGCCCGCTGGAACCGGCGGACGCGCCGGCCTATGCCGCGATCTTCGCCAAGCCGCATGTGATCCGCTATCTCCCCGGCGGCGAGGCGCGCGCCGGCGAGGCCGAGACGCGGGCGCGGAAACAGATTGCCACCGACACGGAACTGTGGTCCGGCGAACCGGGTTTCGGGCCGTGGGGGGCGATCGAAAAACAAACCGGACGGCTGCTCGGCCATATCGGCCTGTGCATGCTTCCCGATCTCGGCGGAATGACCGAAATCCAGTACATGCTGGACGACACGGCCTGGGGCAAGGGTTACGCCACAGAGGGCGCGCTGGCGGCGCGCGACGCGGCTTTCGAAAGGCTCGGTCACGATTACCTGATCGCTCTGGCCATGCCCGACAACCAGGCTTCCATGCATGTGATGGAAAAGATCGGCATGAACCGCCAGCCGGGCTTCGTCGAGGCGTTCGGCTACGAGCTGGTCTGTTACGACCTGCGCAAGGAGCCGTCGGGGGCACCAGCACAGGTGTCGGAGCGATGAGCGCCGCATCCGCCGAAACGCACACGGCACAGGAACGGCTGGTCGGCGTGTTGCGCGGGCCGCTTGGCGGCATGGTCGCGCGCCCCTGGTTCGACGCCGCGGCGCTGAAGGCGCTGTCCATGTGGTTCTTCCCGCTCTCGCGGATGTGGGGCGCGGCGATGGCTGCGGACGGCTCGCCGGACCGGTTCTTCGAGGCGGTGCCGATGGCGCCGGACGGCAAGCTGGCACGCAAGCTGACGCGAAAGCTGGCGATCTTCGAGGATCGCAAACGGCAGGCGTTGGAAGCGGACCTCGCCTGGCGGGAGGTCTTCTTCGGGCCGGCCGATCCGGGTGCGGAACGACTCGCGGCGCTCGAGGCGGCGCGGATCGGCACCAGCCACGTGCTCAACAGCCAGCGGCGGCAATTCCTCGCGATCAAGGTCGGCCGCAAGATCCCGGCCATACACTGGGACATTCCCGAGCCGGAGGAAGCGCGGCTGATGGCCGAGGACCTGACGCTGGAGGACAGCGTCGTCTTCGCCGCCCCCTCGCCGATGCCCGAGGTCGAACGCTCCCGCGCCATCGTGCTCGACGGCGTCCGCCATTATTGGCTGCGCTTCCGCTCGCCCGACGAGCTGATGGGCGACATGGTGACGGCGCGGGTGCTCGAACCCGTCGACGCCGCCGACCCGCCGACCCTGGTCTACGGGCACGGCATCTGCGTCGAATTCGACCATTGGCGCGGCATGTTCGACGAGGTCGCCGCGCTAGTCGCCCGCGGCGTCCGCGTGGTGCGGCCGGAAGCGCCGTGGCATGGACGCAGAGTTCCGGCGGGCTTCTACGGCGGCGAGCGGATGATCGCCACCGCGCCCGTGGGCGCGCTGCATCATTTCATCGCCGCGATCCGCGAGTGGTCGGTGCTGATCGACTGGGCCCGGGCCAACACCGCGGCGCCGGTCGCGGTGGGCGGCACCAGCCTCGGTTCGATGACCGCCCAGCTCGTCGCCCACAAGGCGCGGGTCTGGCCCGACCGGCTGAAGCCGGACGCGATGCTGCTGATCACCCATTGCGGCCAGCTCGCCGAAGCGGTGCGCGAGGGCGCCTTCGCCCGCGTCTGGGGCACGGAGGCGCGGATGGCCGGGGCCGGCTGGACCGCAGAGAGCATCGAGACCTATTCGCGGCCGCTGACGATGCGTGCCGCGCCGGTCATGGCCGGAAGCGGAATTGTCAGCGTGCTGGGGAAGAAGGACAAGGTCACTCCCTATGCCGGCGGCCGGCGCTATGTCGAGCGCTGGCAGGTGCCGCGGGAGAACGTGTTCGAAAGCAATCGCGGGCACTTCTCGGTGCCGGTGTCGCTGCTGCGCGATATCCGGCCGGTGACGCGGTTCGTCGACGTGCTCCATCGGGCCGGCTGACCGGCGCCCTGAAGTCCTGTCGATCAATTTGTCCCGGACCGCGCCAATCGGTGCTAGTGTCGCCTCGATTGACGCGATTCCGGCCGAACGTCACCGGGCCGGACGGAGCCCCGATGCAAAAGCGATGGATACCCCTTCTGGCTGCCGCCATGCTCTCTGGCGGAGCGTTAGCCTCCGCGCGCGCCGGGATGCCGGACGGCTTCGTCTATCTGCGCGACGTCGATCCGACCATCGTCCAGGAAATCCGCTATGCCGGCTATCACAATTTCGTCGGCCGCCCGGTGCGCGGCTACGGCGCGGCGGAATGCATTCTCAGCCGCAAGGCGGCGCTGGCGCTTGTCAAGGTGCAGGAACGGCTCAGGCGGCAGAACCTGTCGCTGAAGGTCTACGACTGCTACCGGCCGGCGCGCGCGGTCCTCGACTTCGCCAACTGGGCGCAGGCCCCCGGCGGCACGCGGACGAAGGCCGAATTCTATCCGTTGCTGGCGAAATCGCGGTTGTTTCGCGAAGGCTATATCTCGAAACGGTCACGCCATTCGGTGGGCAGCGCCGTGGACCTGACCATAGTGCCCCTGCCCGTGCCGGAGCAGCCGCGCTACGACCCGGACGCGACGCAAGCCGCCTGCCATCTTTCCAGGGACCGGCGCTTCCCCGACAACAGCCTCGATTTCGGCACCGGCTACGATTGCTTCCATCCGCTGAGCCATACCGGCAATCCGAACCTGCCGCGCACCGCGCGCTTCAACCGCTTCATGCTGGTCAGCGAGATGCGACGGGTCGGGTTCAAGAACTATCACAAGGAATGGTGGCACTTCGAACTCGTCAAGCCGCCCTTCGGCGGCCGCCGGTTCGATTTCCCGATCCTGCCGCGCGGCCCGGATTCGACGGCGGCGCCGGCGACCGAGACGGCTTCTCTCGGCCGGACGATCGATGTGAAGCCGACGCGGGCGCCTGCGATCAGGCGCCGCCCGACGCCCATTGCGACGGAAACCGCCACCATCAGGAAGAAATCCGCCGAGGCCAAAACGGCCGCGAAGTCGGGTACGGAGAAAGCGGCCGTCGGCCTCAAGACATCGGGAAAGGCGAAGCCGCATCGCACCTACCGGGGCTCCTACCGGATTATCTGCGGCACTGACAAGAAACCGGTCCCGCTGCGCGGCAGTCCGGGACAGCGGGCGAAAATCGTCTACCGGGTCTACGGCGAGACCACGGATGTCCGGCTGCTGACCTGCAGGGGCAAGCTGGCGCTGGCCGACTGGCGGGCGCTCGACGAGATCGGCAAGATGACCGTGCCGGCGCCGCATTGCCGGGTGGTGATGCCCGGCGACGGCGCCACCGGATGGGTCGACGGCAAGTACCTGTTGCGGCAGACCGCTTCGACCAAGGACGTCTGCCTGCCCTGATCGTCCGCGCACAATAAAAAACCGCGGCCTCCGGTTTCCCGGAGGCCGCGGCCATCGCGGCGGTGCCGCCTACTTGTCGCTCAGCCGAACCAGGTCGTTGAGCAGGCCGCCGGTTCCGTTGTGCACGGTGATCCGCTCGACCTTTGCCGCCACGGTCTCCAGAGCCTCGAGCTCCTTCAGCCGCAGCATCACCGGGTTGTCGGCCATCACCTTGGCGGTGTTGAGCAGCGAACGGGTCGCGTTCGTCTCTTCGCGCCGGCGGATGACATTGGCCTCGGCCTCCTTCTCGGCGGCCACGACCTTGTTGAGGATGTCGCGCATCTCACCCGGCAGGATCACGTCCTTGAGGGTGATCTCGGACACCTCGAGCCCGATGGCGGCCATCTCGGCCCGGACCGTGTCCGCGGCTTCCGCGTCGACCGAGACCTTCTTTTCGAGGATCTGGTCGAGCGACATGGCGCCGACGGTCCGGCGGAAGGCGATCTGTAGCGCCCGGTACAGGGACTGGACGAAGTCCTCCACCGAGGCCACCGCCTTGACCGGATCGACGACCCGGTACTCGGCGGCGATGTTGACCCGGATCGTCACCCGGTCGCGGGTCAGCATTTCCTGTCCGGCGACCTCGAGCGCCTGGCGCTTGAGGTCGATCATCCGAACCCGGACCTCGCGGCCCGGCGCCCAGAAGGCGTGCAGTCCCGGCTCGAGACGCCGGTCGAAGACCGTGTCGACATACATCAGGCCGGCATGCCCATCCGGCACAACGGCGCTGGCGACATGCCGGGTCTCGTTCGCCCGTGCCAGCCGGCGCAGGAGCACCGGCTCGACGGCGGGCATCTCGGAGACCGAAAGCACGGTCACCCTCCACGGCCCGGCATCGCGCCAGACGACGAGCTTCGCGTCCGGTCCGAGCACGGCATAGACGGCGCCGTCCCGTTCGAGCACCGCGACCTCGTCGGCGGCGGTACGGAAGACCTCGAAGTGCTTCGAGGCCACGTCGGGGAGCTTGTCGAACAGGGCGTGCTCGTAATCGGAAACGAATTCCGGGCGGTTCAGGCTGTGCCGCTGGGTCAGAAGCCGGTCGCCCCGGCCCGCCACCAGATGCTCGCCCGGGCCCAGGATATCCCGGACCTGTCCCTTCACGAGGTAAAGTACGCGTTCGTTTTCGGAAACGCGGACGCGCTGGCGTCCGAGTACCCATTCAAAAATCGTCATCATCTTCAATCTCCTCTCACAACGTGGCTATGTCACTGTCGTGGTCCTTTCAGTCCATGTTTTCGGTTCACGTCTTCCCCCAGAGGCGAAAAAAGATCCGGGGACCGGAAGCGAGGATCCCAGGCGGGCCGACGGGAGCGGAGGCGCGCGGCGGAAAGGCGGATCGGCGCCGGTCGAAACCAGCGCGTCTCGGCCTCCCCGCGGCTTGCATCGTCACCGGTGCCGGCCGGAGGTCCAAGGCGTCGGAGACACGTCCGGGTCCGGCCGGTGGCCTCGTCCGTTCGTCCCTCGTTTCGCATTTCCGGTCCCCGAACCGTCGTTCTGACACCGCCAAATGGTGTTGGCTACCAGCCAGGTCTTGGAGCGGGAATTGAACCCGCGACCACGGATTAACAGTCCGTTGCTCTATCCAACTGAGCCATCCAAGCGACAACCGGGAATCGAACCCGGGGAATCGGAGTGGAAATCCGATGCTCTCCATGAGCATTGTCACGCTGGACCGACCCGAAGAGGCGTCCGTACACGGAAGCGGCAGCGCCGCTCCGCGCGGGCGGGCACTCACGAGGCCCTGACCGCTGACGTCGACTCCGGTTCAATCGATCTGGGGGCCGCGCATGTACCCCCTGACGAAAGAAAGAGCAAGGAAGCAATTGTGATTATTTCACGGCGGCGAAAGAAGTGTTGCCGAAAAGCAACGTTCATTTTGTGCCGATCAGGGCCTTCGTGACCTTGCGGCCGAACAGGCGTTCGGCGTTCCTGTAGGCGAAGCCTTCCGCGATTTCCTTGGGGAACCGCCGCAGCCAGTCGCGATTGAGCTGCATGATCGCCGCGTAGTTTTCCCACTGGCCGTTCACCCAGGTGTCGCTGCCGATCATGAAGCGGTCGGGAAACCGCTCGAGCACCCGCCGCCAGCCCGGATCGATATTTCCGTCGGTGGTGAGAATATCGCGCTCGCGGAACGAGGTGTCGGCGTAGAGGCTCGAATATTTCGCCATCATCCGCTCGACCTCGTCGGAGGGTTCGGACATACCGGCATGGGCCCAGATGATCTTCAGCTTCGGCTCGATTCCGAACAGCATCTCGACCGGAGCGGAGCCCGAATGAACATGGACATAGAGATCGCGCTCGATTGCCGCGCGGGCGATCTTGCGCAGGAGCGGTCCGTCCTTCGGATCGACCCGGTGCAGGTGAAACTCGCCGATCCCGGTGTGCGGATAGGCGTCGAGACGCTTGAGGATGTAGTCGAACATCCCGGGCGCCCTGGTCCAGTTCGACGACCCGGCATCGCCGTGATAGGGGCGCATCTCCGGCACGATGCGGTTGGGGGCGAATTTCCACAGCGTGATCGTTCCCTCGTCAGGCGTCGAGGACACCAGCGCCATGGCGACGCCGGTCTTGTCCATCAGTTCGAGCACGGTCGCTGGCGGGAAAGGACCCCAGGCCGGTTTCTTGTAGTGGACATGGGCATCGAAGAGCGGCAGGTCGCGCACCGCGTCGCCGATCGGCGGTCGCTCGTCGGCCTGCGCTCCCACGGATATGGTCGCAAAGAAGAAGCAAAGGCCGAAAGCCGGTCTCCAGTCCAAAGCTCTCATCGTTCCCTCCCGTTGGAGACGGCTCCCCGGCAGCCCTCCCGTTTCATCCGCGCCAAGACTACCGGCCGGCGTATCGGCTTGTCGCCGGCAATGTGCCTGCGAAGGATGCCGATCACGCAGAAGTTTTCAACAAATCCGTGGGCCGGATTCCGGGATCGGTGATACGATTTGCCACCCGGAGAACCCGCCATGCGCCCGATCCTTGCCGTTCTCGTCTTCGCCCTGGCCGCAACCGTCGCCCGCGCCGACAACGGCCCGCGTCCCTTCGCCTCCTTCGACAAGGCCGGACCGGCTGTGCTCAACGATCCGCACGACCTCGCCTTCGGTCCGGACGGACGGCTTTACGTGGCCGACAAGTTCGGAAACCGGATCGCCGTCCTCGACCCGGAGACCCTCGACATCGTCGAGGAGATCGATTCCGGCCGGCTACCGGTGGTGCACGATATTTCCATCGCCAGGGACGGGCGGGCCGCGGTCGCGGTCACCGGGCTCGGCCAGGTGCTGATCTACGAGTCCATCCACACGCCGGCACGCAAGCTCGTCGGCGCGCTTCCGGCGCCGCGCACGGAAGGCGCCCTGATGCATTCCAACGGCCGCATCTACGTGATGGCCGGCGGCGCCGGGCTGGTGTTCGCCGTGCAGGGCGGGCAGATCGTCGCCACGGCGGAGGGTCATTACGGCGCCCATGACGTTGCCGAGGACAAGGACGGCAATGTCTGGGTAGCGGACAATTTCCAGCGCCGGATCGTCAAATATTCGCCGGACCTCAAGCAACTCAAGGTTATCGACGATTCCAAATTCGGCTTCGTCGGCCCACGCTATCTCGATTTCGACAGCTTCGGCCGCCTGCTGGTCGCCGACCAGGACGCCCACCGCATCCTGCTGATCGATCCGGACGGACCCAACGGCGGTACGCTTCTGGGCATTCTCGGCGACGGTATCCCCGGCAAGGGGCCCAACAAGTTCGACGATCCCGAGGGCATCGCCGTCAAGGGCAACTACTTCTACATTTCCGATTCCGACAACAATCGCATCGTCCGCTATACGATCGCGATCAACTGAGCATGAAGGCAGCCGGCATCAGAGTGCCACCTTAGTCATCGCATTATGCCCCTCCCGGCGGAGGGAGAGGGCGAGCCGCGCAGGCTCGATGATGTTACGTATCCAACAGCCGTCGCCTCGTAACACGCGGGGCTCAGTCCAAGAAGTCGCACAGATAGTTGTCGTGAGCCCAACCCGTGACCGGCAGCGGCTTGAAGGCCTGACGCTCCCCTTTGGTCGTGTGGGTCCGGTGCGCCGAAAGCACCCTGATCCAGTTTCCCTGCCGATCGCTGGTGTCGACCACGACGATGGCCAGCCGCTTCAGCATTCGCGCGGCGCCAGCCTCCGATGATGGCGCGGTTCGGATCGTGAGAAAGCCATCCGGACCGTTGACGTTGCACACCATGGCGTTGCTCTCGCCGGGCGGGTTCAACGGCCAGCTGTTGCGGGCAAGACCGGTCAACTCGACAGCGCCATAGGTCGCTTCCTCGGCTATCGCCCCGGTGGCGAATGCAGTGGCCAAGGTCGAGGCCACAACGGCCGCGATCATGAGGTGCTTCATCTTGTTGATCCTTTTCTGGATTTATCCTCTGAGATGCGTTCGATCAGCCTTGCGCGAGCAACCCTGCCATGCAAGCGGAATTCCGGCGCCATCTACCTATCGTTTTCAGGCCGGCGTCGGCCTGAAAGAAAATGCGGCTACGGGAAGCGCGCATGCGAACCAGGCGGACCGATCAAGTCCACAGCCAAAAGCGTTTCAGACCGGTTCCAATATCATCGCCACGTGCCCCTCGCCCACCGACTCGCCCTCGGAAATGTTGAGCTTGGCGACCCGGCC
>Ga0070729_10004885_pt1 | contig 14249 bp, 9 predicted proteins | sample tdDd472_FD_66725 | JGI IMG/M metagenome (GOLD analysis project Ga0070729, IMG submission 66725) | Marine sediment microbial communities from the Atlantic coast under amendment with organic carbon and nitrate - tdDd47.2 | ecosystem: Environmental > Aquatic > Marine > Coastal > Sediment | place...
CCAGTGCCAAAATGAAGGCGAACAAGGAAATCATGTTGATCGAGACGCCGAGAGCAGGCATCACCAACATAGCCCCGAAGAAGCTGATGGGAATTCCGAGCATGACCCAAAGGGCAAGACGGATTTCGAGGAAAAGTCCCAGAATAATCAGGACGAGAATGAGACCGAGTGCCGCATTCTTTTTGAGCAAATCCATCCGCGATTGGAAGATGGCCGAGGAATCATTCCAATAGCTGATTTGAAGGGTTTCAGGAAATTCACCTCGTTTCGTCTCGACGTAGGCCTTGACCTCGTCTGCAATTTCAGTTGGTTTCTGGTCCGCGACGCGAAAGACATTGACCATGGCGGCGGGCTTACCGTTGAAGGTCGCACTTAAATCGGTTTCTTCGAACGTATCTTTAATGGTGCCGATATCGCGCAATCTTACTTGGGCGCCGTCCCGTTGCGTCAGGATGCTAATTTCTCCATATTCAGAGGCCTTGTAGCGACGTTCCTTGGTGCGGAGAAGAATCTCACCGCCTTCAGTCTTTATGTTGCCACCTGGCAAGTCCAATGAAGCAGAAGAGATGCGAGCCGCTACCTGGTCCAGAGTCAGCCCATAACGCCTCAGGCTATCTTCAGAAATCTCCACGGAAATTTCGTGTTCTCGTACGCCACTTAGTTCCACCTGTGTGATACCGGGCAGCGAGAGGAGTTCGTCTCGAATCAGTTCAGCTTGTTCACGCAAGGCCAAATCCGAGACGTCGCCATAGATGGCTACACTGATCACTTCTCTCAAATTTAAAATTTTGGTGATAATCGGCTTTTCCGCGCGTTGGGGGAACGTCACGATGCGATCGACTTCACTTTTGATGTTCTGAAGAATGACATCTGCGTTCTCGCCTGATCGCAGTTCCGCCATCACCACACCCATGCCTTCGGAAGCAGTTGAGGTTATTTCTTTGATGCCGTCCACTCCGGTCAGGTTGTCTTCAATTTTCAGAATGATACCTTCTTCAACTTCTTCGGGACCGGCTCCAGGGTAAACGACCATCACCTGAATCATGTCCAGGGAGACTTCAGGGAAGACCTCCTGCTTGATTCCAAACATTTTGATCGCGCCACCGACGATAAGGACGAACATGAGTAAATTGGAGGCGACATGGTTATCCGCCATCCATTTAATGGCCCCTTTCATTGTTCCCCTCCCTGTTTCTCACGAAGGGGCATGCCATCAACAGCTCCGGGAACGTATGTGAGTATCAGTTTTTCACCGGAACGGATGTCGCCCTTCACCCAAACACTCTCACCTTGGTTACGAATCAGTTCGACCCTTCTGATGTTGAGTTTCATTGCAGGATCAAAAATCCAGACGAATTCACCTTCGCGCAACGCAGCTGTTGGAATTTCAAAGGCATTCTCAATGGACTTTCCAATGAGGGTGACATCCACAAAGAGGCCTTCAGCCAGGAAGAGCTCTGCGGGAGCATCTTGCTGTTCGAGTCCGTATGGATCAGGCACGGTGACCACGAGACGAATCATGCGGCCCTGCGGGTCCACTTCTCCAAGGCTTCGTTCAATAAAGCCTTCCCATACCCTGGTGTGACCATTAAAGCCGAGTTTCACAAGCGCCTTAGAACCAGATCCACCGCGTCTTGGGACTTTAAGCCAGGAGAGATCGGAATAGGTAACGGGAATAATCAGTTCGGCACGATCTGTTCCTCGCAAACTCGCAACCGACTGACCAGCGAGAACCAGTTGTCCGCGCTCAACCCGTTCGGATTTAACGATACAGTTAAACGGTACCCGAACCTGGGTACGTTCAAGGTTGAGCTCGGCTTGTTTAACCTCTGCAACCGCGGACGCCAAAGCCGACTTGGCACTTTCCAACTGGGGTCCGTAAAGGACAAGCGGATTTTCAGGTTGCTCGCCATCAGGATGCATTCGAGACCATTCCTGTTGAGCTACACGTGCCTGGCCTTCCATTTTTGCCATTTCAAAACGCGCGCTTACTTCGCGGGCTCGGGCACGCTCTAAGGCGAGTTCATAATCGGTTGGGTCGATCTTGAAAAGAAGGTCGTCTTCCATGAAAAAGGCCCCAGCCAAAAAGGTTTCGGCTATGTCGATGACTTGACCGCCAACCTGGGGTACAAGTTCAACCATCTTCCGGGCCTGGACAGTTCCGTTGGCCTTGATCTCAATCTGCTGCTCTACACTGAACAGGTCGACGGTTTCCACGAGTGCACCCTGGTGCTGGGCGGGTCGTTTGGTCTGTTCTTTCTTGGCGTTAATCATGAGTTTCATACCGGCCGCACCGGCTACCAACACAAGTATTGATAAAAGGATTCGTTTCATATTTTTCTGTTTCATGAGTTATTCCTCCATTCCTGAATGAGTGGCCCGGGTCTGCATCCAGGTTCCGCCCAGGGCTCGCACCAACGAGATGCGGTGAGTTAATAGTTGCTTATTTGTTGAGACCTGACGGCTCTCTGCATCGTAAAGACTGGCCTCCGCATTTAAGACCGGCAGGTAGGATGTCAGGCCGTCGCGATATTGATCACGTGCGTGCTCATAGGCCGAACGCGCAGCACGGATTTCGTGTTCTTGAAGCGTTTTAAGTTCGGTGGTTGTCTTGTGGTTTACCAAGGCGTTTTCAACTTCTACAAATGCATTAAGAACCGATTCCTGATAGTGATAGAGCCGCTCCTCAAAAACGGCGGTCTGTCGTTCAACTTCAGCCTTGCGAATACCCCAATCCCAAATGGGCCCCGTCAAGCTTCCTAAAATGCTCCAAACGGTTCCTGACATGGACATGCCGTAATCGGTTCGCGAATGTCCGTATTCACCGAGCAGATTAAGAGATGGAAACCGATTTGCAATTGCGACAGCAATGTTTTGATCACTGGCCTTCAGTCGTTTCAACTCGGCTTGTATATCGGGGCGATTTAATAGCAGGTCCGATGGTAAGCCGCTGGGAAACCAGTCGTCCAATTTTGGAACCTTGCTGATTTTTGTCTCCAAATTGGAATCGGGATAGTTGCCCATCAGGATGCTAAGAGCATGAGAGGTTGTTTGAATGTCTCGTTCTAATTGAGGGATTTTGGTTTCAGCCAAGACCTTCGCCTGTTCAGCCTGGTAAATATCTAATGCCGTTACGAGACCCTCATGGTAGCGCCTCTTTACAAGGTCAAAGGTCTCTTCCCTGGCTCGCAGGGTTTTGCGGGCAAGTTCCAATTGCTCCCTGCGTTCAATTAGAAGCAGGTAAAGATCGGCCGTTTGAGCCGACAGGCTGAGGTAAATGGATTCGATGTCTTTTCGACTCGCTTCAAAATTCAGTCGTCCAGCCTCTTGTTGGGCTTTTAACTTTCCCCACAAATCTATTTCATAGCCTGCAGCAAGAGACACACCCGAACTTTCACCCGTAAAGGATCCAAATTGGCTGAGACTTTTCCCCTTATTCGCTTGGCCACTGGCCGATACCTGGGGCAGCCTGGCGCCGCCTGCCTGAGTCAACAATGCATTCATCTGATCAAGTCGAGCATAGGCTTGTTTCACACTGAGGTTGCTCTCAAGAACCTGTTCGACGTATTTGTCGAGAACCGGATCATTGAACACCTTCCACCAGGCCTCCTGATTCATTTGATCTCGTGAGACGGTAGTTGTCATTTCAGAGGCTCCATTAAAATGGCTTGGCATTTCAACGGATGGCTCGATGGTGTTCGGTTTATGGAGACTGCAACCGGCCAGCGTGAGAATTGATATAATGGAAATCGTGGCTTTTTTTATCATCCTTCCATTCCCCTTTTTGTAAATTCAACAAGTTCTTCCGAGAGTTCGTCCAAGTCCACTTGTGGAGGCATTTTGACGTTCTTTAATGGGAATTGAGGTAAAGTCGCCATCTGTGTTTGTAGAAACAGAGCGTGAACCATACAGCCAACCACAAACGTGAAACGCAAAGTCACCGTGTCGGCATCTAGATGCGGCAAAGCTTTGGCAATTGCGCTCTGGAACGCGACGAACAGATCTGCAAAAAGCTTCATGAATATCACACGCTTCTCCAGCTCAGGACTGGCATGAATTTGACCCATAATAAGGAAAAAGGAACGAGTCACCTCACCATGCTTGAGCATTTCCAGTCCAGGTGCGATGAACGCTCGCAAAATTTGTTCAGTCGTCGCCTGTCCCCCATTTTCCTTTTCATATGCGCGCAGCATTCGGAGACGCTCCTCATTAACTGGAACGATTCGCCTGGCGATTATTTCCTCAACCAGCGCCTCTTTTGACCCGAAATGGTAGTTCACACTGGCCAGATTCACACCGGCTTGGCCCGTAATATCTCGAGTCGATGTGTTCGCAATTCCCTTGGTCGCAAAGAGCTGCTCAGCCGTATCGAGCAGCCGTTCCCTTGTCGATTTTTCACTCATTGACGAACCCTCCAATATTTCAAACGTCCGTTTGAAACGAATGTATGATTGAAACAAACGTTTGTCAAGAAAAATTGTTTCATGCTGATCTGGATTTTTGGTGGTGGGTTCTGCGTTTTCTGGCAATGGTCCGGCTCAATCCTCCAGACTCGAGCAGTTTCTTAATTGATTTCAAGATTTGAAATGAACTCTCAAGACCCTGCCAAATGCACGATGGTTTTAAAAACCTCCTGCCAAAGCATCTTTGACCACACAGATTTTGGTTGGGCAAAGGCCATTTTGTTGGCAAGCCACAAACTGGTCTGTCTATCAAAGCATGGCAACCGGCACTGAACTGAGCTAGAATAGCCGACAGACCATTCCGGTTCACCGTGAAGGCCAACTTTCTGGAGCGATTCACACTATTGAATTCATCACCGTGATCGCAGGCATTCGGAAGGTCGTATCTTTGATTTAAAAATAAGGACAATCTATGGCAACGCTCGGTCTCGAAACCACCATCCAATCAAGAGAAATTTTTAACCAAACCCGCAAGAGACTCAGAGAGCACGGCATTAAATTGCCTAAATTCAAGGAACTCTGCTCTCCAAGCACGATTGATGAAACTATTCTTAGCGAGTTAGAAAAAGTGTCACCGAATGCACCGGACCCACGAAATCTTTTCCGGATCCATTGGTACAATCGCCCCGAAGGCGGAACCAGCAACTGCCCACACTACATCGCGCTACCCAAAGCATTGACAGGGGTGGATGCCACCATTCTGGTCATGGTCGGTGCCAATTTCCCGATGATTCAAGCCCACAAAGTGCTCGCAGCTTATGGTTGCCTGGCGCCCAGGCTGGTTACGGGGCAATTCGATCCAACCCAGCATCGAGCCATCTGGCCTTCAACAGGAAATTACTGCCGGGGTGGAATTGCGGTTTCCCGTATCATGGATTGTCACGGCGTCGCAATACTCCCAGAGGAAATGAGCCAGGAACGTTTCGACTGGTTGAAGACATGGTGTCTTTCTGAAAAAGACATCGTAGCCACTCCTGGATGTGAGAGCAACGTTAAAGAAATCTACGACGCCTGCAACGAATTGGACAAAATCCCAAGCAATATTATTTTCAACCAATTTTCCGAGTTCGGAAACGCGCTCGTCCACTATGCTTGCACGGGAAAAGCACTTCAGGATATTTTTGAAGACTTCAGCGCGACCCACCCAGGAGCCAATCCAGCGGCCTTCGTCTCGGCGACGGGCTCGGCGGGAACTCTCAGTGCCGGCGATTTTCTCAAGGAACAATTTGGAACCAAAATTGTTGCAGTGGAAGCCGTTGAGTGCCCCACCCTTCTCTACAACGGTTTTGGTGGCCACAACATTCAGGGTATTGGAGACAAGCATATTCCGCTGGTACACAATGCCATGAACACTGATGTGGTGGTTGGCATCAGCGACAAGAACACGGACCATCTATTCACGCTTTTCAACACGGATCAGGGTCGAGACTACCTGGCCGAACGCCGTAAGCTTTCAGATTCAGATATTGACAATTTGAAATGGTTCGGCCTTTCCTCTATTTGCAATATTCTGGCGGCGATCAAGTATGCAAAACATTTCCAACTCACAGACAAGGACACGGTTTTAACCGTGGCCACAGATTCGGCTGAAATGTACCAGAGTGAAAAGCAAAAGGTACTCGGTAAACCCGAATTCACGCCCTTCGATCGAACCGGTGCCGCAGAGATCTTCGGTCAATATCTGGCCGGGTTGGGAACCGATCACCTGAAGGAACTGTCTTACACCGACCGACTCGGTATCTTCAACCTGGGCTACTACACCTGGGTAGAACAACAGGGCATCTCTCTTGAAGCCTTTGAGGCACGCAAAAAACCAGAGTTCTGGACCAACCTGCGCAGCTATCTGGACGAATGGGACGCTTTGATCGACGAATTTAATGCCAAACCATGATCGTGCTTTCTTGTCCTAACTGTCACATTGAACTTCGGGCGGGCGATGGAATTCACTTCGCCTGTCCCAATGCGTTCGATAACCGTCATCATTACCTGGAGCCGAGCGCAAGTCCGGTCCTTACTGACCCATCCCAGCTCAATCCATATATGCGATTTCGCAAAAACTTTTTCAGCTACCATGCAGACAGAGACCAACTGTGGTCATCCGATCTGAAAAATTTGGACGCCTACTTCATGCAACGATTCGGCAAACCCATGAGGATTACCCCTCTTGTGGATGCGACTGAACTGGCAGCTGAACTTAATCACGATGCTCCGCTCTGGATTAAGGATGAAACGGGCCAACCTGGTGGAAGCCACAAGATTCGCCACCTTTTGGGCACGGCCCTCTACCTTAAATCCAACCCAAAACCGGCCCAAAAGCAACATTTGGCCATTTACAGTTGCGGAAACGCGGCGCGTTCAGCGGCCATTTTAGCCGAGGCCACTGGCATGCCGCTTTGCGTCTATTTGCCAGAGTCGGTGCGACCCAGCATTGTTGAACAACTCCATGAGTATGGAGCACAAACCCAAATTTGTGCCCGAACGCCTGGGATTGAGGGTGACCCGTCCTATCTTGCATTCCATCATGCCCTTAAGAAGGGCGCCATTCCTTTTTCATGCTCTGGGCCGGATAATTGGTCGAATTTAGAAGGTGGCAAAACCTTGATATGGGAATGCCAGGAGCAATGGGGTGAAAAACCGCCCGAAGCGATTTATATCCAGGTTGGCGGAGGTGCCCTGGCTGCATCTGCGCTTCTCGCGCTGGAAGATTCCAAAATGAAAAGCCGAAAGAACAGCCAGCCGCGAGTTTGTGTGGTTCAAACTCAGTCCTGCTTCCCTCTTGCCCGTATCTACCTCGGTCTTTTGAAAAAGCTTACCGACAAGATTGGCCTGAAAATGAGTTTGTCAGGCCTTAATCCCAGCCAAATCCTGAACTATTTGGATTTTTATTTTGAGGAGTACTCGAAGCTTGCGTCGATCGTGTCTGGCCAATTTGAAAAAGATCAAGTTCAGTCCGTCTTATGCGAAAGCCTGAATCAACCAATCTGGCAGGAGCCCTGGACCTCTGGAGGAAAAGCTCCCGCCAGCCTGGCCTATGGCATCCTCGACGATGTCACCTATGACTGGTACCCGATTATTCGTGGTCTATTTGCCTCTGGAGGATGGCCTGTAGTCGTCAATGAGGACGAGTTGAGTGTAGCAAACAAGAAGGCCCGAACCTTGACAGACATTCCGGTCGATGCGACGGGTACAAGCGGCTTAGCGGGCCTTTTACACGACGTAAGTCAAGGACGTCATCAGGGATCTGCTCTTGTTTTCTTCACAGGAAAGGATGAAGCATGACAGGCTGGTCTTCGTTTACCCAAATTCTGGATTCAGAACCCCAAATTGAACGCATATTACAACAAAGTAAAGAGGCTCTAGGCGACGACTTTGAAGCTTACCGGCACCATGTTTACCGCCTGTTCAACCTTGCAGTTCATTTAAGTGCCGCAACTGGAAAGGACCGCCTCAAGCTGGCAACAGCCGCCGCCTTTCACCGCATTGCTATTTGGAGCCAAGAATCAATGGACTATGTTCAACCATCCATCGAAGCAGCCGCACGATTTCTGGCTGAGACCAAACGCAAAGATTGGATTTTTGATGTGAGTCTGATGATTTCAGAGCACCATAAGCTATCCAAATTTCGCGGACCATCGGCCGATTTGGTGAATGCGTTTCGTGTCTCAGTGTGGATGGACATTACCTGCTTCAAATTACCCCACCGGGTTCACAAGCCCTATATTGAATCACTTCTCGAATCATTTCCTCGCATGGGATTCCACAAACGGTTATGGGAACTGGCCCGTATTTGGGCGTTTCAACACCCTTTCAGGCCACTTCCCATGGTGAAGTTCTAGGAACAAATCAATACCCGACGGTCAGGGATTTGCCTTTAATTCAGGTAAACCGAAGTGTCGTTTCCAGAATCCATATTCGAGTTCGGCTAAATGGCGACGCTGCTTGACGCCGTGTCGCGATTCGGGATACGCCATAAATTCAAATTGCACCTCACTGGAAGTCCAGGCATAAATCAACTCCAGACTATTTTGAAAATGCACGTTATCATCTGCCGTCCCATGCAATAGTAGAATCGGCCCGGCCAATTGGTCGGCATGGGTCATTATCGAACTCTCAACATAACCCTCCGGATTCTCCTGGGGCGTATCCATATATCGCTCAGAGTACACCGTATCGTAATAGGCCCAATCCGTAACCGGCGCTCCACTGATGCCATGGGTGAACAAACCGCCGCCTCGGGTCAAGGCGTAGAGTGTCATGTAACCACCATAGGAGAAACCGGTGATCCCAACACGAGTCGAATCGATGAAGGGTTTCTGGCGCAACCATTTGACGGCCTCGCCCAAATCATGCATTTCCCATTTCCCAAGTTGACGATGCATTTGATCGGCCCCTTTTTTTCCGAAATGCCCGGAGCCGCGATGGTCAACTGTCATAATTATTACCCCTTGGGAGGCATAAAAGTGGTCTCGCCACATGCTGCGAGTGGGAAAACCATTTCGAACCGACGCCGCATCTGGGCCGGAATAGATTCGGAAAATAACCGGGTAGATCGTACCTCCCGAAGGATCAAAATCCGGTGGCAATAGCCACCATGCAGGAAGCGCATACCCATCGGAAGTGGGAATCTTGAAGAATTCGCTTCTCCCCTTTTCAAAGGCAGCTGCCTCCAGATTGGCACTGTTGCCCAAAAACGAAGATTTGGTCTGCCCTTCTTCAACAAGAGAAACCAACCAGGCTTTGGATGGCGTTTCCCTGTCGTGGTGTGTGTGAACCGCGAAGCTCGCATCGGGAGAAAGGGCAAGGTTATGTGTACCAGGTTGTGCACTGAGGGACCTCAGGCCCTTTCCAGAGAGATTCACCACCATGGGGAAAGTACTCGTTGAATCCCCCTTATCCCCGTAAAAAAAGACCCGTTGGCGTTTTGAATCCACTTGGAGCAGTTCTTGAACTCTCCAGTTCCCTGATGTCAATTGACGTTTCAGCTTGCCATCATTTTCATACCAATAGAGGTGTGCATACCCATCGCGTCGGCTTCGGACAATAAAGGAGTGATCGTCAAGTACCTGGACATCTTCAAAAAAATCGATCCAAGTCGCCTGTTCTTCCTCATAAACGGGACGCACTGCCTGCTTGGTCAAGTCCCAATGAATGATCTTCAAATGATCCTGACCTCGATTCATCCATTGGACAAGCAGCCCCGAACTGTCGGTGTGCCAAACGGGGAAAGCAATATAGTTCTCATCGTCTCCAACAAGGTCAAACACATGAACATGTCGTGTCTTGAGTTCTATGACTTTGAGTTCGGCCTTGGGGTTGGCTCTGCCTGGTTTGGGATAACGCATCTGTTCCCAATATCCGGTTGGACCGCCGAGACGATATATTTGAAAGAGATCTACCTGGCTGTCATCGAAACTCATAAAGGCAAGATTCTGACTGTCAGGACTCCACCAGAACGCTTTATGTTTCTTTCGTCTTCCGAAAATCTCCTCATGGTAGACCCACGAAGAAAAACCATTTGTGTGCAGCTGGGTGCCATCATCTGTTAATTGCGACTCTAAACCGGAGGCAAGATCGAAGACGAACAAGTTTGAATCACGTGTAAATGCGACTTTTTTTCCGTCGGGCGAAAGTGTTGGGTTTTGATCTTCGCTCTTTGAATCGGTTAGCTGTCGAAGACCCGCCTGATCTTCGATGTACAGATTTCCAGATGTTGCCCATACGACCTTTTGGAGATCGCTGGAATGGTGGCCCTTACTATGACGTAGTGCGGCCGGAAGTTGCTCATGGGGAATAAGCTCGTGTTGTCCACTTTGCGCCTCGAAACGATGAATCCCGTTGCCCGAATTGAAATAGAATACCTGATGATTCTGCCAGGCTTTGAAACCAAAATCTGGTTTCACCAATTTGGGGCCTTTGCCCAAAACCCCCATTTCGTAAGTAACTTTCTGGACGGAATCCTGTGCGAAGAGAATTCCGAGTCCCAAAAAAAAGATCCATGCCATGCGATTCATCAAGGTAAGCCTCCCACCAAATTCATCCATAATCCAGTCGCTTGCCCCGGTTCCAAGTGTTGAGCAGCGCAGACGGCGAACCGATCGCTGCGGTGCTCTCCAGGGCAACATGAATAAATTCTACTCAATTTCGGCGGAAAATATGGAGAAAATCGATCCAATCATGTCGCTGTCTGGTGATTGGATTTTTTTAGATTCTCCATTGTGCTGGGGCTATCACATCTTTCTGCGTTAAAATAGGCTGTTCGAGGAAAAATCGAGGACGTACGATACGATAGCGATGTTTTTTTTCTTTTTTCTTGTCACATGGGTTCAAAACCCGCAGAACACATTCGGGGATCTTGCCGAGATTCTTAAGCAACTTGACCGCCATTCATTCGTTCGCCTGCAGGAAGACACTGCAGCCAAAGCAATCAACGGGATGCTAAAAACCCTTGATCCTCATTCCTCTTACTATGATCGGGCCGAATTCTCCGAAATCATGGCGAGCCAACTAGGTTCCTTCACAGGAATCGGCATTCGTGTCCTCAAGAACCATTCCCACCTCTATATTTCTGAAGTGAAACCAAATTCACCTGCCAAAAGGGCCGGTCTTGCATGGGGAGATCGGATCACCTCCGTCAATGGGCAGAGAACAACGCTAGAGAACATCGACCTCCTGGTTGACCAAATCCGTGGCCCGATTGATGAACCACTCTTCCTTTCAATAAAAACGCTGCAGGGTGAGCGCCGGGAGCTCAACTTGAAACGCGCTGAAATACAAAATACAAACATGTTACAAGCATTTGTATTCCCGCTGACTGCCTTTGAGGCTCGAACCGGCTATATCAAACTCAATGAATTTGGCGAAACAAGTGGCAGTGAAATCCAAGAACAACTCCATACGATGCTGCAAGACGGTCTCGATTACCTGATCCTTGATTTACGCCGCAACCCAGGAGGGCTACTACCCCAGGCAACCAAAGTTGCGGGTCTATTCCTTCCGGGACGTTCGTTAGTCGTGAGCACCCAAAGTCGCAACGCCCTTGAATCCCAGCAGTATTTTACCTCCCAAGATCCGCCCATGTACCGCGGGCCACTTGCCGTACTGATTGACCAACATACCGCTTCTGCAGCCGAAATCGTAGCAGGTGCACTCCAGGACCACGATCGGGCCATTATTCTCGGATCTCAATCCTGGGGCAAAGGGTTGGTTCAATCCGTTTTTTCCATTCCACCAGGTGAAACAGGTCTAGCACTAACCACTGCTAGGTATTTCACGCCACTGGGACGCGACATTCAAGGACAGTTCGAGGATATCTACGATTACATTCAACCGGATTCGGGTGATACCTTCTTCTTTAAAACTAAACAGGCAATGGATCAATTTGTCACAACTCGCTCTGGCCGTAAACTGTATTACACACGCGGCATTTGCCCTGATGTGTTTTACCACGACCAAACCATGGTATTGGCCCATCATCTGAGCACCGTTGGATTCACCCTACCTCTCTTTCTCATTTCACACCCTCAAAAGGACCTGATGGATTTTCGCTCTTTCTTTAAGGCCTATCGCGAGTTCTTTCTTTATCACAACCACTTTGAGATACCTATTACCATGGACCACAAGGAAGCCGTTTTTTTATACCGCGAATACGTCTACTATCTTCATCAGTTTGTCCTTGAGAAACCACTTGACGGAGAGATAATGTTGGACGATCCGCTGATCCAACTCGCCTTAAGCCTGTGGAACGAGTCCTACGCGATGAGCCAAGCCTGCTTCGAAAACCGCCCCCTGCCCGACCAAACTATGAAGCATTTCATGAGGACATCCAGGGCATTTCGAACGCAACCTTCCATTCAGCCCATCATTAAGCCAATTGCCCCCAATTCAAGTACAGGTGGACACTTAAATTGAAACTGAAATGTTCCTTTCTCCACACCCCACAAAACACCCTGATTCAACCAGATACTGTGGAAACCATTGAAAATGGCTGCCTGGAGTTTAGCGAATCTGGACAAATCGAAAGCCTCATTCACGACCCGACTCAACTCGGATCAAATGACTTCGATTATTCAGGCTGTCTCGCTGTTCCAGGCTTTATAGACCTGCATACACATTACCCACAAACATTAGCCATTGCTGCCCCCGAGACGGAACTGCTCAGCTGGTTGAATCGGCGAATTTTTCCAGAAGAAGAGCGCCTGAACAACCCCGCAACAGCCGATTCCATCGCCCGGCTTTTTGTGTCTAAGCTCCTGGAAAATGGCACGACCACGGCGTGCGTCTACGGATCCCAATTCTATGCGGCTAACAAGGCTCTATTTGATGAGGTATCCCGTTCAGGTTTGGAAATCTACAGTGGATTAACTTTAATGGACCGACATTCACCAGACGCATTAAGTTTTCCCTTTAAAAAGTGGATCGAAGAAAACCAGACGCTATATGAACTGAGCTTGAAACACGAAAGAGTTCACTACACTGTTACCCCTCGATTTGCCATTTCATGTTCCGCCGAGTTACTTGAGTATGCCGGAGATTTTTCAATGCGGCATCAAACTTGGATTCAAACCCATATCAATGAAACGAAGTCGGAGATCGAATGGGCAAGCTCATTGTTCCCAGAGGCCGGTTCCTACCTTCAGATCTATGACTCTTTCAATTTAATCCACTCGAAAAGCATTTTGGGCCATAGCATCCACACGACCGATCAGGAATTGGAGTTAATGCACGAGCGAAAAGCTAAGATTGCACACTGCGCTTCGAGCAATTTCTTTCTCGGTAGCGGGTGCTTTCCTATGCAACGCCACCAGATGAAAGGTGTCGCCTTCGGCATTGGTACAGATGTCGGTGCTGGCACTCAATTCTCCATGCTGCGTGAACTTGGCGATGTCTATAAGGCGCAACAGTTGCTTGGGAACAGGCTTCGTCCCCGTGACCTTCTCTATCTAGCCACGCGCGCTGGCGCAGACATTTTGAACCGCGCTGACCTGGGGTGTTTCGGCGTGGGCTGTAGAGCGGATTTTGTCGTCTTTGATTGGGCAAACGATCCTTACCTCACCGAACGCGTCAAACGTTGCGAATCGGTTGAGGATATTTTCTTCACGCTCATTTTCCTGGCCGAACAACGCCACGTTCGAGCCGTTTTCAAAGATGGACGCCGTGTGGTTTCTAATCCTGTTCAAGAGGTTGCCTGAAAAAGGAGCCACTTCTGGTCAGCCACAGAGAAAAAAAGCATCAAGATCCCTTTTTCTTAAATTAGGTATCAAGCTCAGCCTCCAAATTCCGATAAATTTTATAGGTTGACCTCAACCAAACACAGGAGAGCTGCCATGTCCGTAAAATTCAAAGCCTTTGCCATAGGCATCATCGCCTTACTTTTCATCTTCGCCATGTTCATTCTTACTTATCAGAGTGCCTCCAACCAGGAGTTCGATTCCTTGGGAATTAACCTAGCCGGGCGACAACGCATGTTATCGCAGAGGATTACTAAGGACATTGCATTCCTCGGACTTTATCCTCAAGATGAGGCCATAAAGGCCAGCGCACAAAATGCAATTACTATTTTCGATGACACATTAAGTGCCTTGTTACAGGGCGGAGATGCACCTTTAACGCTGGACCCGGCTGGTGAACGAAGTACATTGCCTGCTGCTAAAGGCCCGTTGAAAGAAAAATTACTGGAAGTACAATCGCTATGGAACGAAATGGCAACTCGTTGCCAAGCTGTTATCGCAGCGGGTGGAGAAGACGAGGAGGGTATCCAATATTTAAAACAGAAAAATCTCCTCCTGC
>Ga0070729_10004890_pt1 | contig 14240 bp, 11 predicted proteins | sample tdDd472_FD_66725 | JGI IMG/M metagenome (GOLD analysis project Ga0070729, IMG submission 66725) | Marine sediment microbial communities from the Atlantic coast under amendment with organic carbon and nitrate - tdDd47.2 | ecosystem: Environmental > Aquatic > Marine > Coastal > Sediment | place...
CCGTCAACAAGGTCGGATTGTTCCTGGGGGCGAGCGATGAAGCCAAACGGCCTTCGGCTAGGTTCTGGGCCAGTCTGGTCGACGAGCTACACGGTCGCAACCTGCGGCCTGCCCTTTTCGGCGGCCCGGCAGAGAAGGACCTCGGCAACCAGGTCAGGAAGCTGGCCAAAGCCCCTGCCCTTAATTTATGTGGCAAACTCGGCCTGGAGGAATTTGGCGCAGTGGGCCAGACAATGGGGTTGTTCATCACCCCCGACACCGGCCCCATGCATCTGGCGGCCTGGACCGGCCTGAAATGCTTGAACCTGTCCATGGGCAACGTCAATCCGTGGGAAACCGGTCCATACTCACCCGGTCATTTCATCCTGCGGGCCGACATGGAATGTGCCAAGGGATGCTGGCAATGCACCCGTGACAGACTGCACTGCCACGACCCGTTCGTGCCAGGCCGCATCGCCGCTCTGGCCGCACGCATGGCAGCCGGGGACAAGGCGGGAAAACTCTCGAAAATGAACCTGCCGGACCTGACGCTGTTCCAGACCGGCAAGGCAGGCAACGGCCTATATCATATTAATAGACTGGACAAGACTCCTCCTGACGAGGAGCGGTTGGCCGCACGATTCTGGCAGGCATTCTTCGGCAATCGGTTCGGCTTGTGGGACAACCAGGCTCCTTGCGCCGCCTGGAAAGACCTGACCGAGACAGCAGACCAGACAGCCGAATCCCTGCTAACTCATGTCCCGGAAATGGGCCGCCAGTTCAAGCACGGACTCAAGAGCGGAAACCTTCTCGACGATTCATTCTGGACCGACAGCCCGAACATAGCCAAGCCCCTGACCGGGTATGCACACATGTACCTTGAAAACCATGACTACTCCCGCCTCGCCTGGGCATCCATGCTGGAACTCCTCGAGAGCCTCATCGCAATCTGCAAGTAGACATTTTCTTTCCCTGCCGCCCAAAGCGGCCATTTCTTCCCACCTCTTTATTTGATAACTAGTTGATTTTACATAGATTCAGCTTTGGCACGCCTTTTGATGAATAGAGGGCCTAAGGAGCAAACTATGCAAAATATTCCCGGCATCGCCCTTGAGACGGCAAACGACCAACTCAAAGCTGCTAATTTTTCCACAGTAAAGACGGACGGCCAGCATGAGCTGTTCGCCGATCTGTTCAATCAGCACGCCACCATGGTCGAAAGCGAACTCGCGCTGGCTCCGGTTTCCACCACTGAAAAGATGCTTGAAACTGCTCCCCAGATCAGGGAACAAGAAAAACAGGTCAATGCCGCAGGCACCGAAGCTCCTGTCATGGAAGACACAGCGACTGCGGAACGCGATCTCGACGCTCGCATGACCGAAGAAGATTTTGAAGAGGTCAAGGATGACCTTGAAGAATACGGAATGTCCAAAGAAGAAATCGCCGCGATCGAAGAAAAGGTCAAGAGCGATGAAGGCATGACCTGGGGACAGTTCGCCGACGCAGTGTCCGACGAGATTTCAGACATGCGTAAGCTGGAACTGACTGCAGAGCAGAAAGACAGTCTCGGCAGTTTTTTTGGAAAGCTCGGTTTCACTCCCAAGGAATCCGACAATCTCATCAAGCAACTTGAGGACGGCGACTACTCAAAGGTCATGAACGCCCTCAAGGCCAAGATCGAGGCAATGCCCGAGAACAAGCAGATGCTGTTCAACAAGGAAGAGATCGAAGCCTTCAGCGCTGCCATGAGTTTCTCCAAGGAATTTACTTCCAAGCTTAAGGAATTTTTCGGCAACAACACCCTGTCCAAGGACGTCAAGCAAGCCTTCACCCTGATCCGTCAGGAACTGGCGAGTTTGGACGCGAAGGATCAGGAACTTGTTCGAGCCATAGGCAAGGCTTTTGCCAGTGCAATGGGCGACAAGTCCAAGGAAACCACTTTGGCCAGACAGATTGAGCAAGCCGTGGACCTCAAGCCCCGCGTGGCTGAAGAGGACGCCAAGGCCGAGCTCAAGGAAAGCCTCAAGCAGGCTATCGATACACGCAAGGATGCACTGCCCGACGCCAATGTCAGAGCAAGCTCCGAACAGGCCGTACCCGAAAAGGCCGAGGTCAAGACCGGAGCCGAAGTCGATACTGCCGACCAGAATCAGGACGCCGAGTCCGATAACAACTGGAACAATCTTTTCGGAAAGATGACTGATGACAGTAGTCAGTCCAATGGCGGCCAGCTGCAATCCAAATCCGACAACGCCGAACAAATTCTCAAGGCGGGCTTGACCGAAGCCGAAGCCAAGACCAAGGGCAAGGCATGGGAAAAGATTTCCGCCCCCAAGGTCATGAAGCAGGTAGATACCGCCATACTCAAGAGCCTCGGAAACGGCACCAAGCAGCTCACTTTGCAACTTACTCCGGAAAATCTGGGCAAGTTGAACATCTTGCTGCAGGTGCAGGGCAAGGAAGTCAGTGCCGTAATCAGGGCCGAGAATCCCGACGCTGCCAAGGTCATTGCCGAGAACATTGATATCATCAAAAACTCCTTGGAAAACCAAGGGTTGAAAGTAGAAAAGCTGGAAGTCCAGGCAGGCCTGACGAACAATCAGGACAGCCAGGATTGGTTCGGACAAAACGAACACAACATGGCCCGCGATCGCGAAGCCATGATAGCCATGCGCAACCACATGAAAAATATGCGGGCTGAAGACCACAATGTGGCCCAGGACCTGCAAAGTATCCGTGAACAGGCAATTAATGCCGACAACGGGTTACACGTCATCGCATAAGCGAGGTCTATCATGGGTTACATAGACAATACTGGAGTCATTCTCGGAGCACAGGAGTCGCGTCTTACGGCCTCCAATACGCCCGAGCACAAATCAACCATGGATCAGGATGCCTTCATGACAATCCTGGTTGCACAGTTGACACATCAGGATCCCCTGAATCCGATGGAGGACACAGAGATGACCTCCCAGTTGGCAGAGTTCTCGAGCCTCGAGCAGCTTACCAACATCAACGACGGGATCGCATCTCTTGGCAGCTCCATGGAACAGAGCGACATGCTCTCGGCCGTGAGCTTCATCGGCAAGGAAATCAAGGCCGAAGGCTACAAGATCAGCATGGATGAAGGCAACGCCTCAACCATCTACTACGGCTTCGGCGAACCGGTCTCCCAGATCATGATGAATATTTATGACTCAGAAGGAGCCATCATCAGGTCCGTTGAACTCGGCAGCAAGCAGGCTGGAAATTACCAGTACGAATGGGACGGGCAGAACGAAGGTGGCCAGGACATGCCAGACGGCCAGTACGGCGTCGGTATTCTCGGCACAGACGCGGAAGGCAAGCACGTCATGGTCCAGACGGAAATCTCAGGCCAGGTCGATGCAGTGGTCAACGAGGCCGGCACACAGTTCCTGCGCCTCAAGGACGGTCGCTTCATCAGCTTCATGAACGTCAAGGAAATTGTCGACCCGGGAACAGCTACAGTCGTGGATTCAACCGAGACGGTAGAAGAATAGCGAATAGAATTTCACCTGCCGGTAACTAAACCGCAGGCTCTTGGAGAAATGATAGGAGGTCATTATGGGTTTATCATCATCAATGTATTCGGGAATCTCCGGTCTCACGGCGCATTCCGAAAGAATGACGGTCATCGGCAACAACCTTGCCAACGTCAACACCATCGGCTTTAAAGGATCTCGGATGCAGTTCGAGGACTTATTGAGCTCAAACTTTACAACTGTCAACGGGACTGGCCAGGTTGGTCGTGGCGTCCGCGTCTCAACAGTATTTTCCGATTTCGGCCAGGGGGCTTTTGAGACGTCCACCGAGGCCACCGACATGGCTATTTCCGGCGACGGATTCTTCGTTGTCTCTCCTCTCGACGAGGATGACTCTTACTACTCCAGAGCAGGTAACTTCCGTTTCGACAACAACGGCTACCTGGTCGATCCGCATGGATATGCTCTCCAGGGATGGGAAATGGAAGCGACCACGGATTCAGATGGAACCACATACAGAACCGTTGGTTCGCCCACTGACATCCGGATGGAAAATTTCCAGTCCGACCCCAACCCGACCAGTTATGTGAACATGGTAACCAACCTGGATCCCGGCGCAACCGACAATTCCACTAACACGACAGATCCGTTCTTCGCCATGATGGGCAACTGGGACGGAAGCGCTGACGACCCGATCGCATCCACACAATACGCCTACTCGACCACTTTGAAAGTCTATGACGATATCGGTACCGCTCACAACATGACCACCTATTTCGACCCGGTCGACTTGAGTAATGCCGGTGGCGACACGGCCTGGGAATTCATGGTTACAGTTGAGCCGTCCGCAGACAAACGCATTCTTGAAGGCGACGATGGTTCCTCCCAGGCTATCGGCCAGTCCCTCACATCAGCAGCCGGTTTGCTGATGGTCGGCACCATCACTTTTACTTCCGGCACAATATCCGGAGTAAGCGCCTATACGCTTCAATCCAACGGCAACGCTCACGGCGGGGTGAAGGATCTGGACAACTGGAAGCTTGCGGACTTTTCCACAAGCGGATGGCCGACCTGTACGGCAAACTTCCTGGGCAAGTCGAACGCCAGTTCAAGCATAGCCTCGGCCTCAAACGCCAGCAACATACAGATAGATTTCGGCATATCCAACGGCGATCTGACGAGTAACGGCGGCACTTATACTGAAGGTTGGGACGTCAGCACCGGCGCCATACCTACTAATGCAGGAATGGTCGGCAACGTGGGTACCACCAGTACACTTGCCAACTTCCTGGACCCCTCTGTAGATGCCCTGGCCTCCCAGAGCTTCGACACCGGCGGCTCCTCAACCCTGTTCGAAAGCCAGGACGGCTACTCTGCAGGTGTCCTTCAGAATCTGTCCGTATCCCGCGAAGGTGTGCTCTCCGGCCACTACTCCAACGGAGAGGTGCTGGAACTGTACGCCGTCACCCTGGCAACGTTCACTAACGAACACGGCCTGTGGAGAGAAGGCGGTAACCTCTTCTCTGAAACCAATGACTCCGGTCCGGCTCTGACAGGTCAGGCTGGCTCCACCGGCAAGGGTACTGTCGACGGAAACGCACTTGAGACGTCCAACGTCGATATGGCCACCGAATTCGTGCGGATGATCACCACCCAGCGTGGTTTCCAGGCCAACACCAAAGTCATCACAACAGCGGACTCAATGCTCGGCGAAGTTATCGCCATGAAGCGTTAGTTAAATAAAGGTCTTAAGTAACCCATACTGATAGACTCCTTCTCCAAGAGTGCTCCGCGTCTGACCCGCGCGGGGCAACCGAAGACCAAGACAGCCCGCAGATACATCTGCGGGCTGTCTCTGTTTTTTAGCCCATCATAAACCCATTCTCACTGGCTGTTCAGTATGGAGTGTCATACTCCCTGAGATACATGGGCGTCCTTTCATCGTTACCCTTGAAGCCATAGCGTTCGTAAAAGCCGGTCTTGTCGTCGAAAGATATCAACACCTTCCTCAGACAATTCTTATATCGCACAACCACCCGTTCCATGAGCCCGTCGCCAATGCCCCGCCCCTGGTAGTCCGGGTGCACGAGCAAGTACGACAGATAGGCCACCAGATGGCCGTCGGACAGGACTGCAGCCAGCCCTACAAGCTTTTGCCCATCCCAGGCCGAGATTACCGAATCAGACCCCCGCATGGCCGCCGCGATAGTCTCCGGGTAATTGCCGGATTTCCATCCCTGAGAGGCATACAGCCCACCCAGGACATCGGCAGGAATTTCTTTTGTTTCATCATAATTAATAGTCATACCCGTCTCCTTACACTGCTGATACGCAACTCGCCAACCGAGGTTCAGCCAAACATGGCATTTTTTGCACCTTACTTACGACAAACCATTGACGTACGGGGGCTCCCGGCAAAAATATACCCCGGTAAAAAAGGCCACTCTAGACTTTTTTTAGACAGATATCCTATTGGTATTATTATATAAACACACTTTGGCACGCATGATGCTTAAATCCACGCAAATGGATTTGAAGATTGAACAAGGAGGGTTCTGATGTCTTTAGTTATTAACCACAACATGATGGCGATGAACGCATCGCGGAACTTGACCGACCACTTTGGTAGGCTCGGCACGTCCACTAGGCGTTTATCTTCCGGTCTTCGTGTCGGCACCGCTGCCGATGACGCAGCCGGATTGGCGATTCGCGAACTCATGCGTTCGGAAATTAGCTCCCTGCACCAGGGTATCCGCAACGCAGCTGACGCGATCTCACTGATTCAGACGGCTGACGGCGCATTGCAGGTCATTGATGAAAAGCTCATTCGTATGAAAGAGCTGGCCATGCAGGCTTCCACCGGTACTTACAACTCTGACCAGCGTCTGATCATCGATTCCGAGTATCAGGCAATGTCTTCGGAGATCAATCGTATCGCGGCCGCTACTGATTTTAACGGTATTTATCTCCTGAATGGTAACCTCTCCGGCGACCCGACCTCCGATCACAACGGTGCGGGCATTACGTCTACCGGTCCCCTGAAGATTCACTTCGGTACCGGCAACGACTCCGCGGAAGATTACTACTATGTTGCCATTGCAGGATCGTCCTCATCCTCATTCGGCCTCGGTCACAATGCCGCCATCAGGGGCGTTGCCGGTGACGATGCCGCAACAAGGTATGCAGGACAGGCGATCTCCACTCAGGCCCTGGCTCAGACTGCCATGGCAGCGATCAACGACGCGATCATTTCCAAGGATAAGATCCGCGCCAACCTGGGTTCCATGCAGAATCGCCTTGAGAACACCATCACCAACCTGGAAATCCAGGCAGAGAACCTGCAAGCAGCCGAATCCCGTATTTCCGACGTCGATGTCGCAACGGAAATGACCGAATTCGTCCGCAACCAGATTCTCACCCAGTCCGCTGTCGCCATGCTGGCTCAGGCCAACTCTCTCCCGAGAATGGCCATGCAGCTCATCGGCGGCTAGTCCTAAAAGACAAGCTCGCGGCTGAGGACAATCAGAATCCTGACCGGTGGCAACAACGCCACCGGTCGGTTTCGGATTGTTTCATACTGTTGAAAAACGCACGATTGCTGCGTTGTGGATTAAACCCCAAACCCTCGCGTATAGGAATACGCTTCGGTCTTGTGTTTCAATCCACGCCTTGCACTCGCACATTTTTGAACAGTATGAAGAGAAGTTATGTAGTTTCTTGATTTCTATTCTTCGGAAAGGAAATCGAGGGCCTTTTTGGCGACCTCTTGTTCGGCTCGTTTTACGCTGGTACCGGAGGATCGGAAACGCTCACCCTTAGGCAGCGTGACGTCCACGTCGAAAAGTTTCTCATGCTCGGGACCACTGGTTCCTACCAGAATGTATACCGGACGTTCCTTGAATCTTTCCTGGGAAACCTCCTGCAAACGGCTCTTGTAGTCCTTGGTCTCAGGCAAGATGGCTTGTTCAGGCCACCATTTCTCGAAGATTGTCAGGATCGTTTTCTTGGCGGCCTCGAAACCGCCATCCAGAAAAACTGCACCCAGAATAGCCTCGAAGGCATCGGCCAGAAGTGCGTCGCGGTCACGACCACCCTGCAATTCTTCTCCCTTACCCAACTGGATATATTGATCCAGCTTAAGGTCACGGGCTATGGTTGCCAGGCTCTGTTCCTTGACCAACTGCGAACGGATGCGAGTCAGTTGTCCTTCAGGCGCAGACGGAAACCGCTTGAACCCTTCTTCGGAAATACAAAGCTCAAGCACGGCGTCGCCCAGGAACTCAAGCCGCTCGTTATCGGCGTTCACTTCCTGCTCGTTGGCGAATGAGCTGTGCGTAAGAGCCGTCTCCAGAAGCTTGACTTGGTCAAACCTATGGTGGATATAATCTTGTAGTTCAGCGGTATCCATTCAACCCCCAGTGTATATGCATTCAGACGCAAACCTATCTCACTTGTTCACCCCGAACTCCATCGCCATCATTGGCGCATCCAGGAGCAAGGAAAAACTCGGCCACGTCATTTTGTCCAATTTGATCCGGGCAGGATACAAGGGGAAATTATTTCCCGTCAATCCCGCAGGCGGAGAAATTCTCGAAACTCCGGTATTTGAGTCAATATCAAAGCTCCCCCAGGCCCCGGACCTCGGCATCATAGCCCTGCCGCGCGAACAGGTTTTAGGTGCCATGAAAGAGCTGGCCGAAGTAAACGTCAGTGCCATCTGCGTCATTGCCGCCGGATTCCGCGAGACCGGACGAGACGGATTCGAGCTCGAAATGAAAATGGCGGAATTGGCCAGAAAGAAAGGTATCACCTTGCTGGGGCCCAACTGCCTCGGACTGGTCAACACCGCCGTCGGACTCAACGCCACCATCGCCCAGGCCGAACCAGCCAAGGGCTCCATCGCCTTTTTCTCGCAGTCCGGCGCACTCTGCTCGGCCATTCTGGACTGGGCCGACGGCGAAGACATCGGCTTCTCCAAATTCATCTCCCTGGGCAACAAGGCCGGAGTTTCCGAGGCCGACGTACTCGAAGCCCTGGGCGACGACCCTGACACCGAAGTCATCATCGGCTACCTCGAAAGTGTGGACGACGGTGAAAAATTTCTGCGCAAAGCCCAGATCGTCACGGCAAAAAAACCCGTAATCATGATCAAGGCGGGAACCACTCCGGCCGGTGCACGAGCCACATCCAGCCATACCGGGTCCATTGCCGGGTCCGTGGTGGCATCCACCGCCGCATTCAAACAGGCGGGCATCATCCAGGTGGACGACCTGGAATCACTTTTTGATCTGGCTCGGGCCTTTGCCGAACAGCCATTGCCCACAGGCCCGAACCTGACCGTGGTCACCAACTCCGGTGGTCCCGGCATCCTGGCCGCAGACGCCTGCGAACAGGCCGGGCTGCACCTGTCTCGCCCATCACAGAAGACGCTTGAAATTCTGACCGAAGTATTGCCGCCCTTTGCTGCCATATACAATCCCATCGACATCATCGGCGACGCCAAAGCAGACCGATATCGCGACACACTTGAAGCCGTGGCAAAAGATGAAATCACCAATGCCATCATGGTGTTGCTGACGCCCACGGCCTCTGCCGAAATCGAAGAGACCGCCCAGGCAGCCATAGATGTGGCAAAGACTTGTGACAAGCCGATGTTCGCATGTTTCATGGGTTATGATCGCATCGGACCAGGCCGCGACATGCTCATGAAAGCAGGCATACCCTGCTACGGCTATCCGGAACCGGCCATTCGTGCCATCGAGGCAATGCTAACCCACCACCGCTGGCTGAACCGGCCATTCCCTGTGGAGGTCTGTTTCCGACGCGACAAGGGCAAGGCCCTGCGCATTATCAAAAAGAACCGGAAGATAGGCTTGCAAGAACTGCCTTTTGCAGACGCAATGGACATCGCCGCAGCCTACGAACTGCCCGTGCCGGAAAACCGTTTGGTACGCACGAGCGACCAGGCCGTGCGTGCGGCCAAGAAACTTGGCTATCCGGTGGCCCTCAAAATCGTGTCCCCGCATATCCCGAACCGCGGCGACGTACACGGCGTAGCTCTCAATCTGGGCGCTCCGCGCGAAGTACGTGAGGCATGGCTCGAAATAACCTCCCGCGCCCAGCGCAGACGGCCTGACGCCTACCTGGCAGGTTGTCTGGTCCAGACCATGGGACCGATCAAGGCCCGCGAGGTTGTGGTTCGCTTCACACAGGACCCGCAATTCGGCCCCCTGCTCTCGTTCTGTCTCGCCGGACCGTCATCTGACGTGTTGGGAGACATCAGCTACAGACTGGCTCCGCTCACGCTCCAGGACGCCCAGGACATCGTGCGCGAGATAAAATCTTTCCCTCTGCTACGTGGCGCACGCGGCGAGGAACCCGTTAATTTGGCGTCCATCGAGGACATATTGTTGTCCATGTCGCAGATGGCTACGGACTTCCCTGAAATCCAGGAAGCGGAACTCAACCCGATCCTGGTCGATGCTGACGGCGCGCTCGTAACAGACCTGCGCTTGACCATCGGCTGATTTTTTCGCACAGTGATATTGATGAGCCGTGAAGCTGAAACGCTCGCGCTCTTTTCATAACTATCAAGGAGAAAGGCATGGCAGGTCTCTACATTGGTTCCACCACAGGTTACTCCGGCAAAAACATGATCGTCATGGGCCTGGGGCTGAAATTGCAGAAAGAAGGTTTCAACGTCGGCTACATGAAACCCGTCGGTGCCATGCCCATGGAAGTTGACGGCAAGCTCGGCGACGAAGATGCCGCATTCGTCCAGGACGTCCTCGGCGTCGAGGAAGACCCGGAACTTGTCACCCCGGTCGTGGTCACCCAGGACTTCAAGGTCAAGGCCTTCACCGGCAAGATGGACGGACTGCTCGACAAGGTCGTGGACGGCTACAAGCAGATTTCCGAGACCAAGGATATCACCCTGGTCGCAGGTTCCGGCTCCATGTACTCCGGCAAATACTGCGACACCGACGCCATCTCCGTCATCAAGAAACTCGGCATCAAGACCATCATCATCGACCGTTTCCAGAAGGAGTTGAAATACGATTATCTGATGGTCATGAAAGAACACCTCGGCGACCTGCTGGTCGGCGTAGTCCTTAACGACGTGCCGCCGAACTTCATGGACGAGGTCAAGCAGATGCTCGGCCCTGCCCTGGAGAACAAGGGCGTCAAGATTCTCGGCGTGATCCCGCGTGACCCGCTCATGGGCGCCATCAAGGTCGGCGACCTCGCAGACCGCCTGGGCGGCAAGATCATCTCCGCCCACAACAAGAGTGAGCGCGTGGTCGAATCTTTCCTCATCGGCACCATGCAGGTTGAGAACTTCATGACCCACTTCCGCAAGAAGAAGAACTCCGCCATCATCGTCGGCGGCGACAGGTCAGACGTTCAACTGGTTGCCCTCGAAGGCGATTGCCCCTGTCTGATCCTGACCGGCAATCTCTACCCCAATGACATCATCCTGACCCGCTCCGAGGTTCTGGAGACTCCGATCATCATGGTTCGCGAAGACACCTTCACGGTCGCCAAGAAGATGGACGATATCCTTTCCCGCCACAAACTGCGCGACGCCATCAAGATCAAGCAGGGCGCGGAACTGGTAGCCGACAACATCGACTTCCAGCACCTGAAGAAAGAGCTTGGGTTGAAATAGATATCTATCCCCATACGCAATAAATAAGGCTCATCCGCATATTATGCTGATGAGCCTTTTTTCCAGCCTCAAACATATTGGAATTCGCACTGGAAAACTGCCCATGAAATGTATCTGCAAAGACGACATAACCCCAGGCTGCCAGACAACCGGTAAATGTATTCGCGACCTGTGGCTTTTCGAGAGCTTCACCGAAGTCCAGATGCTGGAGCTGAAGACGATCGGCCTCAAGAAATTGATCAAGGCAGGAGATTCAGTCTTCAATCAGGGCGATCCTGCAAATGAAATGTTTCTGATCAAGGCCGGAAGAATCAAGCTCAGTAAAGTGCATGAAGACGGGTCCGAATTTACGCTGGACTTCAGGAAGGCCGGTGATGTCCTCGGGGAAAACGTCTTCTCCGGAGAAATGGATTACCCCATCAGCGCATGGGCTATGGAAGACACCGTGACATGTGGTTTCAACATGCACGGTTTCAATGAACTAGTACTCAAGCACCCCGACATCGGCTTGAATGTCATCAGATCCATGAGCATCAAGATGTCTTCCATGACAGGCCGCCTTGAGAGCATGTCCGAGAACAGTCTTGAAAATCGGCTGCATAGCGTGCTCTCCAATGTCGCAAAGGAACACGGCACCAAGGTTGCCGATGGGTTCGCACTGAATTTCCCCCTCACACATGAAGACCTCGGTTTTCTGGTCGGCGCCCACAGGGTCAGCATCACCAAGGCCATGAAATCACTCACCAGCAGTGGCAAGATCATTAAAGACGGAAAAAAACTGACCCTGACCGAATCTTTTTTCTAAGAATGTAGCATTGGCTACAGAGAGTTTTTCTCACTCCTCATAAGTAGAGACATCTGCAAACATGAATCAAAGGAGTGAAAAAATGTCAGTCAGCTTTCCAACCCTCGGCCACAAGGTCGTAGCAAAAGTCCTTGAGTTAGATAATCCATGCACAATCGGAATGAAGCCCGGTGACGAATTCGAGCTGAGTGCCCACAAATGTGGCGACTTCTGCGGCCTCTTCTACAACAGCATCGCCGGATGGGTGAAGACTCTGCAATTCGGCGGCACCTTCCCGATCATGCCGGATCCGGATGTCCAGATCTGGGAGTGTCCGAATTACAACAACAAGGTCAAAGTCGAATTGAGAAGGATCAAGGAATAGTATTGTTTCATAAGGGGCAGCGTTTGTTTCTGCCCCGGATAAAGGATACTTTAAGGGGCCTCAAGGGAGGCCCCTTTTAATTCCTTTCAGTATACAGCTGGTCATAACGATATCGCCGCGGCTAACTGACATCACTGCCTGTTGCACTTCCCCAGCATTCACAGTATCTATTAAAACGGACTTCATAAGCACAAACTTCAATGCATTTTCAGTTTGCCTTGGCGGAATAAAATTCATGCAAACCATCTCATTAGTCGTATATCTCCTTGCTGCCGTCTGTCTCTATGCCGGGCTGCATCATTTGGTTTTTTTCACCAGAAGGCCGAAAGACAAGACGAATTTGCTCTTCGCCCTTATGTGCTTTACCCACGTCAGCTACTTCATCATCCAAGGCCTTTGGTATTCTTCCACAACCATCGATCAGGCCTTCCTTTTCGTACAATATGCGTATGGCATCATTTCAATGGTCATGGTTATTCAGTTATGGTTTTTCTACGTATATTGCGAGAAGCCGTTTCGCATACTCTGGTGCTATTTAGGGACAGTTGTCTTCGGCGTATTCGCGGTACTCAGTTTGATTCCCAGCAATCTCACGCTCTCTACAAACGCCGCCATCTTCAAAAAAGCTACGCTTTTCAGTCTGATAGACCTTTCCATTTATGAATTCCAACCCGGCCCCCTCTTTAACCTGTTTTTTATCAGCACCTTTATCGAGATGACTTTCATACTCGTCATTGTTTACAGGTATTACCACAGGCGTTTCGGCACAATCATAAAACCGATGCCCTTGGCCTGGACTGTCGTAGTCATGGCCGCAGTGCATGACTCTCTTGCTGCATCTGGAATGATAAATACTATCTATTTCAGCGAATTCGCATACACGCTGCTCATCCTTTCCATGGCCTACCGGCTCACCAATGACTTCATTGATGCGATGGACGAGGTCGAACGACTGAATATTTCCCTCGATGCAATCGTCATAGAACGCACAAGCGAATTGGAAGTGAAGAATCAGGAACTTAAAGTTCTTTCGATCACAGATCAATTGACCGGAATCTATAACCGCCGACATGCCGAATACGTCCTGCAAAAGCAGCTTCTTCACTGCGAGCGCTATGGCTCACCTCTCAGCGTCATGATTATCGATCTTGATCACTTCAAAGTCATTAACGACACATACGGTCATAACGTTGGGGACCAGGTGCTGATCAACGTGGCGCGAGCCATACAAAGTGGCATTCGCAATACCGATGAAACAGCCCGGTGGGGAGGCGAGGAATTTCTCGTGCTGGCCCCGGAAACCGAGATCAACGTCTGCTCAACGCTGGCTGACCGATTACGAGAGCAGATAAACGCCTGCCACCATGACTCGTGCGGCCAAGTCACGGCAAGTATCGGCATTGCCCTTTTTCAACCGGGAGACACCGTCAATTCCCTCGTCAAGCGAGCGGACATGGGACTGTATGAGGCGAAACGCCAGGGCCGTAATCGTATTATCGCAGGATAAGTGGAGTCACCCACTCTTTCATGGCATGACAACTTGAACGGGATTCTTCCTTTTAACCCCTTCTCCCCAAGTACACCCCAAATCCTACGACACCACATGCGGCCAACTGCGTCAGCGACATGGTCTCACCAAGCATCAGCCAGCCTGCGATAAGTGCCACTGGAGACACCAGATTAATGGACAGGGCCGCCCGTCCGGCAGGCATGTAGGTCATGGCCATGTTGTACAGCCCGAAGGCTCCCAGGGTGACGAAAAGTCCGAGGTAGGTGACGGCCAGCAACGCAGTCATGGGGATGGCGGCCAGAGATTCGGGAACGGCCAGCAAGGCCCCGGGCAGGAAAAATAGTGCCCCGGCCACACATTGCATGCCGGTCAGCCACCATGTGGAGTAACGTACCGAGAGCCGCTTCATG
>Ga0070729_10004891_pt1 | contig 14235 bp, 13 predicted proteins | sample tdDd472_FD_66725 | JGI IMG/M metagenome (GOLD analysis project Ga0070729, IMG submission 66725) | Marine sediment microbial communities from the Atlantic coast under amendment with organic carbon and nitrate - tdDd47.2 | ecosystem: Environmental > Aquatic > Marine > Coastal > Sediment | place...
CAGGCTTTCGGGCGGAACAAAAAAACGCAACGGATCACTCATGGCTCTGGTAGACGATGCAGGTCCACTCGTCACGGTGGTTGGTGGCAAGCAGAGCCAGGGGAAAGTCGGCAAAGCCTTTGACAACCGAGGGCTCCTGTTCAATCAGGATTCCGGAGAGGACCAGACGCCCGGTTCCGGGAGTGAGGTGTGCAACCAACTGCTCGGCGAGGCGCAGGTTCTCGGCGGCGAGAATGTTTGCCAGGACCAGGTCGTATGTTCCGGCAATCTCCCCAAGTGTAGCGTCGGTAACCGTTACGATGTGGTCGAGCCGGTTGTCAGAAACGTTGTTCCGGGCGATCTGACATGCGTCATTATCGATGTCAGTGGCAATCACCTGCTGGGCACCGAGCACGGCCCCTGCCATGGCCAGGATTCCGGAGCCTGTGCCGACGTCCAGTATCTTTTGTGGTGGCTGTTCGCTTGCAAAGTGTTTAGCCAGCGCATCCAGGCAAAGGCTGGTCGTGGCATGGGTTCCGGTGCCAAAAGCCTGGCCCGGGTCAAGGGTGAGAGCCACCTCATCGCCGGTGGGTGGCCAGTCTATCCAGGAAGGATGAATGACGAGTCGGCGGCCAACCCTGAATGGCGGGAAATGCTGTTGCCAGTCACTCGCCCAGTCGTGGTCGGCCAGTTCGCGGGATTCGAGCCGTGTCCTGGCCAGCTCCGGATACATATCCGCCAGCTCGGAGAGGGCCTTTTGTACGGTTCCCAGCAGCTCATCAACCTGTTCCGGATAAATGAAATAGGCTTTCATGACCGGATCGTTGACAAGGTTTTCCGGTGCCGGAACGACGAACGTGTCCAGCTTTGTCTCGGCTGCAGTAACACCTGTGCAGTCGATTTCCATCAGTTTTTGTGACACCAGGTCGACGGCCTCATTCGGTACGGCGAGCTGAATCTCCAGCCATTTTCTAGTCATGGTGGTTGTTTAGCGAAGTTTCAGGGGTATTGCAACAGAAATTCTTGACCTGCCTCAGCAGGGTCTGAAATAATGATGTGTAGTTTAATGAGACGGATCGCACATGTCGAATGTAATAATCTATGTGTGATGCATTGATATGTCAGAAGTTGCTGATTTTCAAAGCAAACTCAATTTTTTATCTGTTTTTGATGTTTGCTTTTTCATTAGACTCTGTTAGACTTCACCCGTGTTTTCATGAGGATTTTCAATGTCTGCTGCCACCCAAGTTATCTATCTGCTTTCCGATGCGACCGGTGAGACTGCGGAAAAAATGGTCATGGCAGCTCTGACGCAGTTTCGTGACAAGCCGGTTCGTCTGAAACGGGTTAACAACGTCCGGACCAAGAACCAGGTGTACGAGTCCCTGGACGAAGCGCTCGACAAGCAGGCCCTTGTGGTTTTCACTATTGTTAACCGCGACCTGGCCCAGCTGGTTCATGATGAGTGCGACAGCCTGGGCCTGGTCAGTATAGATCTGCTGACCCCACTGTTGATGAAGGTGGCACACTGCCTCGGGCGGTCACCGAAAGAAACCCCCGGCCTGCTGCATGGTATCGATGAGGCTTACTTCAGACGTATCGAGGCGATTGAATTTACCGTCAAACATGATGATGGCCAGGAACCCCGAAATCTCTACCAGGCCGACATCGTGCTGGTCGGGATCTCACGTACCAGCAAAACACCCCTGTCCATCTACCTGGCCCACAGAGGATGGAAGGTGGCCAATGTGCCACTGGTGAAAGGGATCGATCCACCGCCGCAGCTGTTTGAAGTAGACCCGAAAAGGATCGCTGCCCTGGTGATCGATCCGCAGAGACTGGTTGAAGTGCGCGCCTCGCGGTTGCGCAACCTCGGCCAGGACCCGAAGGCGGCTTACGCCGATTATGAAGAGATCGAAGAGGAGTTGAAGCACGCGAAGAGATTTTTCCGCCAGCACCCTTGGGCGGTCATTGATGTCTCCAGCAAGGCAGTTGAGGAGACGGCCAACGAAGTACTGGTTCGCCTGGGACTCAAATAGTTGCCGGGTCATTTAAAACGGATGCCGGTATTTTTTATGACCCGCTGACAATCGGTACTTGGATTTTAAAAGGCTAGAAGCCTACTAGGAAAAGGAGACAACATCATGCACATTCTGGTTGTGGAAGATGAGAAGAAAGTCGCCAGTTTTATTCAACGTGGTCTTGAAGGGGAAGGCTTTACTGTTGATGTCGCCAACGATGGTGAGTCGGGTGTCGAGCTTGGTTCCAAGAACAACTACGACCTGATCCTCATGGACATCATGCTGCCCAAGATGGACGGCCTTGAGGCAGTCAAGGCCTTGCGCGCCAAGGACGTGTCATCACCTGTCCTCTGCCTGACAGCCAAGGACACGGTCGAGGATATCGTCGCCGGTCTGGATGTTGGTAGTGATGACTACCTGACCAAGCCTTTTGCCTTTGCCGAACTTCTGGCCCGGGTCCGGTCCCTGGTGCGCCGGGGCACCCAGGAACGCGGCGCGGAAATAACTTATGCTGATTTACGGCTTGACCCGGTCGCTCACAAGGTCTGGCGCGGTGACAGTGAAATTGACCTGACGGCCAAGGAATACGCCCTGCTTGAATTCTTTATGCGGAATCCGGAAACGACTTTGACGCGGACAATGATTGCCGAGCATGTCTGGGATTATACCTTCGATTCGTTTACCAACATTATTGATGTTTATGTCAACTACCTGCGCAAGAAGGTTGACCGTGACTACACCAAGAAACTGATTCATACTGTCCGCGGAATCGGTTACGTCCTCAAGGAAGACTAGATTGACTGTTTCACCTATCAGGTCGATCCGGGTCCGCCTTACGTTCTGGTACGCAATGACACTGGCTGTCATCCTGGCAGTCAGTGCTCTGTTTTCGTATCATTATTTTTCGCACAACCTGAGAGCACAGGTAGACCGTCAGGCCCGTGAGATCGCCCGCATTATTGATCAGCAACCTGCCGAGGCGCTGTCCGACTCTGCTTCTGAGCAGGATTGTCAGGGCCTTCAGAGGCTGATTCACAACCATAATTGGGACGCTTTCCTGATTCTGCGTGATGCCAGTCTGCAGGAAGTCTGCTCTTCCGAGAACTTGATGGAGTTCGCCCTGCCGTTCGGGCCGGTGGCTCGCCAGCAGGTCCGGTGGATGAACGAGCACCTCGAAACAGTCGAGCTTGAAGCTGCCCGGCGCATGAGGCTGTTGTCTTATCCTCTGATCGAAAACGGTTCTCTGGTTGGTGTCATCCAGGTTGGCCAGGAACTCGGGCCCCTGCAGCAGACCATCGAAGAGTTGCGCCTGATCTATCTGGTGGTCGGGCCCTTTGCGATCTTCTGGCTGTGCCTCGGTTGCTGGCTGTTGGCCGAACGCACGATCGCGCCGATTATCGAGGTGACTGAAGCGGCCCAGGGCATTACCGCAGACAACCTGACCCGCCGCCTGCCTTTCGGCAATCACCAGGATGAGTTGTCGCAGATGGTTGCCTGCCTGAACCAGATGCTCGATCGCCTTGAAAAATCTTTCCGGCGGATCCGGCAGTTCTCCGGTGACGCGTCCCATGAGCTGCGTACGCCTCTCACCATTCTACGTGGCGAAACCGAAGTGACCCTGCGCTGGGCGAAAACGACCGACGAGTTCCGCGACATGCTGCGCTCCAACATGGAAGAGATCGATCGCATGGAGCGGATCATTGAAAGCCTGTTGACGCTGGCCAAGAGCGAAGTTGGTGAACTGACCCTGGAAATGAAACAGCTCAGCCTCAGCGACATGGTCCAGGAGCTGTACCTGCAGAGTCGGATTCTCTGTGAAGCGAAACAGATAAAGGTAGAGATTGACCTGAAGGTAGAGCAGGAAGTCCGTATCCGCGGTGACGAACTGCGCTTGCGGCAGATGTTCCTTAATCTGATCTCCAACGCCATCAAGTACACGCCTGATGGTGGTGAGTTGAAGATCGTGTTGGCCCAGAAGAATGATTTTGCCGTGATCGATATCGCCGACTCGGGAATCGGCATGCATGCCGAGCATCTGGCCCATATCTTTGACCGGTTCTACCGGGTCGACAAGGCGCGCAATCGCATGGACGGGGGCACCGGCCTCGGTCTGGCGATCGTCAAGTGGATCGCCGAGGCACACGGCGGGAGCATCTCGGTCACATCCGAGGTTGGCAAGGGCAGTTCCTTCTCGGTGAGCCTGCCCATTCAGGGCCCGGAAGAAGGCAAGCACCCGAAAACGACCATTCTGGATTAACTCTTCACAACTGCACATTTCAACAGTTGGTTTCTGTGCTGCTGACGATTGACAGTTCTCTTGGCGGTGATTACATTTGTCGTATTAACCCCGATGGAGGACACCATGAACAAGTTCCTGCGCACGAAACTCTTTCTGCTCGTTGCCCTTTTGACGTTCGGTTGGGCTGTCTCTGCTGCGGCACAACCACCTGATTTTGTCTCCCTGGCAGAGCAACTCAAACCTGCTGTTGTCAATATCGGTACCGCCAAGACAGTAAAACCCAAAGCGCCGATGTACCCTGGTCGGAAAGGCCCGGGCGGTGACATGTTCGAGGAATTTTTCGAGCGGTTTTTCCGCAACGCACCGCAGTCTCCGCACAAGCAGCGATCCCTTGGCTCCGGGTTCATTATCTCACAGGACGGCTATATCCTGACCAATGACCACGTGGTTGATGGTGCAGATGAAATCAAGGTCAAGCTCTCGGACGGACGGGAATTCACCGGCGAGATTCGCGGGCTGGACCCGAAACTCGACCTGGCGCTGATCAAGATCGATGCCGGCGAGGATCTGCCGGTCGCCAGGCTCGGCGACAGCGAGGGGATCAAGGTTGGTGAATGGGTCATGGCCATCGGCAACCCCTTCGGCCTGGAGCAGACCGTCACGGTCGGCATTGTTTCAGCAAAGGGCCGCGTCATAGGGGCCGGACCCTATGATGACTTCATCCAGACGGATGCATCGATCAATCCCGGCAACTCGGGTGGCCCGCTCTTCAACGTGCAGGGCGAGGTGATCGGTATCAATACTGCGATTGTTGCCCAGGGCCAGGGGATCGGCTTTGCAATCCCGGTCAACATGGCCAAGCAGATCATTCCCCAGCTGCGCGATGAAGGACGCGTCACTCGCGGTTGGCTCGGGGTCACTGTTCAGGCCCTCAATAAAGAACTGGCAGACTCTTTCGACCTTGACACGACCCATGGCGCGCTGGTCAACGAAGTCATCGAAGATTCGCCAGCCGACAAAGCCGGTTTGAAACGGGGTGACATCATTGTCGAGTATGACGGCAAGCAGGTCGATGAACTGAACGACCTGCCGCGACTGGTCGCCGCAACCCCGGTCGGCGAGACGGTCAAGGTCAAGGTCTTCCGCGACGGCAAGAAACGCACGATCAAAGTCGAAATCGGCCGACTCGACGACGGTGAGGTGGCGCTGGCCGCCGATGACGAGGAGACCGGCGGTGCGCTCGGTATTACGGTCGCAAACGTGACCCCGGAGTTGGTCGAGCGCTACAGCCTGGAAGGCGACCAGGGCGTTCTGATTACCAGGATCGATCCGGAAGGGCCGGCCGCCGAGGCCAACCTGAGGGTCGGCGATCTGGTCATCGAGGCTGACGGCAAAGAGGTCGGCTCGGTCAAGGAGTTCGAAGAGCTGGTTGGCAAGATGAAGTCCGGCAAGGTGCTGCGCCTGCTGATCCAGCGCCGGGCGACCCTGCTCTATACGACGGTGACGTTGGAATAGTTGATGTTTAAATATGCTTTGTCGAGCCCCTGCCGCTTTTTTGCGGCGGGGGCTTTTTTGTAACGCAAAGACGCAAAGGGAAAATAAAAGAGGGAAGGGGTAAGAGGAACAAACCTGGAAAGAAAAGTGCCCGGCTGGATGGTCCAGCCGGGCATTGCAGTGAGGCAAATCTTTTTCAGCTTCGTTGTTTAGAACCGGTAACCAAGGCTTGCGTAACCGTAATAGGACGAGCCGCTTTCGTCTCCGTAAACGTACTCTTCGTCGGAGTCGAAGTCGCTGTAGGTCAGGCTGGCCGAGGTGTAGAGGCGGTCGGAGAAGTTGTAGGTACCGCCCACTGTCAGGTCGATCCTGGTGTACTCGAGATCGGAATAGTCCTCAACCAGGGGGATCCTGTCTTCCCAGCCACCGGCGCTGGCAGCCGGCGATGCATCGGGACCATAGAAGCCTGCCAACGGCCCACCTGCTGGGTCGAATGGCGCTGTCAGGCTGATGCCGTCCATGCCGCTTTCGGCATAGTTGTAGGTCGCACCAAAATTGAGCGACAGCTTCTCGCTGGCCTGGTAATCAGCAGTAACGGAAAGGGTGTGTACTTTGGAATCATAGTCGATGTCGTCGCATGTAGAACCATACTGGCTCTGAAGTTCGCCCGCTCAGCCATGGTACCAGCCGACACACATCTGGTTCTCCGTTTTCTGCTTGTCGAAATTGTACGCCATGGTCATGTTGAGATCGTTGACCGGCGCCCACCAGACATTCAAGCCTGGTGAGATGACGTCTTTTTCATAAGTGTTGAAGTTCAGGTCGTTCTCTTCGTGACGGTAACGGGCATAAACCGTGACCGAATAGCTCGCCGAGGGTGTCCAGGTGGTCGATGCTTTGACCTCGTGGACGTCTTCAGGCAGGTTGGTCGCCTCCGCTTCACGCAAGGCATAGAAAGAGGGCTCGTACCAACGTTTCCCGTCCGGGAATGAGCCCCCTGCCCAGATGTCCTGTGACTCAGGCCCCTTGTTGCCATGCGGGTGCTCGAACTGGTCATCGATTTTCTGGTAGGTGTAGCTGGCCCGGCTGTTCAGCTTGTTGGTCGGCCGGAACCGGACCGATGCTTTCACGGTGTGAGTTTCGGTGTCGATCGCATCATGATAATCCCGATCGATGTCTTCGTACTCATAGCCGAGGCGCAGGCTGGTCTTGCTGTTGAAGCGATAGACGGCGTTGCCGCCGACTGTTGTGACGTCACGATCTTCCTCGGACTCGTACTCAGTCCTTTCGTCGATCGCCGGGACATCGGTCCCGTTGCCGTAAGTGAAGTAGATCGAATTGCTGTCCGAGTCGATCTCTTCGTAGCGGCCGTAGCCGGTCAGGCGCCAGCTGCCGAGGCGGGTCGAAGCGCGCATGTTGTAGGAATCATAGTCCGTGGACAGCTGGTTGTCTTCAAGAGTGCGTCCGACATCGTCCTGTTTGCTGCTTTCGATGTTGGTGTGGATATAGCCGGCGCTGATCGTCGAATTCTTCGACAGGTCGTAACGCGCTTTCACCGTATGGCTGTCCTTCTCCGAATCCGGCGTAGTGGAGTAAGGCACGTAGCCGTTATTCTGGTCGAAGAGCAATCGAGCAGAGGTAAAGTCGGCGGTTGGCAAACCATCGACAGGTTTGGCGGCCAACAGGTATTCGCGGGTCTTGTCCGCGGAGTTGTCATCGAAATCGCGGGTCAGATACTCGTAGTCCACGGTCAGCATGCCGAATTTGCCGGTTGCGCCGAGGGTAATATCCGTGGTTGTTTCATCGATTTTCTTGGAGGAACCCTCGATGTGGCAGGCAGAGCAGTGGCTCATGCCGAAGACCTGCTCGGTACCTTCACGTTCTTCCTGGCGATATCCGGTTTTCAGGGTGACGTTCGGCAGGTCTGGAATCACGACCTCGCCTTCCGCCTCGAGCTCTTTGTGAATGATGAAGAAGTCCTGGTCGGGAACCAGGTCTTCACTGTAGATAGCCGGGTTCGCGCTTTCAGGCGGCCCGTCACTTGTTTGCGCATCGGTCTTCATGGTGGCGCGCATATAGTCGAGCTGGTCATGGGACAGCCAGTGCCGGAACTCCCCGTAGCTGGCATCGAAACGGAAGATGCGGCTGGCGTCGACATCCAGGTCGATGTCAAACACGTCATCGTCCCAGCGTTCTGCCTCGAGGTCGACATGCGTGCCGCCGTTGCTGCCTTTCAGGTCCGCTCTGAAGTAGGGGTTGACCCCGTCGTCATCGCGGATCGATGAGTATTCATTGACTTTGTTGACTTCATCGTCAACCGACATGCCGGCAGCTCCCACTTCGACGGAGCTGGAGAAGCCCGTCCCGTCTTCGGCAAGCAATGCAGAAGGGGCCAGGAGTGCCAGCAGGGCGGCGACCAGAAGCCATGTGTATGCGTGCTTCATTGATAGCCTCCTTGATTATCGTGTGAGAGATCCGCCGGCGTTGGGCCAACGGTCGGGGTTCGGCGCTCCCTGCGCGGGCAGGTCGCTGCCGTGATGCCGCGAGTGACAGGTGGTGCAACGGGTCAGGAACGCTTTTTGCCAACCCTCTTCACCGTGCGGGTTTGTAAAAGTGATCTCAGGATCACTAATAACAGATCCCCCCGGGCCGTCCGGTACATTAGTGCCAACCGGCTGACCGGCGCGCAGGGCATGGAAGTGCCCTTCATGGCACTGCAGGCAGAGGAACGGCTCGTTCTGCTGCAGCAGGTTGTCGGCCACCGTACCGTGAGGATCGTGACAGATGGTGCAGTCCTCGGCCACCGGAGCGTGTTCGAAGACGAACGGGCCCTGGTAGCGGGAGTGGCAGTCGAGGCAGAGGTCGTTGGTCCGCTCTTCGGTCACCAGGCCTTCGGCGGCGTGCGGGTTGTGACAATCGCCGCAGGTCATCTTGCCTTCCTTGATCGGATGGTGGGACGGGAAGTTGGCCTTGGCCATCTGCTCCTGGTGACAGGAGTAGCAGAGCTCCGGATCTTGCTGCTTCAAAGCTGTTTTGCCGCCGGCGTGGACAGAGTGGCAGTCAGTGCAGCCCACGTCGGTCAACGCGTGCTCACTGTGGGTCCAGTCCATCAACTTGCCTTCGGTGTGACACTTGGCGCAAACCGCAGCCGATTCTTCTGGCAGAAGCTCACCAAATTTGAGGATTTTGTCGCCGTCCGAGTCGACATGCAGGCTGCCGCCGCCATGGCAGGCTTCGCACCCTTCGGTGCCGCCCATATACTCGAACCCTGCCAGGCGCGAGTGAACCCCTGCGCCCATACCTTCGTGACACTCCAGACAGGCTTCTGAGCCGACTGAAGTAGCGCCTTCGATGACTGGTAACGTCAACTGCTTCTCCCTGATTGCTCCGGTGGCACATGCCCCCAGGAACAGTAACAGGGGAAGGAGTTTGACCAGCCAGGACGCCCTGGATAGTGATACCTTCCTGTGCATGATTTCTCCTTTCCGTGCTGAATGCCTCAATAAATGAGATGCAAAAAATTGCTAGACCGGTTTAGTGGGAGCCCGAAGGCTTTGTTCATCTGGCCGGTAAAGCGGTAAAAATGCCCGTTTAGACATTCGGAATCAGTTGAATCATAGGCTCCTTTGATGCTAGGGTAAAACGAATCATTTTAATGATCCTTATAAGTAATATTTATAGTTTTTAATGGTATATATGGATGTCTGAATGGAAACGCGATACCTGAACACGCTGATTGCTGCTGTGGAGACAGGAACCTTTTCCAAGGCAGCGGAAACATTGCATATTACCCAATCTGCCGTGTCCCAGCGGATCAAGTTCCTGGAGGAGCATTTTGGTCAGCAATTGCTTGACCGGTCGGGTCAGCGACTTGTTTTAACCGCTGCCGGGCAGATGGTTTTCAACAAGGCCAGAGACATTCTGGAAAAAGAGAAGGAATTGCTTACCTGCCTGCAGGAGGCGACAACCCAAAAGCACCTCTCCTTGTGTTGCACCCCGACTTTCGGTATGGCCTACCTACCCCAGGTGCTGAGTAACTTCCTCAGGGTGCATTCCGATCTGAGCGACCTCAAATTCATTTTCCTGCAACCGGAAGAGGCGTTGCGCGGGTTGCGTCAGGAGGAGTTTGATCTTGCTGTGATCGAACATAGCCTGGATCTCAATTTCTCCGGTTTCAACCGGTTCTCGATGCCGGATGATGAGATGCTGCTGGTCACTTCCGCTGCTGCACCGATCCCGAATAATGACGGTGTGATCCAGGTCTCGGCATTGAAAGAGAAGCGCCTGTACGCCCGCCGTGATGGTTGCAGCTCAAAGGAGTTGATGCGCTACAATCTCAAAGCGCATGGCTTTGACTTCAACGATTTCTCCAGTGTCGTGATCTCTGATGATCTGCGTTTTACCATCCAGTCGGTCCTCGCCGGTGAGGGGATTGCTTATGTGTCCCAGGCGCTGGTCAGCAGTTACCTGGAATCAGAGCAGATGATCGGCTTGCATGTTGATGGTTTCGAGCGTCGACGGGGTCGCAGCGTCGTGATGCTGTCGCACAAGGGCGAAGATGTTCTGATCAAAGGGTTGCTGGAGTGTATCTTCGAGGTGGTTTCGCCTTTCTGGCGGCCGAAAATGGTGAGTGCCACAGATTAGACGAAATTCCTTTTGCCAGCGGTCTCGCTGGTTTCCGCTGTAAATAAACTTACTAAATGTTCCAGGAGTTTTTATGGAGAAGCTGTTCAAGGGAATCGCCAGGTTCCGGCGCGAAGATTTTGAATCTCATCGAGCTTTGTTCAAGAAACTGGGTCGTAATCAGCAACCACACACCCTCTTTGTTGGTTGTTCCGATTCCCGCGTTGTTCCAGAGTTGATCACGCATACCCGGCCGGGCGAACTCTTCATGATCCGCAATGTTGCGAACATCGTGCCCCCGTATCGTAAAACCGAAGATTTTGCCGGCACGACCTCGGCGATTGAATATGCTGTGCTGGTTTTGAATGTTGAGGCGATCGTGGTCTGCGGTCATTCGAATTGCGGCGGCTGCGCAGCACTGCACAAGAGCCCGGAAGAGCTGCAGAACATTCCGAACGTAGAGCGTTGGCTGGAAGTCTCCAGCGAGGTGAAAGGGCGGGTCAAGAAGCAGGTTGTTGAAGGGACGCCGGAAGAGCAGGAGTGGCTCACTGAGCAGATCAACATCCTGGTACAGATGCGCAACCTGCTGACTTATCCCTACATCCGCGAGCGCTATGATAAAGGTGAAATCGAGATTCTCGGCTGGTATTACATTATAGAAACCGGCGAAATTTTCAACTTCAATGATCAGACAGAAATGTTTGAATTGATAGCCCATCCATCGGATCGCACCTGATCCGGGAGTGCGCCGGGATTACTCCTCTTCCGGTTTGCCGCTCCAGAGAGGGTCCCAGCCAAACTGCCGCCGCAGACGCTCTCCCGGGTTTTGCTCCAGGAACTCCTCTTCGCTGAAGCAATAACGATAGCCCGCACAATAGGTTGTGATGATTTCGTAGGCGTCATTAATGCTTCGGATCATTTCCGGATCTGTTCCGATGCTCTGATCGGGGTGGTGCATCTTGACCAACTCGCGATGACGCTGCTTGATCTGTTCAAGGGTCGCACGCTCCGTTATGCCAAAGGTCTTGAGGGCATCCTCCAGTTCCCGGTATGTCATTGAGTCTTCCATGGTCGAATCGCAGTAATCCCTTCGTATTTATTGTAAAACAATGTTATATTATCACGCCGCGTACAGGGAACGCCACTTTCAGGAGTTCAACCATGCCGATTTCTCCGCCTTTCGAGAGCCTGCTAGACCAGCCGTCCATGGAATTGATGCCTCTTTTCGGCCGCATGCGTTCGCTGACGGATGGCGCCGGTTTCTCCGGGACCTTGCCGGTAGTCTGGCAATGTTCCGATGAGAGTCAGAAGATCAAGAAAAGCCTGTTTGGTTATGTTTATGACTGCCCTGTCTTCAATCTCGGGCGGGTTGGCGCACTGATCGACCCGACCCGCCTGATTTCGGCCTCTCATCACGGGCGCGATCTGGTCATTCTCGGCGGCAGCCACATCGGAGCTGAAAAAGAGGACGGGGTCGGCTATGTCGAGCGTGTGCATGGTAAAGTCGCACCCTGCTGCGGCATGCTGCATCGCCTGATGAACCCCTACCTGGTCCTTTATCATCGCGCGACGACCCTGGTCACCCTGTTTCACAGCCCCGGCGGACTGAAAATCGAAATCCCCTACAAGTACTTGTTGCGCAAAGGTACCGACGTGCACGATCATCCCCATTTGCATTTGCATATCGAAAAACTCGTTGAAGGGGATGCTTTGGGCGATGCCAGCCAGGGCAAGGTCTATCGTTTGAATCCGGAGCTCGCAAAGCGTTACCAGCATGCCCTGTCGGCCGTTACGGACAAACCGGTATCGATCGGCAAGATACTCGACCCCTCCACCTTCTACTTCACCAAGCGCCTGGACAGTGCCAACCATGATCCTGATGCTTTGCTCGAAACCTCGGTTTTTGATTTCCTGCCCGATGTTGTCACCTCTGAATACCCGCACCGGCGCATGGCAGACATCAACACCTGGCGACAATTTCACAAACTCGCTGCATATCTGACAGAATCTTTCGATTCCGGGGACCGCAACATTTTTCTACTTGCTGGTCTGACCCTTGATCACTCGATCAAGAAAAATACCTTCGTCCCGCAGTTCGGCTTCTGGATGCAGGAGGGCCGGGCCCTTCAGGCCCGCTATTACAACGCCACAGAAATCATCGGTCTGCTTGAAGAGCAAAAGTTTTACACGCCGACCAAGACCTTCATGCAGTATGCCGAGATAGATCCTCTCTAGATCTCCCTGAAAATGGCATTTCGCCGACCCTGTCGACAGAGTCAACAGCTTTGAGTGCAACTGTACCTATTGGAAAGGGTTCTGGCTGAGATGCCTTCTGAAGCTATTCACTTGCGCAGAGCAATCGCCATATGATAAAAAAACCAGGTTTGAATAACTAATGTTTTCATTTGTTTAGAAGGTGTATGGCCATGGAAATCCAAGTCTTGCCGCTGGACAAGAAAAAGCCGCTGATCGAAGACGAATCGCAACTGAATTTCGGCAAACAGTTTACCGACCGGATGTTCGTTATGCAGTACAAGACCGGTCTGGGATGGCATAACGCAAAAATTCAGCCTTACCAGTCTTTCTCGCTCGACCCTGCCGCCATGGTCCTGCATTACGCCCAGGAAATCTTCGAAGGGCTCAAGGCGTTCCGGCGTCCTGATGGACAGATTGCACTGTTTCGCCCGCAAGATAACTTTCGTCGCTTCAACCACGGCGCGCGACGGATGTGCATGCCCGAAGTCGATGAAGCTTTCATGTTGAAGTCTTTGAAAAAGCTGATCCAGCTCGAAGCCGACTGGGTGCCGCGTAGCGAAGGCACCAGCCTTTATATCCGGCCCGCCCTGATTGCCTCCGAGCCGATGCTCGGTGTGCGGCCGGCTGATGAGTACCTCTGCTTCATCATTCTCTGCCCGGTGGGCGCCTATTACAAGGGTGGTCTGGCGCCGGTCAAGATCTGGATCTCCGATCACTATGTCCGTGCGGCCCATGGTGGTACGGGGGAAGTCAAAACCGGGGGCAACTATGCCGCCAGTCTTTATGCCGCTCGTGAAGCTGAAGAAAAGGGCTATGACCAGGTCCTCTGGCTTGATGCCAGGGAGAAGAAGTACGTCGAAGAGGTCGGCAGTATGAATATCTGCTTCGTTGAAAAGGGTAAACTGGTGACCTCGCCTCTGCATGGCACGATCCTGGACGGTATTACGCGCCGCTCGGTTCTGGAGCTGGCACGTTACAACGGTCTGGAAATCGAGGAGCGGGCGTTTACGGTCGAAGAGATTTTCGCCGGAGTCGAGGAGGGTCGTATTACGGAAGCATTCGGTACCGGCACGGCGGTGGTGATCTCGCCGGTTGGTCAGTTTACCTACCAGGATCGCACCGTCGTGCTCGGCGATGGCAAGACCACCGGTGCGGTCACTCAAGAGCTCTATGACACTCTGACCGGGATTCAGTATGGGCGTTTGCCCGACCCGCATGGTTGGGTCGAGCTGCTCTGAATCAGCTTTACAGAAATCGTCTGCAGTGTCTGGCAGGTATCTGCCCCTGCGGCGCCTGGGCTATGGAGGGCACTGTCCCCGAATTTCATTAAAAAAAGGCCATCTTCTTCGGGATGGCCTTTTCTGTTTTTGGCACTCCTGATGCGGATATCTTCCAAGGCAAACCGGATACTTCTCCTGAATCTTCCTTTTCTTGTCCGCAACGTCTCGGAATAACTCCATATTTAAAACTAAGCAGGAAGAGGTTACACGGATTTTAGTACGGGGCGTCAGGGAGCAACTCAACGCGAACTTCTAAACTGGACAAGATGTCTCCCGCTCCAAATTGGTGGAATATCGACACGTCAGCTGCATCACGTCCGTAGGCGATGGCGATTCTGCCCCC
>Ga0070729_10004893_pt1 | contig 14232 bp, 14 predicted proteins | sample tdDd472_FD_66725 | JGI IMG/M metagenome (GOLD analysis project Ga0070729, IMG submission 66725) | Marine sediment microbial communities from the Atlantic coast under amendment with organic carbon and nitrate - tdDd47.2 | ecosystem: Environmental > Aquatic > Marine > Coastal > Sediment | place...
CAGCTGCAGGGTGTGGTTCGCATAGCGTAAAAATTATTGCTATAGTTGCGCCCGCTCGACTATGGCAGTGCCGATTGTCGGGTTCAAGTCGATTGAACGTCCGTTTCGACGCAGGTGTTTCAGCGACCGTGTATTCGCAAGAATTAAATTAAGATATTGGTATATAAAGTTCCCTATGCTCAAGGTTGTGCCGTTCCGGAGGAGGTGGTTCTGCGGACCGATTGTCGATAGGTATAGAAATTATAATATTATGATATTATTGTCATCAATATTGTTGTTTATGTTAATTATCGTGTCATTTTTATAAATTGTTAAGAATCGTATTTTCCTCCTGTTTGAACTAATCGGAGGGCGTGCATCGTCAAGAAGCGCCGCATGACTTCCGGTACGAGGGGGATTGACCACAAAATCTGCGCTGATTTTGATGATATATGCGTGATTTTCGAAAGGTGGATTGACGGACAGAGGCGGATATTTGTGCTCTGGCTCCACGGAGAGCCATTGAAGAATCGCAATGCCCGAGCTTTCCGACAGGCGACGACCAGAAGTTCGAAGAACCCGTGCGCCGGATTGACATGCTCCACTTGCACATGATGGTTGGAGGAATCGCCGGATTCTCGCGGTATTGCTCAACGGCTGCGTGTGGTGATAATGCGTTCAGGAACGATCCGGAGGGGCGTGCGGTTGGGGACACCGGTGCCTTTGGTGATCGTTTCGCTGGGCCGGTGCGATCCGACCGGACCGCCGAGAGCTTGTCTGAGTTGAGCGGGGCGAGTGGCGAGCGTGTCGCTGGGAGGGGTGGTTCGCGTGAAACCTTCAGCCGGTCGGACATGACAGCCGGAACAATACGTCGGGGCACGGTCGCATGAAGCGGATACACAATCTGGAAATCCATGCTTGGCACGGCTGCAATCTGGCGTGTGAAAGCTGCTCTCACTTCTCGTCGCTGAACCTGCGCGGCGGACCGTCGGCAGAAGACTGTCGAGCGTGGATGGCCGCGTGGCGGGATCGTCTGGAGCCGGAGCTGTTCTCGATTCTCGGTGGCGAGCCGACGATGAATCGGGAGTTTGTCGAGATCGTCGAAGCGGCCATCGAGTATTGGCCGCAGAGCAACATCCGGATCGTGACCAACGGCTTCTACCTGCACCGGCATCCTCGCCTGCCCGAAGTGCTGCAACGGGCGAAACGTTCCACCCTCGTCGTGTCGTCGCACCACGAGTCCGAAGAGTTCCAGCGGAGGTTTGCGCCGATCCGTGAGCTCGTCGGCGAATGGGAACGGAACTACGGCGTGAACTTGCACATGGTCGAGGCCGATCGGTACTGGAGCAGGCGCTACGAGGCCGACGACGAGTCCATCCGCTTCTACGACAGCGACGCACGCAAGGCCTGGAGATCCTGCGTCAGCAAGTACTGCACGCAGCTGTACGATGGGAAGCTCTGGAAGTGTGCGCCGGTGGCGTATTTCAAGATGGTGGCGCAGACCCGCCGTGCCGACGAGGCGGCGCACAGTTTGTTCGGCACCTACGCCCCGCTCGACCGGACAGCCAGCGATGCGGAACTCGACGCGTTTTTCGCGCGCGAGGAGGAAAAGATCTGCCAGTTGTGCCCCGAGCGTCTGGAGCGGTTCGAGCTGCCCATGCCGTTGGGCCGCCGCGCTCGAAACGTGGTCGACGCGGCGGAGTGAACGTGGAGCCGGGGACGGCTTCGCGTTGGTGCCGAGACGCCGGGCCGGGATCCGGGAAGCCGAGGACGGTTGCGAACCTGTCGCGAGGTTTTCAATCGCGTTGACATCCGCCGGACGGGCAGGGCCGTCACACGCTCGCCGATGCCTGTGCCGTCCATTGTTGGGCGGGTTCGCTGGGCTCGTCTCTTGCGGCATCCAGCAACAGGTCCCGCGTACGTACTGCGACGGCGCTCTGAGAATAGCGGAACGGGTGACGCTGGTCGAACGGGTCGACGTGACGGAAGTCGTAGCGGCTGGCCCCAAGGACGAATCGCTGGCCGAGACCGTTGCGGAACGGCAGCGACAGTCGTTTGACGATGAACCGCGATTGCTCGGTCGATTGGCCTAGCAGCACCGCCGGCGCCTCTATGCAGTACAACCAGCGGCGCATGTTTGTGCGGAAAAGCTCAGGGGACGCGATTTGCGAAAGGCGCAGTCCCTTGGTCGTGTGACCCCAGACGTACCGGATCTCCTCGCCGCACAGGCGGCAAACGAAGTCGCTGCGATCCTCCTCCAGCTCATAGATCCATATGCGGGGCAGCACGGTCGGGTGATTCAGCGGGTCGAACTCGGATTTCTCCGGCAGGTCTCCGGTACCCGCCAACTCGAGCCAGGAGTCCAGCAACTGCTCCATCTCCGGATCGTCGATGGCGGCCTTCAGGCGCCGGGTGAGGGACGTTCCGGGAGCAGGTTTCAGGAATTGGATCAAGGTTCAACCTTCGCGGGTTGTCTCGATACTCTCATCCGGTCACCGGCCATTCAAGCATCGGATTGCTACAATCGACGGCAGCGTCGCGTCGCGCGGTCGCGTCGCGCTGCCCTTGTCTCGCCACCGGCCGATGCATAAACTCCGCGCCTCTTTCGGAGGGACACCGTGACGACTGACACTGCTGCCAGAGCCGAGCCTGGAGCCGACCCGGAGGGTTTGAGCTTCGAGGACGCCCTCAAGGAGCTGGAACGCATCGTGGAGACCCTCGAGCGCGGCCAGGGATCCTTGGACGACGCCATTGCCGCCTACGAGCGTGGGGCCAAATTGAAGAAGTATTGTCAGGCCAAGCTCGAGGAGGCGCGTCTGAAAGTCGAGAAGATCAAGCTCGACGACAGCGGCCAGCCGACCGGGACGACCGGGCTCGACGGCTGATCGGAGGCGGGAATGGTCGATTTGCAGGCCGCACTGTCGGAGTGCGCCGACGAGGTCGAGCGTATGATGGACCTGCTGCTGCCGCGGCCGGAGGGACCTGAGGCGCGCCTGTACGAGGCGATGCGCCACTCCTCGTTCGCCGGTGGCAAGCGACTGCGGCCGTTCCTGGTGATGCAGTCGTCCCGGCTGTTCGGGGTCGACACCCGTTGCGCCGCCCGCGTCGCCGCCGCGGTCGAGTTCATGCACACCTACTCGCTGATCCACGACGACCTGCCGGCGATGGACGACGCCGACATGCGGCGCGGCCGGCCAAGCTGCCACGCGAAGTTCGACGAGGCGACCGCGATCCTGGCGGGCGACGCCCTGCAGGCGCTGGCGTTCGAGGTCGTGGCCATGCCCGAGACCCACTCCGACCCGATGGTCCGCGTCGAACTGGTGCGCGAGCTGGCGCGGGCGTCGGGTGCGCGCGGCATGTGCGGCGGCCAGATGATCGACCTGCTGGCCGAGGACGCCGAAATGGACATCGGCGCCATCACCCGGCTGCAGCGCCTGAAGACCGGCGAGATGTTCGCGTTCTCGGCGATCGCCGGGGCGGTGCTCGGCAAGGGCTCCTACCGGTCCTACATGGCGCTGCACAACTACGCCCAGGAGTTCGGGCTGGCGTTCCAGATCGTCGACGACCTGCTGGACGCCGAGGGCGACTCCGAGCTGGTCGGCAAGCCGACCGGGCGCGACGCCGAGGCCGGCAAGGCGACCTTCGTGTCGATCCTCGGCGCCGAGCGGGCACGGGCCCAGGCCGGGCTTCTGGTCGAGCAGGCGATCAGGGCCCTCGACGTTTTCGACGAGAAGGCCGATCTTCTGAGGGAGGCCGCGCGCTATGTCGTCGCGCGGACCAAGTGAAGGACCGGCTATGGCCGAGAGCAAGACACCGCTGCTGGACACAGTCCGGGTCCCCGCCGACCTGAAGGACTTCGACGTCGCGGACCTGAAGCAGATCGCCGACGAGCTGCGGCGCGAGACCATCGACGCGGTGTCGGTGACCGGCGGCCACCTCGGTGCCGGGCTCGGCGTGGTCGAGCTGACGGTGGCGCTGCACCATGTGTTCGATACACCGCGCGACAAGGTGATCTGGGACGTCGGCCACCAGGCCTACCCGCACAAGATCCTGACCGGCCGGCGCGACCGTATCCGCACCCTGCGCCAGGGCGGCGGGCTGAGCGGCTTCACCCGGCGCTCGGAGAGCGAGTACGACCCGTTCGGCGCGGCGCACTCCTCGACCTCGATCTCGGCCGGCCTCGGCATGGCGGTCGCCCGCGACCTGAAGGGCGAGAAGTTCAACGTCGTCGCGGTCATCGGCGACGGCGCCATGAGCGCCGGCATGGCCTACGAGGCGATGAACAACGCCGGCTCCTCCGACAGCCGGCTGATCGTCATCCTGAACGACAACGACATGTCGATCGCGCCGGCGGTCGGCGCCATGAGCGCGTATCTCTCGCAGATCGTCTCGTCGCGCTCGTACCGGTCGTTCCGGCACATCGCCAAGCAGGTCGCCCAGCACCTGCCGAAGCCGCTGGAGCGCACCGCCAAGCGGGCCGAGGAGTTCGCCCGCGGCCTGGTGACCGGCGGCACCCTGTTCGAGGAGCTCGGCTTCCTCTACGTCGGCCCGGTCGACGGCCACAACCTCGACCACCTGCTGCCGGTCCTGAAGAACCTGCGCGACACTCCCGGCGACGGGCCGGTGCTGCTGCACGTGGTGACCGAGAAGGGCCGCGGCCATCCGTTCGGCGAGGCCAGCGCCGAGAAGTACCACGCGGTCGCCAAGTTCGACCTGGTCACCGGCGCCCAGTCCAAGCCGAAGGCCAACGCGCCGTCCTACACCCACGTGTTCGCCGAGAGCCTGATCGCCGAGGCCGAGGCCGACGATCGGGTGGTCGCGATCACCGCGGCCATGCCGTCCGGCACCGGCCTCGACCGGTTCGCCAGGCGGTTCCCGGAGCGCAGCTTCGACGTCGGCATCGCCGAGCAGCACGCCGTGACCTTCGCCGCCGGCATGGCGACCGAAGGCATGAAGCCGTTCTGCGCGATCTACTCGACCTTCCTGCAACGCGGCTACGACCAGGTCGTGCACGACGTGGCGATCCAGGGCCTGCCGGTTCGGTTCGCGATCGACCGGGCCGGGCTGGTCGGCGCCGACGGCGCCACCCACGCCGGCGCCTACGACCTCGCCTATCTCGGCTGCCTGCCGGGCTTCGTGATCATGGCGCCGTCCGACGAGGCCGAGCTGGTGCACATGGTGGCGACCGCGGCCGCCATCGACGACGGTCCGAGTGCGGTGCGCTACCCGCGCGGCGAGGGCGTCGGGGTCGAGCTGCCGGCCCGCGGCACGCCGTTGGAAATCGGCCGCGGCCGGATCGTGCGCGAGGGCACGTCGGTGGCGCTGCTGTCGCTCGGCGGGCGGCTGCAGGAATGTCTGAAGGCGGCCGACGATCTGGCGTCCCGCGGCCTGTCGACCACGGTCGCCGATGCCCGTTTCGCCAAGCCGATCGACACCGACCTTGTCCGCCGGCTGGCAGCCGAGCACGCGGTGCTGATCACCGTCGAGGAGGGCGCGATCGGGGGCTTCGCGGCGCAGGTGCTGCAGTACCTGGCGACCGAGGGCCTGCTCGACCGCGGCCTGGTGGTGCGGCCGATGACCCTGCCGGACCGCTTCATCGACCACGACAAGCCGGAAGTGCAGTACGCCCGGGCCGGGCTCGACGCCGCCGGCATCGTGGCGACCGCCCTGACCGCGCTCGGCAAGGACGCCGAGACGGTGGCGCGGGCCTAGAGGTCGGTTCTCGAGAAATCATCGCCTTTGTAGAGCAGGCGCGAACCGGTAACCTTCGCCAGCGCATAGGCAAAGCAGTCGCCATAGTTCAGTGCGGCCGGATGCCTGCCCTTCCCGAACCGACGCCAAGCTATTCGCGCGATCTCGGTCTGCTCCTGGTCGACCGGTACGATCTCGACCCCGGCTCGGTAGACCAGCAGATCGAGTTCCCTTCCGCCGCTCTCGCCCTTTCTCGTTTCGATGACGATCGAGGCTTCTAGTAGGGTCGCCGCCGACATCAGCCTCGGGGCGGCGGCCTCGATGGCGTCGGCGAAGCGGTCGGCGTCGGGCTCGTTCAGCAGGATCGCGACGACCGCCGATGTGTCGATGACCATCAGCGCGGCAATCCGTGCTCGTCGTAGCCGATAATCTCTTCGGCCGTCCGGCTGTCGAGGTCGGGCAAGGCGGCGCACCGCTCTCCAATCTCCAGTAGGTCGGCGGCGAGGCTGCGGCCGGCTCTGTCGCGTCGCAGCCGCTGCAGCCGTTCCTCGGCCGCCTTCCGTATGGCGCCCGTCACGCCTTCGCCGGTGGCGGCGGCGAGTTCCCGGACGAGCCTCTCGGTAACGGGATCCTTGATGTTCAGGGCCATCGCTATTCCCGGGCAGAAAATTTATGCCAATGAAGATAGCGTGTTGAGCGGCCCCCGCAAGCGTGCCGTCCGCTGCCCCTCAGTCCGGCCGCATCATCTGGAACACCTCGGTGACCGTCGCGTAGTCGAAGTAGCCGAGGCGGGAGACCGGGCGGTAGCGGGTGACGTCGACCAGGCCGTTCTCGACGATCGCCGGGTCGACGTGGACGCCGATGACCTCGCCGAAGATCGCGTAGTTGCCGGCCGGCTCGTTCCAGGACGGCAGCTTGACGGACTCCAGGTAGCGGCACTCCAGCGCCACCGGGGCGGCCGCGACCCGCAGCGGCCTGACCTTCTGGCACGCCGCGCCGGCGAGGCCGGCCTTGGCCATCTCGTCGTCGCCGTGCGGCAGGTGGGCCGAGGTCTCGTTCATCTGCTCCTTCAGCGCCTCGGAGACGATGTTGCAGACGAACTCGCCGGTCGCCTCGACGTTGCGCTGGGTGTCCTTGGGCGAGCCGTCGGCGTGGGTGCCGGTGCCGAACACCACCACCGGCGGCAGGAACGACATGGCGTTGAAGAAGCTGTAGGGCGCCAGGTTGGTGCGCCCCTCGGCGTCGACGGTCGAGATCCAGCCGATCGGCCGGGGCGACACGAAGGCCTTGAACGGATCGTGGCGAAAGCCCTCGTCCTTGTGACGGCCCGGCTCGTAGAAGATCATGCGTTACCCTCCCGCACGCGCTAAGACAGCGCCAGATGTGGCGCACCGGCCGGGTCCGCGCAACAGCCGCGGCGGAAACGGTACTGTGCCGGGCCGTGGCTGAGCGGGGGAAGCGGGCGCGTGATCGTGCTGGATCTGGTGGGGATCGTCGCCCCGGTGTTCGTGTGCGCGGCCATCGGCTGGACCTGGGCCAAGCTCGGCAAGGCGTTCGACAGCGAGACCGTGACCGGGCTGACCGTGCAGATCGGCACGCCCTGCCTGGTGTTCGACACGCTGACGCGGCTCGACCTCGACATCGCCGATTTCGGGATGATGGCGGCCGGCACCGGGCTGACGGTGATCGGCTTCGGGCTGCTGGCGATCCCCTGGCTGTACGCCGCCGGCCTCGACCGGGCGACCTTCCTGCCGGCCCTGATGTTCCCGAACACCGGCAACATGGGGCTGCCGATCGCGCTGTTCGCGTTCGGCGACCGCGGGCTGGCGCTGGCGATCTCGTTCTTCGCGGCCATGGTCATCCTGCAGTTCACGCTCGGCGTGGCGATCGCCTCGGGCCGCGCCTCGCTGCGCATGGCCCTGACCTCGCCGGTGCTGTACGCGGTGGTCGCAGCACTGCCGGTGATGGCGTTCGACCTGGAGGTGCCGGCGGTCGCCGCCAAGACCCTGCACCTGCTGGCCGGCTTCACCATCCCGGTGATGCTGATCGCGCTCGGGGTGTCGCTGGCCAAGCTGGAGGTCCGCTCGCTCGGCGACGGCCTGGCGGTAGCGCTGGCACGGCTGTTCGTCGGCTTCGGGGTCGGCACCGCGGTCGCCTGGATCCTCGGGCTGCCGGCCGAGGCGGCCGGCGTGCTGATCCTGCAGTCGTCGATGCCGATCGCGGTGTTCAGCTATCTGTTCGCGTTGCGCTACGGCCGCCGCCCGGAGGCGGTGGCCGGCGCGGTCGTGCTGTCGACGGTGCTTGGCTTCGCCAGCCTGCCGGTGGTGATCTGGCTGGTCCGGTTCGGCGGCCTCTCCCTATAGGTTCAGGCCGTCGCCATCTCCGGCTGGCGGGCCAGGCGGACCGCCGGCGAGGCCAGGATGACCAGGGCCTGCAGCAGGAAGCCGGAAACCGCCAGCAGCAGGCAGGCCTCGGCCCCGGACACCGCCGCCACCGCTGCCCCGAGCGCGGCGCCGAGCGGGCGCGAGCCCTGGGCCAGCACGCTGAACGACGAGACCCGGCCGAGCAGGTCGGACGGCGTCACCGCCTGGCGCAGCGTGGTGGTGCTGATCACCCACAGGATCGGCCCGAGCCCCAGCAGGAAGAAGCCGAGGCCGGCGAGCGCCGGGGTCGGCACCCAGATCGTCGACGCCATCACCAGCGACGCGGCCAGCCCGGTGACCGGGCCGATCGCGACCACCGTGCCGAACGCCAGCCGCCGCATCACCGCCGGCGCCAGCAGCGCGCCCGCCACCATGCCGGCGCCGTACAGCCCGAGTACCAGCCCGACGCCGGAGGCGGTCATGCCGAGATGGCGCACCGCGTACGGCACGAACACCGCCATGATGACGAAATACGCGGTGTTGAACACGAACTGGGTGATCAGCACCGGCCGCAGCAGGGCGTGGCCGGACACGAACCGCGCTCCCTCGGCGATCTCCTGCAGCACGTGGCGCCGGGGCCGCGCGGCCCGGGCCGGTTCGCGCAGGCCGGCCAGCAGGGCGGTGGCAACCAGCGACAGCGCCGCCGCGGCCGCGAAGGCGGCGCCGGGGCCGGTCCAGCCGACCAGCACGCCGCCGAGCGCCGGCCCGGCGGTGAAGGCCAGGGTACGGGCCAGCTCCAGCCGGGCATTGGCGGGCGCCAGCCGGTCGGGCCGGACCAGGGCCGGCACAACCGCCGGGGCGGCCACGCTGTAGACGACGGTCCCGCAGGCCGCCAGGAACCCGAGCACCGCCAGCAGCGGCCAGGTGACGAGGTCGCTCAGGACCAGCGCCAGGATCGCCAGCAGGGCCAGCGCCCGCAGCGCCTCGGCCGCGACCATCAGGCCGCGGCGCGACAGCCGGTCGGCCAGCACCCCGGCGGGAATCGCCAGCAGCAGGAACGGCAGGGTCAAGGCGGTCTGCAACAGGCCGGTCTCGGCGGCGCCGGCGCCGAGCGCCAGCACCGCGACCAAAGGGGCGGCGGCCAGCGCCACCTGCTCGGCCGACTGGGCGGCCAGGTTGGACCAGGCGAGGCGGTGGAAGGCGGCGGGCAGCCGGAGCTCGGAGCGGGTCATCGGAGTCCTGTCCATCGGGGGGCGACGAACGGACGCTAGGCTGTCCCCGGTGCGGGCGCGTCCCGATGCTTGCGGCGCAATTCGGCGGTCGGTGCGGACGGCCGTCAGTTCGGCAGGGCGAATGCGACGATCCGGTCGCCGAGGGTGGTACCGACCCGGGCGTGGCCGCCGGCGTAGATCACCACATATTGCCGACCCTGCCACTGATAGGTCATCGGTGTCGCCTGTCCGCCGGCCGGCAGGCGGCCCTTCCACAGCTCCATCCCGGTCTCAACGTCGAACGCCCGCAGATAGTTGTCCATCGCCGCGCCGATGAAGACCAGGCCACCCGCGGTGACGATCGGGCCGCCGAAATTCGGGGTGCCGAGCTTCACCGGCGGGACCGGCGCCAGGTCCTCCGTGGTGCCGAGGGTCGAGCGCCAGACGATCCGGCCGGTCGTCAGGTCCACGCCGGCGATGATCCCCCAGGGCGGCGGGTTGCAGGGTAGCCCGAGCGGCGACCCGAGGAACTCGCGCTTCACGCCGTAGGGCGTGCCGGTCTGCAGCGAGATCTCCTTGTCGCGATGCGCCTCGCGGGCGGCCCGCGCGGCGTCGGCCGGGATCAGCTGGACGTGGTGAATGGCGTTGCTCATGTTCACCACCAGGAGGTTGCGCGCCGGATCGAAGGCCGCGCCGCCCCAGTTCACGCCGCCGCCGGTGAATGGCTGGACCAGGGTGCCGCGCTCCGACGGCGGCGTGAACAGTCCGTCCATCCGCGCGCCGCGGATCTTCCCGGCACAGATCCGCCGGTCGAACCAGGTGATGCCGAACGCGTCTTCCGGTGCAGTGCGGTCCGGCACCAGGGCCGGCGTCGCGATCGGAAACGGCTGGGTCGGCGACAGCGCCTCGCCCGGGACCCCGTCCGACGGCACCGGCCGCTCCTCCACCGGTAGCACCGGTTCGCCGGTGTCTCGGTCGAGCACGAACACGAGACCGGTCTTGGTCACCTGCGCCACCACGTCGTGCGCGCGCCCGTTCTTCCAGACGCTGTACAGGCCGGGCTGGGCCGGCACGTCGTAGTCCCAGACATCGTGATGCACGGTCTGGAAGCTCCAGACGATCTCACCCGCTTCGACATCGAGAGCGACGATGGAGTTTGCGTAGCGGTTGTCGCCGGGGCGCAGGCCCCCGTAGAAGTCGGGGCTCGGGCTCGACGTCGGCAGGAACACCAGGCCGCGCGCAACGTCGACCGACATCGGTGCCCAGGCGTTGGCATGGCCCTCGACGGGCGTCTGCGGACCCTTCCAGTCCTTCGCGTTGGCTGCGTCTGGCGTTCTCGGGATCGGGTCGAAGCGCCATTTCGGCATCCCGGTCCGAGCATCGTAGGCACGCACGACACCGGACGGTGCCGCGCGGCGGTTGTTGTCGGAGATCGACGAACCGACAATGACCGTGTCGCCGGCGACCGCCGGCGGCGAGGTGATCTGGAATTCGCCCGGCCACAGTAGCTTCATGCCCGGGTCGATCGCGACCGTTCCATGGACGCCGAACCCGTCGCACGGCTCGCCGTTGTCGGTGCTCAGGGCGATCAACCGGCCATCGTTGGTGCCGACGAAGATCCGCGATGCGCAGGCGTCACCGGCAGCTCCCTGCCATGCCGCCACGCCGCGGCAGATGAACAGGTTCGCCGGTCGCTGATCGAGGGCGATCTGCGGGTCAAAGCGCCAGAGCTCCCGGCCCGAGCCGGGGTCGAGCGCCACGACCTCGTTGAACGGCGTGCAGGCGATCAGCTTGCCGTCGACAAGGATAGGCGTGCCCTCGGCGGCGCTGCGCCGCAATGCGACCGGTCGATCGGCGAGATCGCCGGTCGAGTATGACCAGGCGATCTCGAGCCGGCTGACGGTGGCGCGGGTGATCTGGTCGGCCGTCGAATAGCGCCGCCCCGCCGCGTCGCCGCCATAGTGGGTCCAGCCCGTTGCGATTCGATCGGCGGGACGGTCGTTGACGGCGGCGACTCCGGCGATGTCGAGATCGTGAGCCCCGCCGAGCATCCAGACCATCGATCCGCCGAGCAGGGCCAGCACGGCCCCGAGCAGGAGGACACCCAGGAGGATTCTGGCGACTCTCAGCGTCACACGCATGGCGAAAGATTTCCCCATCTCACCTTTACGGATCGTTGCTCCTTATGCCATCGCTGCCGTCCGGGTGAAATTGAAGTCTCGGGATCGCCGTCAGGCGCGGTCGATGCGGGCGGCGTAGCAGCCGCGGGTGGCGTAGTGGGCGTGCAGGTAGGCGGTCGCCGGGTCGGCCAGGTAGCGGCGGATCAGCGCCTCCACCTCGTCGCCGCGGGTCAGGTCGGCGGCGACGATCATGTGGTCGGCGTCGAAGGCGCGCAGCGAGATCGGCCGGACCTTCAGGACCTCGGGAACCTCGTTGACCCGGTCGTAGGTGCTCTCGGCCCCCTCCAGCACGAAGATCGCATGGCTGGAGCGGTACGGGCTGTCGGCCGGCTGGTGGGTGTAGTTGACCAGCAGCAGGCGCTCGCCCGGCTCGGCGTCGCGGACCTCGACCCGGTCGGGGAAGCCCGGCTTGCTGTCGGCGACGTAGCGCCGCGCACCGTGCTCGGCGAGGGCTTCGTCGGACAGGCCGTACAGGTGGCGGAACGGCTCGGGCGACAGCCCGGAGATGCGGAAATCCATGACGGCCTCCATCGTTGCGATGGAGGGAAAATAGGAGTGGGCGGGAGGGGCCGGCGTCCCGGCGCTTGCGGTGCAATTGCGAGGGACCGACGGTGGCGGCGGGTGGGTTCCGGCTCGACCGCGCCGGGGCGGCGCGTCCGTCCGGAATGACGACAGGGGTGGGGCGGCGACTATTCCCTTCCTCTGTCGTCATCCCGGGCGAACCCCGGACCTGATCCGGGGGAGGAGCCGGGATCCACAGGTGGCCTCAGGGGAGGACGGTCAGGCGAACTCCAGCGCCAGGTAGGAGTTCAGGATGCGCTCGACCGCGTCCCGTTCCAGGTCGCGGGCGATGATCACCAGCTTGGAGCGGCGGTCGTCGTCCGGCCAGGCGTCGAGCTTTGCCGGCGGGTGGAACAGGTGCTGGACCGCGTGCACCACGATCGGCTGGTCGACCTCCTTGACGTTCAGGATGCCCTTCATGCGCAGCAGGTTCAGGCCGTGGCTCTGCACCAGCATGTCGAGTGCCGGGGCGATGGCGTTCCAGGCGAACGGCTCGTCGAAGGTCAGGCAGAACGCCCGGATGTGGTCGTCGTGCCGGTTGACGTCGTGGTGGTGATGGTCGTGGCCATGGTGCTCGTGGCCGTGATCATGATGGCCGTGCTCGTGTCCGTGACCGTGCCCGTGCTCGTGCTCGCGGTGATAGACGTGGCCCTCGGTGTCCCGGTAGGCCTCCTCCTTCAGCCAGCGCTGCACGTCCGACGACTTGGTCATCGGGTTGTACAGGCCGGCGTCGAACAGCGCCTTCGGGTCGATGTCGCCGTTCACCGCCTTCAGCACCGGCGCCGCCGGGTTGATGTCGTACAGGCGCCGGGTCAGGGCGGCCACCGCGTCGGCCGGGACGAGGTCGGTCTTGCTGAGCACGATGCGGTCGGCGACCGCCACCTGCTTGACGCTCTCGAACTGCTGGTCGAGCTGCCACGGTGCGTTCACCGCGTCGACCACGGCGATCACCCCGTCCAGGGTGAAGCGGGTCACCAGGAAGCCATCGGACATCATGGTGTGCAGGATCGGCGCCGGATCGGCGAGGCCGGTGGTCTCGATGACGATCCGGTCGAACGGCGCGATCTCGCCCTTGGCGCGGCGCTTGTAGAGCGACTTCAGGGTGTCCAGCAGGTCGCCGCGCACGGTGCAGCACAGGCAACCGGAGTTCAGCAGGACGGCGTCCTCGTCGACCTTCTCGATCAGGGTGTGGTCGAGGCCGATCTCGCCGAACTCGTTGATGATCACCGCCACCCGGTTCATGCCGGGATGCGCCAGCAGCGCCTTCAGGAGCGTGGTCTTCCCGCTGCCGAGGAACCCGGTCAGGATCGAGACCGGCATGCGGTCGAGCGGGGAGGGGGCTTCGTCGGTCATGCGTGCTCTCCGGCGTGGGGCGGTCTGGGGCGCGGGCCGGCGCCCGGGGTGGTAGCGGGATGGCGGCAGGCCGGGCAGCGGCCGGCCACCTCGATGGTGATGCGGCGGATCTCGAAATCCATCTCGCGGGCCTTGGCCTTCAGGTCGGCATCGAGCGCGCCGCCTTCCAGCTCGTGGGCGATCCCGCAGGTCTCGCAGATCAGGAAGTAGCCGCGGTGCGGGTGCTCGGGCTGGGCGCAGCCGACGAAGGCGTTGCGGCTCTCGATCCGGTGCACCAGCCCCTGCTCGATCAGGAACTCCAGCGCCCGGTACACGGTCGGCGGCGCCACCCGGCCGCCTTCGCCGTCGGCCTCGCGAGCCCGTGACAGCTTGTCGATCAGCTCGTAGGCACCGATCGGGGCGTGGCTCTCCCAGATCAGCCCCAACACCCGGCGGCGCAGGTCGGTCAGCCGGGCGCCGCGCTGCCGGCACACGATCTCGGCCGCGGCCAGCGCGTCGGCGACGCAGTGGTCGTGGTCGTGCTCGTGTCCGGGAAAGCGTTCGGCCTCGGCCAAGGGAATCTCCGTCAACGGGACCCCCGGTATATCAGGTTTGACCGGCGGCCTGCCAACCCGCGCGTCCGGATCAGTCCTTCCGGAGTTGCTTGAACGCTGCCAGCGCCCGGTCGCGGGCTGCGGCATGGTCGACGATCGGCGTGGGGTAGTCGCGTCCCAGCCGGATGCCGGAGTCGGCCAGGTCGAGCGGCCGGGCGGCCCAGGGCGTATGGATGGCGGCGTCCGGCAGGCCCGCCAGCTCCGGCACCCAGCGCCGGACATAGGCGCCGTCCGGATCGAACTTCGCGCCCTGGAGCGACGGGTTGAACACCCGGAAGAACGGGGCGGCGTCGGCACCGCA
>Ga0070729_10004895_pt1 | contig 14229 bp, 9 predicted proteins | sample tdDd472_FD_66725 | JGI IMG/M metagenome (GOLD analysis project Ga0070729, IMG submission 66725) | Marine sediment microbial communities from the Atlantic coast under amendment with organic carbon and nitrate - tdDd47.2 | ecosystem: Environmental > Aquatic > Marine > Coastal > Sediment | place...
AAACCGGTTGAAGCTTTGTTGCTTCAATGGAGCAGCAAGTCGCTCAGCGGCAACCTGTTAAAAAGCTTTATGGACCATCTTGATTTATCCAGGGGGAACGAGCTGTATTCCCGATGTAGTGATGTTTGCAACTGGTATGAAGAAGTAATTCTTAACGGCAAATATTTTTTCAACAGCTACCTCGATAATTTTTTAGCCTCAACTTCGCAAGAGCATCTTGTTGTGTTGTTTACTGCCGGAAAATCTACCCTTTCTCTTGAACTGTGCCTTAGTCATTTTGAGAAAGTTAACCATATCCTGGAAATTGATAAATATGGGATGGAGGTAAAAAAGGAACTTTATGACAGGCATTACCCCCAGTTTACAGATAAAATTAAATGTATTAATGCAGATATCTCTTCATCGGGAATACTTGAAGCATTAAGCCATTTATTTGCTGAATATTATAAAAACCTTCCATTGATAATAATTCTCGAAAGTGCAACTTTTTTTCTTACAAAATCGGATTTAAAAAAAATTGCCCGCAGTTTTTGTTCTCCCAAGTTGGAAAATACTATAATACTTGAATATTTGATCCCCCCCTCAAACCTAACACAGAACAACCTGGAAATTCAGGACACAATTTTCGAATGTATCAGGGAATACTCCGATATTCCGGAAATCACACCTTATACTAAAACTGAGATAAATGAAATATTTTCAGGCGCGGGTGGTCGTTCTGTTTCGTCGTGCAACATGCACACGATGGAAAAAAACCGGTTGGGAAAAAATATTTACTTTAACAATCCGAATTCCGGCTGGATCGAGTGTGGTGTATGGAAAATTTAGTTTATTTCTAAAGTTTTAATTAATCCCTCCTTATTGCAGAACATTTATTTATAATAAGACATCAATGTTTGTATTTTAGTAAAATATAAAAATGCTCTATAATATATTTTGCTAAAATATGATCTTGCAGGATTTATACAGCCCTTATGTTCTGATCACCGGAATATAGCAAAATGAAATTCATGATGAGGGATGGAAATAATGTCTTTCAGCAGACATATTTAATATTTCTTAAATATAAAGTATTGTTCGCTTTTATTTTGATTAAAATTGTTTGATTTAGTTGGTGGGATATACCTAAATTTAATAATCGTAAAATATATTTTACGATGCTGATATCCCGTTAGATACAGCGCTCTTTTTTGTTCAACTATAACTGTGCCGGTAATTGAGAGTGTCAAATCTTAAAAAATACATCCTGTATTTTTATTCTCAATTGAAATTATCCATTTTCAAAAATGGAAATTATGCCAAATTCCCCAATCAAGAAAAAATTCTCGAATATACCTTTTGTCCTATTTTTCAATTAATTCAAAAGATGTGATAATGTTGAAAAGGATATTTTTCGTGGCATAAATTATGTTTGAACTAAAAAGTATAAAAGAATCCAGAAATTGACAATAATTCGGCAAAGAAGATGAGTCTTTTTAGTAAAGCCAAGACATTTCGCGGAGGTGTTCACCCTTCGGAGTTCAAAGAATTAACCGAAAAAGTTGCCTTTGAGGTGATGCCAAATCCTAAGTTGGTAATTTTACCCCTTAAACAACATATCGGAAAAGATGCAAAAACCCTGGTTAAAAAAGGTGATGAAGTTAAAGCAGGACAGGTTATTGCAGAACCCGACGGGTTTATATCTGCACCTGTTCACAGCCCCGTTTCGGGTAAAGTATTAAAAATTACAAAAGAAAAAAATGTTTCGGGTTTTCCGGCGGACGCAATAATTATTCAGTCTGCTGAAGAAAATGAATTAGAACTGATGCCATCACTGGACCCTGAGACAGTTACGCCTGAAGAGATAAGGGAAAGAGTAAGATTGGCAGGTCTTGTAGGACAGGGAGGCGCGGCATTCCCTACATTCGTGAAATTAACCCCGCCAAAAGACAAGGTAGTTGATACCGTTATTCTTAACGGATGCGAGTGCGAACCATACCTCACAAGAGATGACAGGTACATGATCGAGCGACCGGATGATGTTGTTTCGGGCCTTAAAATTATCATGAAAGCCCTGGGTGTGAAAAGAGGTTCGATAGGAATTGAGAACAACAAGCCTGAAGCAATAGAAATCATGAACAGGGCTGTTGCAAATATTCCGGAAATATCCGTTGATGTAGTTCAGACCAAATACCCTCAAGGAGCTGAAAAAATGCTCATCAAGGCTGTAACCGGCCGAGAAGTACCTCCCGGTAAACTCCCGATGGATGTTGGCTGTGTTATACAAAATATTGGTACTGCCATTGCAATTTTTGATGCTATAGTTAAAGGTGAACCTGTGATTACGGCAGCTATGACAGTATCCGGACTTGGAATTAAGGAACCGAAAAACCTTATTGTAAGAATTGGAACTCCTCTGGTTGATATTTTGGAATACTGCGGAGGAGTGAAAGAAGAAGCTAAAAAAGTGATAGTTGGCGGCCCTATGATGGGTGTTGCACAATTTGATTTTGAGGCTCCGGTTATGAAAGCTACATCAGGTATACTTGTGCTTTTGGATGAAGAGATTAACGAACCGGTTGAAACTCCATGCTTACGATGCGGTATGTGCGTTGATGTTTGTCCGCTTAACCTGATGCCAACAAAATTGGCAAGATACGCACAACTTGGTAAACTTGATGAAGCTGAACAACTAGGCATTACAGTCTGCATGGAATGTGGGACGTGTGCATATACCTGTCCGGCAAACATACCGTTGGTTCAGTGGATAAGATTAGGAAAACAAAATGTACTCAGGCTGCAAAGAGAGAGACAGTCTGCATAACAACTAATTAGATAAAATTACGGAATAAAATGACAACAGTTACGGCAAATCCTTCATACAAGCTCAGGTTAGCGAGTTCACCTCACGTACATTCGCGCTGGTCAACAAAACGTGCGATGTGGATGGTGGTTATCGCGCTCGTACCGTGTATGATTTCGGCAGTAATATTTTACGGGTTTTATCAGCTTCTTATCATGGCGGTTAGTGTTATATTTGCAGTCGCTACAGAAGCTGCCGTTAAATATTTCAGGAAAAGAGAATTAAGTATCGGCGATGGTTCTGCGGTAATAACAGGACTTTTGCTAGCGCTAATATTACCCCCTAATTTTTCATTATTTTTTACTGCTTTGGGGGCAGTTGTAGCAATTGGTTTAGGTAAAGAAATATTTGGTGGCTTAGGCTATAACATCTTCAATCCGGCACTGGTTGGAAGGGCATTTCTGCAGGCAGCATTCCCGGTGCAGATAACCACATGGTCTGTTCCAAATTTTGCTGTTGAGGGTGTTACATCGGCTACTCCGCTTGCGGCATTTAAGTTCGACAAAATCGGTACAGCAGTCTCATCAATGTTATATGGAAATATAGGCGGTTCTTTAGGGGAGACTTCGGCTATCGCAATACTAATAGGTGGATTATTCCTTGTTTTCGCGGGAGTTGTAAATTACAGAATTCCTCTATCAATGATTTTAAGCATGATTGTTTTCGGGGGGGTGTTCTGGTTAATCGACGGGACTGCTTTCCCAAGCCCATTATTCCAGATTGCAGCCGGTGGCTTTTTGTTCGGAACATTTTTCATGGCAACCGATTGGGTAAGTTCACCTGTTACACCTAATGGGATGTGGATATACGGAGCGGGCATAGTATTGGTTCTGGTAATGATAAGGCTTTTTGGTGGTTTGCCCGAAGGTGTGATGTATGCAATATTATTCATGAATGGTTTTGTACCTTTAATAAACAAATATACTCAGCCGAAAATTTTCGGGGAGGCAAAATGAAAATAATAATTCACATGCTCGTTACCCTTACAGTTATAGGAGTTATATCGGGTGGTTTATTATCGCAAATAAGCGGATGGGCTGATCCTCTTATTGCCGAGCACAGGCAGCAGGAAACCGAATCTGCCATATTCGAAGTGCAGCCTTCAGCTAAAAAATATGAAAAAGTAACATCGGTTAATTACGAGTTATATAAAGTATTCGATGAAAACGGGAACGATATGGGGTATGCACTTCCTTATGAAGGTAACGGTTTCCAGGGGAAAATAAGGTTGATGGTTGGAATTAATCATACTTTGGATCAGGTTGTTGGCATGAGGGTTCTTGAACAGGTTGAAACTCCCGGATTAGGTACCAAAATAGTAACTGATCCATCCAATAAAGAAAACAATTCGTGGTTTCCCGAACAATTTAATGGTGTTCAGCCAACCCCGGAAATTTCAGTTGTAAAAAATGCGAAACCTTCCAAAAAAAGCGAAATCATGGCAATTACCGGTGCAACCATCTCGTCTAAAGCAGTTGTCGCAATTATTAACTCCGGTATCCAGGAATTGAGAAAATTGCAGGAGGAGGTTAAATAATTATGGCAAATAAAGTTACTTTAACCCGTGAATTTTTAAAAGGGCTTTGGGAACAAAACGCTGTCTTCAAGCAGGTTTTAGGTATGTGTCCGGTACTTGCGGTTACTGTCTCGGCAGAAAACGGAATTGCCATGGCACTGGCAACAACATTTGCACTAGTGTTTTCCAGTTTTATTGTATCCTTGATAAAAAACTGGATTCCTGCTCAGGTAAGAATTGCAGCATACATTCTTATAATTGCAACATTTGTTACCATTGTTGATCTTGTAATGAAAGCACAGTTCCCTTCGCTTAGTAAAGCTTTGGGACCATTTATTCCCCTGATAATAGTCAACTGCCTTATACTTGGCAGGCAAGAAGCTTTCGCGTCGAAAAATAGTGTTTTACGCGCGGTGCTTGATGCCCTGGGAATGGGTACCGGGTTCCTTATCGCGCTATTTTTGCTCGGTTCAACCAGGGAGTTATTTGGTTCGGGTACGATACTGGGGTTTCAGATCATGCCTGATGTCTATGAACCATGGCTAATAATGATACTTCCGGCTGGTGCTTTCTTAACTTTGGGACTTATGATGGGATTTTTCAGAACTTATTCGGAAAAGAAAAAACGGGTTGAAAGGGATTCAATCGTTGACAAATATCTTCGAGCAAAAAAGGTTGCTGAAACTAATCCTTTGGAGGCTAACTAATGGAACTTTTACTTTTATTTCTTTCAGCGGCAATAGTAAATAACTTTGTTTTAAGCTATTTCTTGGGGATTTGCCCATTTATAGGTGTCTCAAATAAAATATCCTCGGCATTTTCGATGGGTCTGGCTGCCACATTTGTTATGACCATTACATCAATCGTCACATGGCTAATATACCACAAGATACTTGTACCATTTGAGCTTGAATTTTTGCAATATGTATCGTTTATTCTGGTAATTGCATCGTTGGTACAATTTGTGGAGATGTTTATCAAGAAAGTTAGTCAACCGTTATATCGGGCATTGGGTATCTTTTTGCCCCTTATTACTACTAACTGTGCGATACTTGGGTTGGCGCTGTTTATTGTATTGAAAGAATATTCGTTTATTGAAGGTATAGTCTTTGGACTAGGTGCCGGAACCGGTTTCACGCTTGCAATTACACTGATGGCAGGTATAAGAGAGGAACTGGATTTAGCAGATGTTCCAAAACCGTTCCAAGGTGCCCCGATCACACTAATTGTCGCCGGAATTTTAGCGATGGCATTCATGGGTTTTGCAGGTTTAATTTAGTTTAATATCCCTGTGTGGAATTAAAGATAGATGGAGGAATTATAATGGATATAAATTTTATTATCGCGATATCAACTATGGGCGGATTAGGTTTCCTTTTCGCGGGTGGTCTTGCTCTGGCAGACAGGAAGTTAAGAGTGGAAGAAAACCCGTTGATAGGGAAAATAAATGATGCGCTCCCGGGTGCAAATTGTGGTGCCTGTGGTAAAGCAGGTTGTTACGATTTTGCAGTTAATGTTGTTGAAGGTAAGGCTAAAGTTAACGGCTGCCCTGTTGGCGGCGATGAAACAGCGCAGGCTGTTGCACTATTAATGGGTGTGGAAGCCGGTGCAACCGTAAAATCTATACCAAGGGTTATGTGCCGCGGTGGTAATGCGGAAGCAATGCGCAAACTTGCAGAGTATTACGGACCATTAAGTTGTTCTGCAATGGACCTTGTTGCAGGTGGTGAAAAAATGTGCTATTATGGTTGTCTTGGTGGTGGTGAGTGTGTTGAAGCATGTCCTTTCAACGCGATGGTGATGAATGAGGATGGTTTACCGGAAGTTATAGAAGAACTTTGTACCGGTTGCGGTGTATGTGCTACAGCTTGCCCGAGAGATATTATTGAAATGCACCCGGCAGACAGAAATGTATTCGTGTTCTGTAAAAACCACGATGATCCCAAAGCCTCCAAAGATGTATGTAGTGTTGCATGTATTGGCTGCGGAATTTGCGCGAGAAAATCGGATGGTGGTATTATAATGGATAATAATCTGGGTGTGATACAGTATGATACAATTGATGTTGATAAAATTCCTTTTGATAAATGCCGTACCGGAGCCATCCAGAGAATTGATGGCGTAACCGGGAAAGATGTTTCGGTAAATTGAGATTGAGCAGGTGATTTATGATGCACGAAGAATTTAACGAAGAAGCCATAGTTATTGAATCCGAGAATGGAATAGCGGATGTTGCGTTGCTTAGAACAGATAATTGTGAAGAGTGTAGCGCAAAAATATTCTGCAAACCCAAGGCGGATAATACAAAAATTCTTCGTGTATCCGATCCCTACGGAGTGCAGCCCGGTGATGAGGTTAAAATTGCCGTTGCCGGAGGCATTGTGCTTAAATATAGTTTTATTGTTTACGGTATCCCACTGATATTACTAATCGCCGGAATACTTGGCGGTTTTGAATTCTTCCACAATACCACTTCCCCCGAACTTTTCTCTTTTTTATTTGGAGTATCGCTTACTGGCATTTATTTTTTAGGAGCATATTTTGTCTTGAAAAATAATAATAGCGACAATTTCATGCCGAAAATTACCTTTGTAAGGAAAAAATAGTTTTAATTTTATTGAGTTACGTATTTTATACATGAATTTGGACTAAGACCAGTTTGACACGATATATTATAATTATATTGTTTTTGCTCGTTTTGAGCTTAAACCTCCATGGACAGTATTTTTATTCGCATACTTATACTGAAAAAAGCGGACTCCCCTCCTCAAAAGTTTATGATGCTATTCAAGACAAAAACGGCAGGATGTTGTTTGCTACCCGAAAGGGTGTTGCCGCCTTCGATTCTTATGAATGGATGCCGATTGAAGGGACTTATTCCGGGGGAAATACAACTGTACGTTTCAAAAAAGATAATGATGCTAAAATTTGGGGAGTTTATAATTCCTCTGCGATTTCATTATACTCTATTGAGAACGATACTGCAGTTGTTTTTGAGAATGCCATACCCCCGCTTGTTGAAACACCGGTATCCACGGATTTTGATGTTATTCGCAGCGGGGATAAATACTACTTCTTCATAACGACTGCCACGAGCGGAACACGTTTTTTTGATGGTGAAAAATGGCAGAGTAATAATTTTAATGAGCTGCATCCCGGATTAGTTATAAACGCTGTTGAAACTTTTGAGGATAAGTTTTTTATAGCGACCAGAAATGGGTGTTTTACAATGGATATCGGTGGAAATATCACCGAAATCCCGTTTTTTAAATCCTCTGTGGTACATGCATTCTATAAAAAAGAAAATTCTAAACTCTACATTCTTACCAGTGATGCAATTTACCTGAAACAAGGTGAAAATTTTGAGAAAGTAACTGATATACTGCCTTTTCGTGAATCCTCGGATACTTACAGGTTCCCGTTTCTCGCAGATTTTGAAGGTATATTCATTTATGGCTCAGGAGTAAATCTTTTTTTCGACGACCTTCGCAGGGGTATAAGATTTCCGCTGGATGAAAAAAATGGGGCTGTTGCCAGGGGTGGTTCTTCCATTTACAAAGACCGTGAGAATAATATTTGGATTACCAATTTAAGGGGTATTTCAAAGTTTAATGCGTTTTCCATTTTGAATATACGGGGCAATGATGTTTTTCTTGAAGATGAAGTTACAGCAATTGAACCTCTCAATGATAAAGTAACAATTGCCGCAAATCCTGAACGATTTCTGGTTATCAAAGATTATAAAATTGTAAAAAGAACGAAAAAGTTAAATAATCCGGATAACAGGTATTTCAGGATTCTTGATTTGCAAAAGGATAATACAGGCAGAATCTGGTATGCTGCTGAAAAAATGGGATTTGGATACCTGGATGAGAATCTGGAGCCACGAGAGTTTAAATTGCCGGTTAATGAAAATTATTTAGCTTATTCTGTTTTTCAAGGTAATGGAGACTCTTTGTTTTTCCTCACAAAATCAAAGCTTTTCTTGAGAAGCAACGGGCGGTTTGAGGAAATTCCTATTAAAAATGATAGTGGTAAGGAATTTAACTTCAGGAAACTTTTTAAATCGGATACAGGATTCCCAGCCATTGGAACGATGATGTCTGGTGCTTTATTATATGATAAAACAACCGGAGAGTATAATTCTTATTATTCAGGTAAATATGAAGATTCAAGAAATATTTATTCAATCTATTATGATCATGATGAGATTATTGTTGGATCATCATCGCAGCTATATCGTGTTGATGGAGATTCTTTAAAACCCAAACTGCTCGGTGATGTTTACCTGGAAAGACCGATTTATTTTATTAAAAAGGATGCCGGAGAAAACCTATGGTTTGGTACAGAAAACGGTGCCTACAAGTGGAACAGGGTTAGGCTTATCAGTTATAGTGTGGATGACGGACTTTCGGGTTTGGAAACTAATCGTGATGCGTATTATTGCGATGAATTAGGTAATTCATGGATAGGAACATCGCAGGGGCTTTCTGTAATTGATAATGTTCTGGATTCAATCAACATCATGATTCCCGAACTTATAATTGACAGACTTGAGACAAGTCTTCGTACCATAAAATTCGGGCCGGGTTTGATACTTAAACCGGAAGAAGATGGTTTTTTTGTCCATGCAAAAAATATTTCCTTTGTTCACGAGAATGATATCAGCTTCCAGGTTAATCTCGAGGGGTTCGATAACGAATGGTATAATTTTTATCAGGAAGAAACTGTACCTTATGCGCCGTTTTTTGATCTTAAGTCGGGTGATTATTCTATAAATATTAAAATGTATGTCGGGCAAAATGATCTCGTGGCATCATTAAAATCCCCCGTATTAAAGATCGAAGACCCGTTCTGGGATACCCTTGAATTTAAGCTTTTATTGATGTTCACCATGGGTTGCATTCTAATATTGATCGTGTTGTATCATCGTAAAAATTTGTACACGGGTAAACTGGAACTTGAGGTTGGAAAAAGAGAAGAAGAAATAAAACATTCTGAATTACGTCAGCAGGTGATATTCAAAAATAATAAAACAATCATGTTGGTAATTGAGCCACAAACGCTCAAAGTTGTTGAGAGCAACAAGGCTGCCGGTTTGTTTTATGGTTTTTCAGAAGTTGAATTCCAAAAACTTACATTAACGGAAATTGAACTCCCGGATAAAGAGAATAGCAATAATGCCTTGCTGAATAATCCGGGAAAGTCGGGGAATTATGAAGCCTTCCATATTAATAAATCAGGTGAGAAGGTTCCTGTTGAAGTAATATATAGCATACTTCCATATAAATCCGGGACATTATATTTCCTGATCATCAATGATATTACTGAGCGCAGGGAAATTGAATCAGCGATACGTGACTCTGAAGAAAAGTACCGCTCTTTAGTTAGTAATATTCAGGATGGTATATTTTTAATTTCTGAAGGTAAACTGATTTTTGTAAATGAATCTTTAGCCGAAATGGTTGAATATGAAAGGCATGAAATTCTGGCAAAGCCTTTCATACATTTTATTGAAGAATCGGATAAGGCATTCGTTCTTCAAAATTATCAACAAAGAATGAACGGTGAGAAAACAGAGGATGAGTATGAGGTTTCACTCGTTGCACGTTCAGGTAGAAGGGTCTTTGTTAATATACATGTAGGGTTGTTTAAATTCGAGAGATCACTGGCGATAATGGGTACGGTCAAGGATATAACAGAAAAACGTGCCAATGATGAACAACTAAGGATATTGTCTACAATCGTTGAACAAAGTCCGGTAAGCATTATCCTCATGGACCAGAATTGTAGTGTCACTTATGTAAATCCTATTTTTTCTTCCACCACCGGTTACACTTCGGATGAAATACTAGGTAAACCTGCTGATATATTCAGGAATTACGAAAAGGGACAATCAGAAAAAATTAAGCATAACATCACGATGGGAGAGTCGTGGACTGGTGAAATGATAAACGTGAGGAAAAACGGAGCTAAATACTGGGCATCTGTTGTTATTTCGCCAATAAAAAATAACGAGGGGGAGATTACGCACTTCGTTTCTCTCGAGACCGATATTTCTTTTGAGAAGTTTGCCCTCGAGGAGATAAAAAAGAACGAAAAATTATTAAACTCCGTACTCGATAACCTTCCGGTAATATTATTTGTAACCGATATCAGGGGAAATTTTGCTCTATATCGTGGTGGTGCAATAGAGGGTGGTGGAATTGGTTCATCTTCCTACGTGGGGAAATCGGTATTTGAAATTTATAAAAACATCCCTGAAGTTCTTGACGATGTTAACAGGGCATTCAAGGGGGAAAGGTTTACATCGGTTCGCGATATCAATGATAAAGTTTACGAAACTCACTACTCTACACTTACTGACGGCAAGGGAAAGGCTGTAGGTATTATTGGAGTAAGCTATGATGTTAGTGAACGTGAGTCAACCAGGCAGGCATTGATTCAGGCAAAGGAAGAGGCAGAAAAATCCGACCGTTTAAAATCAGAATTTCTTGCACAGGTTTCTCACGAGATCAGAACCCCAATTAACTCAATAATGAGTTTTGCTTCTTTGATTAAAGAAGAAGTTGAAAAAGATATAACGGAAGATTTGCGATATGGTTTCCAGGTTATTGAAAATGGCGGGTTACGTCTTATCAGAACCATTGATTTAATTCTCAATATGTCTCAAATCCAGACACAGACTTACAGTCCCAGGATTGAAAGATTTAATCTCGTGAATGATATTTTTGAGATATTAATAAAAGAGATGAAATATGTCGCGGGTAATAAAGGACTTGAATTAAAGTTTACTAATGTGTGTGAAAGAGATGATGTTCTAGGCGACAAGTACACAATCTTCCAAATTTTTAATAATCTTGTTGATAATGCTATTAAATACACCGAGCAGGGTGAAATAGAAATAAAAATTTACTCTGAAGCTACATATATTTACGTGGATGTTAAAGACACGGGAATAGGCATGAGTAAAGAGTTTATCAAGGAAATTTTCCGCCCGTTCACTCAGGAGGAAACAGGTTATACAAGAAAATACGAGGGGAATGGCCTGGGTATGGCACTTGTGAAAGAATACGCACAATTAAACAATGCTGAACTATTTATAGAAAGTGAAAAAGGTAAAGGTACCAAAATTACTGTTAAATTTGCTATTTAGTCCTTTAAACTATAATTTTGTGTATTCCCTCATTTGTAGACCTTAAGAATGATAAAAATACTCTTTTTTAATATAAGTCTGGTTGTCCTGTTATATGGTCAGACAGATACCGTAAAATATCAATGGCCGGTTACTCCATTTAATGTAAGCCAACAATTGAGTGGTGCGTTTAGTGAATTTAGAGATACCGAATCTTCAGACCACTTTCATAATGCAATAGATATTCCCGAACCGGATAATAATCCTGTTTACCCATCGATGGATGGTACGGTTTATTCTGTAGTTACATCATCGGGTTCCAATAATTATGTCTCGGTTTTAACCCAGATAAATGGCGCCTATAAAAGGATCACTTATCTGCATATTTCACCTTCTCCATCATTATATGTGGGTAAAACGGTTCAAACTGGTTCAACCGTATTGGGTACAATTTACCCCGGTATGGGGCATGTTCACCTGATTGAAAGAGAACTAATACCGGGTCCGAATAATTATGCAGTGGAGGTGAACAATGTTAGACCGGGTGGTGGAGTTTATCCTTATTATGATAATTATCCTCCGGTGATTCACATTAATACCTTGGAGTTCAGGTTAGAGGGAAGTACACGCACAGTTTCGGCAAACAATCTTACAAGTAATATTGATATCATTATTAAAGTTGAAGAAATCAACGGCGATGGGGGGATATACGAGAATAACGGAACCTTTATTGTAGGATGGCGATTACTTTCGCAGGATACCAGCAACGTAGTTTACGAACAATTCCCTAACGGTATTACTTATAAATTTGATATCAAACCTGATAACTCGGATGTAGCCAATGTTTATGTTAAAGGGCTTGCAACACTTAGCGACCCGTATTATTACCTTACTAACGGGAATGGTGAAGCATTTATTAATCAAACCGGGACAGTAAACAACAACACTTTCAACACTCAACTAGTTGATGAGGGTGATTATATCATGGAAATTTTCACGGAAGATACCCGTGGGAATTTTGTACACAAGTATATCCCTGTTTCAATAACCCGTAACGATATTGTTCCTCCTGACCGACCTGTACTTCTAACGCTCAAAAATTTTAACTGGGCGAAGGGAATTGAGTTTTCATGGGATGCACCGGAAGATACAGATATCCTGGGCTACCGTCTGTATTATGCGCAAGATGCTCAAATGACTAACTGGAGTATAGCAGCCGATGAAACAATGTTGACTTCCGAAAAAACTTATTTCAGGCTGGATGATAACTCGAATTTTAAAGAATTACCGCAGAATGATGATGTTTATTTTTTCTACCTTACCGCTGTTGATTCTGCCGGCAATGAAAGCGATCCATCGGATATTTACTCCCGGTCATCATATAGTGGTGAGAACAGTTACAAGACGATGCTCATTGTTGACGGGTTTGACAGGAATTCGGGTTCGGCGAGTTATGCCAAACCGGTGCATGATTTTAATACTTCCTACTTTATTGCCGCAACGGTTTCAGATAGCATTGTGATCAGTTCCTGCGCTAATGAAGCTATCGAAAGAGATTCTGTAGATCTTAACAATTATGATCATGTTGTATGGTTCCTCGGGGATGAATCGACCGATCTTGAAACTTTTTCGGCGAATGAACAATCGAGAATAGCAAATTATCTGGATAACGGCGGTAATCTTTTTGTATCAGGGTCTGAAGTTGGGTGGGACCTTGACCGGACTCATGCCCAGAGTCAACCGGGGGACACGTTATTTTATCATAATTATCTGAAGGCAAATTTTATATTTGATGGATCTAATCTGATGAACACGGTTACCGGAATAGATGGGAGTGGTTTTGATGATGTTTCGTTAAATATCGGGCAGAATTACCCGGAAGATTATCCGGATGATATTGAGCCGGTTAATGGTGGTAAAGCTATCCTGAATTATAATCAAATACGTAATGGAACAGATTACCGGAACGCTGGTATTGCTTTTTCAGGAACTTTTGGAGGAGGAAGTGAAATATCGAACATGGTTTATATTTCTTTCCCCATGGAAACCATCGCATCATTTTCTCAGCGAAGGAAACTGATGAGCAGTATATTAAATTTCTTTGATGATCCCACAGTGGGAGTTAATTTTGCAGATACTCCGCCACTTGAATATGGATTATCAAATAATTATCCAAATCCTTTTAATCCATCCACGAATGTGGAATATTCTCTCGCGGAAAAAGGAGTAGTGAACATAATTGTTTTTGATATTCTGGGAAGAAAAATTAAAACCCTTGTAAACATGGAACAAAATGCAGGTAAGTATAATCTAACTTTTAATGCTGCAGGTTTGCCAAGCGGCGTATATATAATGCGGATTCAAACGGGACAATTTGCAAAATCAATAAAAATGACACTTTTAAAATAGGCTGATAATGAAATTATTAACATTCTTTCTTTTATTATTTTTTATATCAACATTACACGGGCAAAAAGATTTTCGTGTTGAAAAAGAAATAGTTATTCGACCGGAGAAGGCTAAAAGTGGATTGTTAAGATTCACTGTTAAAGAAAATAATAACGAACTGTATAAAGTTGATAAATCTATTGATTTTGATATTCCTCATCCGGGATTTGGAGTGTTTCAAAACGGTAACCTTGCGTTATTCAGTGCCTTCGAAAAAAATGTTGTTATATATACTCCTTCCGGTAAAGAGTTGAAGAAGATAAATCTAAGCGAATTTATTGCCGAGTA
>Ga0070729_10004897_pt1 | contig 14224 bp, 9 predicted proteins | sample tdDd472_FD_66725 | JGI IMG/M metagenome (GOLD analysis project Ga0070729, IMG submission 66725) | Marine sediment microbial communities from the Atlantic coast under amendment with organic carbon and nitrate - tdDd47.2 | ecosystem: Environmental > Aquatic > Marine > Coastal > Sediment | place...
GCCAGATTGATGGCCTGCACCATGTTGAGCTTAGCCATGCTATTTCTCCCTGTTGACGATGTTGAGAAACTCTTTGCGCTGCTGTTCTATGTAGGGATCAGCGTCCGCAAAGACATAATCAAAGGGCGCATCCGGTTTTTCTGCGGCAAAAGCCTCCAGTTTATCCACGGCCTCCTGCACTTTGGCGGCAGCATCTTTTTCTATGGATTCCTTTTTGGCATCATCCAGCAATCCCTTGTTTTCAAGATACGCGGTAAAACGCTTGAGGGGATCTTTTTTCCACCACTCGCCGGTTTCTTCTTCTTTGCGATACTTGGAGGGATCGTCGCTGGTGGTGTGCATCATCAGGCGATAGGTCACCGCCTCGATGAGGGTGGGCCCGCCGCCGCTGCGGGCGCGTTCCAGCGCCTCATTGGTTGCCTGATACATGGCCAGGGGATCATTGCCATCCACCTGAATACCCGGCATGTCATAAGCAATTGCCTTTTGGGCAATGGTGGCGCTGCGGGTCTGTTTTGAACGAGGCACGCTGATGGCCCACTGGTTGTTCTGGATAATGAACACCACCGGAGCCTGCCACACCGAAGCAAAATTCATCGCCTCGTGGAAGTCTCCTTCGCTCGTTGCGCCATCACCGCCAAAGACCACCACGGCGCTGTCTTTTTCTCCTTTGTATTGCATGGCGTAGCCAATGCCCGCCCCATGCAAAAACTGGGAGCCAACAATGATTGACGTAGGCAGGGTCCGGCCCGGCTCGTCAAACACATTGCCCTCCTCAAAGCCGTTATAAAACAGATAAAACTTCCACAAAGGCATACCCCGCATCAGTAACCCTCCCATTTCCCGAAAGGCGGGGATGTACCAGTCTTTGTCGGTCATGGCCAGCACCGGAGCGCAGTGGGCCGCCTCCTGCCCTGTGGTAGGGGGAAAGGTGCCAACCCGTCCCTGGCGCTGCAACTTTAGCAGGCGGTCATCCGCCAGCCGGGCGTATACCATGGACTCATAAAGATACATCAATTGCTCATCGCTGAGTTTGGGCTCAAGCTTTTTGTCAAGGGTTCCGTGTTCATCAAGAATCTGTAGATGCTGCAGGGAATAGTCGCCAATCTGTTTCAGGGACATACAGGCCTCCCTTCGGTATCGGACAGTGTTTTTCGGCTTGTTTTGCTTTTCATATCATGTTATTTCTGCTAAATTTTTCGCCTTTAATAAGGCCTTCCTAACATTTATCTGTACAAAACATGGGCATCAGAAACCCCGGCGTCAAGGCGGGGGGGAATAAAAAGAACATTCCCGGTTGCTTTTTGCAGGTATGGCACCCCATGACAGTATTTCAATATGGCGCAGCGTCCCAATAACTGAATACCTGCTCTGTCATAAACAATTATAATCATAGGTTAAATTTAATTTGACGCATGTTACCCAAGGGTGTATTCTGCATGCATTAGAGATCTGAAACCTTTAGCTGTATGAGGAAGCGCCATGGCCCGTCTCTTAGACCTTCATGTCCATCCCAGCCTGAAGATGTATTATCTGCCCTATCTGCGGGCAAATTTTCATGCCCTGGTCTATGCAGGGGCGCACTGGAACCCCCTGTCCTTCCGCACCCAGTATCTGCATCTGAATAAAAGCCCGGAAAAAGTCATGATGTGCGCCCACTACGTCATCGAACATGGCTTTGTCAAAGAGGGTATCAAGCCCGTGTTCCGCGCCATTGCGGAAACGGTGTCCCTGGGTTTTTACAAACGACTGACCAAAGAAGAGCCCTGGAAGGCTCTGATGGGGCAGATGGAAACCCTGGAAAAGGCGGTGGACAACTCCAACCGCTGGGTATTTGGCGAAGGTAAAAAATTCAAAATGGTACGCTCCTTCGAGGAAATCGACAGCCTTGAAGAGAACGAAATCGCCATGATCCACGCCGTTGAGGGTAGCCATGCTTTGGGCTATGGCCCGGAAAATGGCCAGACCAAAGACGAATTCTGGCAGCAGACCAAAAAGCGCCTGCGTTACTTAAAAGAGCGTGGTGTTTCCATGATTACCCTGGGGCACTTCTGGGACAACATGTTCGCCCCCCAGACCGAAGGCACCGAGCTTGGCTCCAAAGTGGTTAAAGGCGAAATCCGCCCCCGCAAAGAAGACGAAGTCTTCCACATGAAGCGCGGCACCTGGAAGTGGGGAGACCCCAACAAACTGAGCGAAGAAATGACCCGTGAACTCATGGACCTGGGAATTGTCATTGATGTGTCCCACACTCAGGAACACGCCCGCTGGGCCATTTACGACATCTGCGCCGAATACAATCGCCCCATCGTGGCCTCCCATGTGGGTCTGCAGCATTTCTTTAACCACGAGTACAACATGTCCGACGCCGAGATCAAAAAGATCCACGAGCTTGGCGGTGTTATCGGTCTTATTCCCAGCCGCAAGTGGCTGGTAGACCCCATTGTCCGCCACGGCTCAAATGGCGACGGCATTGACGACATTATCGAAAACATGCGCTACATCAAGGAAGTCACCGGCGATGTTTCCTGCATCGGCATCGGCACCGACTTTGACGGCCTCACTGATCCCTTCAAGGACATGTGGGTTCCCTCCCAGTTGAATGACATGATCGATAAAATGGCGGCCTTCTTCACGCCGGAGGAAATCGACGACATCCTCTACGGCAACAGCCTGCGGGTATTCCGCAATGGCTGGGTGGCTCCCAAAGACAAAGCGCTGCAAAAGAAACTGAATCGCAGAAAGAACCGCGCCGCCTGAGCAGGCGGACAACATAATCGTTTATTCCAAACGACCCCGTCGGACCAGTCTGGCGGGGTCGAGCCATGTCTGGACTTCATCTTCATCCAGAATACCCATGGTTACTGCTGCCTGTGCCACGGTTACATTGTTTTTATGTGCATGATAGGCAACCTTGGTCGCCTCGGTATAGCCAATTTTGGATATCAGGGCAGTGGCAATGGCAAGACTCTGGTCAAGGTCAGCGGCTACGTGCTCTACCTGTACTTCCAACCCCTCCACTACCTCGGTGCGGAATGCCTCCATCACATTCGTGACAATATCCATCGAATCCAATAGCGCCCAAGTCGTCACCGGAAACGTGACGTTCAACTCGAACTGTCCACTGGCTGCGGCGGCAAGCACTGTTGCGTTATGACCCGCCACCGCCATACCTACCTGTATGACAGATTCGCAAGCCACCGGATTCACCTTGCCGGGCATAATGCTGGACCCCGGCTGTAGCGCGGGAATGCGTATCTCACTATAGCCCAGCCGCGGACCTGAAGCCATAACGCGCACATCGTTGGCAATGCGTTGCAGTTCCATGGCAAGGGATGCTATCCGCCCCATAAAGTCCGTAACCACCGGACGCCCCGCCATGTATGCAGCCGGACTGTCCGCCACCCGCACCTCCACACCGTACATGTAGGTCAGGTATTCAGCCGCCCGCTGCGGCAGTTTTTCCGGGGCCAGGAATCCGGTGCCCACCGCAGTGCCCCCCAGTGGAATCACCGCCAGGTGCTTCACCATTTCTTCCAGTCGGTCATGCATATGTTGCAATACCGACACATAGCCACCAAAAACATGGCCAAATGTCGTAGGAAGAGCATCCTGCAAATGGGTGCGGCCGGTTTTAACCACATCACCATATTGCTCAATCTGTTTCTGCCAGGATTCAATCAACGCCGTCAGAGTTGGCAGCATCCTGTCCTGCAACTGCTGCAGGGCCGCCAAATGCAAGGCTGAAGGCACGGTATCATTACTGGACTGGCCGAAATTCACATGGTCGTTGGGATGCACTTTATCGTACTCTCCCACCTTGCCGAACAGGGTCTGGTTGGCGATATTGGCCACCACCTCGTTAACGTTCATATTGGTGGAGGTACCACTGCCGGTCTGGAATACATCCAGTGGAAAATGCTCATCATAGTTACCCGCAGCCACCGACGAAGCAGCATCGCTGATGGCCTTGGCCACGTTATCCTTGATATATCCCTGCTCAGAGGCCGCCTGCATCACCGCCGCCTTGATCCGGGCCATGGCATAAATCATGGACAACGGCATTGAGCTGCGACTTACCGGCAGATTTCGCCGGGCCCGTTCTGTGTTGGCTCCCCACAGTTTTTCCGCTGGAACCTGAATCGCGCCCATGGTATCTGTTTCGGTCCGGTATGTGAGATTCGGTGACATGATGCTCCTCGCAGGAAGTGTTGTCGCTACATTTCGCTCTTTAGTTTACACTATGAATTATCTTAAAGGTAACCAATACGGGACAAATAGCAAGACCATCGGGCGTATTTTAGGCAACTGTGTTAAAAAACACCTCATTCAATCGTTAAATTGATTGACATTGCATTAAAACCATGTAGCATATAAACCATTCCGAATCACACGGAATACAAATACGCGCTCAAATATCCGAATTACCTGCACCACCTCGGATACAGACGACCCTGTAAAGGGTCGTCTTTTTTTGCATGTACCGCATAAGGGGTGTAGACTGAAAACCAATTATACGACTGTGAAGCAAGGTTCGGATTATGCAGAGCAAAAATAACATAACGGCCATCACGGCTGCCCCAAATGCCACCGCAGCCCTGCGAATTACCCGCAGCTTGAAACTGCCGGACCCGGTGAAGATTGCCCGCTACAGCCATAGTCCGGAGTTGGGGCCGAAAATTCTGTTTTTCAGCGGCGGCTCCGCCCTTCGGAACCTCAGCCAGCATCTGCTGCATTATACTCATAACTCCATTCACATTATCACCGCCTTTGATTCCGGCGGCAGTTCCGCAAAACTGCGGCAGGCCTTCCGCATGATCGCCCCCGGGGATCTGCGGGCCCGGCTTATGGATCTGGCGGATCAGTCGGTAACGGGAAACCCGGACATCTACCGGCTTTTCGCGTTCCGTTTTCCCAAAGACGGAGAAACAACAGTGTTGCGCACCCGGCTGCAACAAATGATTGCCGGAGACGATCCTTTGCTGCTGCCCATTCCCCGGCCCATGCGTACCATTATCCAGAATCATCTGGGCTATTTTTTCGAGAACATGCCCGACAGTTTTGATTTGCGGGGCGCAAGCATCGGCAATTTGGTGCTGGCGGGAGGCTATCTCAATAACCGTTCCGACCTCAGCCCCGTAATATTTCTGTTCAGCAAACTGGCAGAGGTGCGGGGCACGGTGCTGCCGGTGGTAAGCAGTTACCTGCATCTGGTGGCAACTCTTCAAGACGGCAGAACTATTGCGGGGCAGCATCTTATGACCGGCAAGGAAGTGCCTCCCCTTAGCTCCCCCATTAAAGAGGTGCATCTCGCCCGGAGTCTGAACAATCCCCGTCCAATAGAGATTGAGCCGGATACCGCTGTGATGCGTCAGATACGGGAAGCAGAGGTTATCTGCTATCCCATGGGCAGTTTCTTTTCCAGCCTTGTGGCAACTCTGCTGCCCGCAGGCATCGGTCAGGCCATTGCGAACAATGACTGTCCCAAGGTGTATATCCCCAACATGGGACCGGACCCGGAGCAGCGGGGTATGACCCTGTATCAAAGCGTGAAAACCCTGCTGGAGTATCTACAGAAAAGCTGCGACAAGCCAGTGCCGGTGCAGCGTTTGCTGCACGGGGTGATTGTGGACAGTACCCGGGGTGACTATCCCATGGTCATTGAACGGGAGAAAATCGAAAGCCTGGGCGTGCAGGTCATTGACGCGCCCCTGGTCACCGCAGACAGCGCTCCGTATCAGGATCCCCGGCTCACGGCGGAAATCCTGCTGTCACTTGCCTGAGATCAGCGGCGGCGTATGACCGCCCTTAGAGCGGGCAACCCCATAACCTCGGCTTCCAGCCGATCGCCGTCATGCAACTCCCCAACCCCGGCGGGGGTGCCGGTCATAAAGATATCGCCCCGGTTCACCGTCATATAACGGGATACAAAAGCCAGCACATGGGCAGGGCCAAACAGCATGTGTGCAGTGGAACCCTCCTGCCGTATATCCCCGTTGACCCGCAGGGTAATGGGGTTATCCACCGGCGGCGCAACCGTGTCGGCGGCGGCAAAGGAACCGAACACCGCAGCATTATCAAAACCCTTTGCCATATCCCAGGGCTCGCCCTTTTGTCGCGCTTCGTTCTGCCACTGCCGCAGGGTCAGGTCAATGCCCACGGCCCAGCCCGCAATGGACACCGCCGCTTCGTCCACCGTCAGCCCCTTGCAGGTACGCCCCACAATAAAGCACAGCTCCACCTCGTGATGTAGCACCCCGAAGTCCTCGGGCACATAAACATCCCGGGGATCGGCGGCAATGGCGGTGACGGGTTTGATGAACAGCGCCGGACGGGCGGTGGCGTCCCGGCCTCCCATCTCCTCGATATGCTTCATGTAATTGCGTCCCACGCAAAGAATCTTGCCCGGGGTGTAACTGCGGTCGCCAAGGGTATATTCCGTCATGGTTCCTCCATGTGTGTACTGCGGATTATACTGATAATGGTACAGGCTGCCGCAGCATTGTCAACACCGCAAAATCTGTACCGGATTAGAGTTGACATATGGGTACTGACCCGTGAAAATAGCTCCATCCAAAGGAGGTACTATTATGTCGGAAGCTATAAAAGGACTGAAACCTGAAATTCTGTGGCAGTATTTTGCAGAAATCAGCGATATCCCCCGGTGTTCCAAACACGAGGACGCCATCCGTGCATATCTTATCGATGTGGCGAAACGCAATAACCTTGAATATGAAACCGATGCCATTGGCAACGTGGCCATCCGCATTCCCGCCAAACCGGGCAAAGAAAATGCCCCCATGGTGACCATGCAGTCCCATATGGACATGGTCTGCGAAAAGAACAAGGGCACGGTCCACGATTTTATGACCGACCCCATCAAGCTGGTCCGTGACGGCGATCATATCACCGCCGACGGCACCACCCTGGGTGCGGACAACGGCATCGGCATTGCCGCCGGGCTGGCTTTTATCAACAGCGATATCCAGCACGGCCCCCTGGAAATCCTTACCACCACCGATGAAGAAACCGGTCTGACCGGCGCTTTCAACATCGACCCCGCCATTGTCAAGGGCCGTCTGATGCTGAACCTGGACAGCGAAGAATTCGGTTACATCTACGTTGGCTGCGCCGGTGGCGCAAACGTGGACATGCATCTGCCCCTGGAATTCACCGCCCCGGCAGAGAACATGACCGGTGCACGGATTATCCTTGACGGTCTCAAGGGTGGGCACTCCGGCTGTGATATTCAACTTAACCGCGGCAACGCAGCCCTGCTGCTCAACCGCTTCATGCAGGCCGCTGCTGATAAATTGAACATCGGTCTGGCTGCCATCAACAGCGGTGACAAACACAACGCCATCCCCCGGGAAGCAGAAGCGGATATAGCCATCGCACAGGCGGACATCGCCGCCCTGACCGATCTTGCCGCCACCCTGCGTGAAGATTTTGCCACCGAACTCTCCACAGACAGCACCCTTAAAATCACCGTGGAATCCATGGACGCCCCGGCGCGGATCATGACCCCCGAAAGCATGAACAGTGTGCTGAATCTGCTGCTGGCCATTCCCCATGGTCCCCTGCAGATGTCCAACGACATTCCGGGACTGGTGCAGACCAGCACCAGCATGGCGGTGGTCAACACCCGTGATGCGGAGCTCTTTGTGCAGAACAGCCCCCGCTCCTCCATTGATGTGCAGATCATGCAGGTGGTGGAACAATTGAAGGCTATCATCGTTCTGGCCGGTGGCACCGCCGACAACATCAGCAGCTATCCCGGATGGAAGCCGGACATTCACTCTCCTCTGCTGGAAACCGCCAGCAAGGTCAGTGAAGAGCTCTTCGGCAAGCCCTTTGCCGTGACCGCGATTCACGCCGGTCTGGAATGCGGTGTTATCGGCAGCAGGATTCCGGGGCTCGACAAAATCTCCATTGGCCCGGACATCGACAATCCCCACTCCCCGGATGAATATGTGGGCATTGAAAGCACGGAAAAATTCTTTGCCTATCTGGAGCGCCTGCTGGAAACACTGGCTCAGTAAATCCAAGGAGATTACAGGATGTTCGTATCACGGTTTCGCCTGCTGGTTCTGATTTTGACCCTGACCATAACTGCCTCGGTGTGTGCGGTTGCCTGCGGTGGTGACGACGACAATACCCCAACTCCTCCCAAGGGAGACACCTTCTCGGTGCTGTTTGATGACAGCGCCCGTGAGTTGCTGCTACAGCGTAATGAAGAAGCGATTCTGCGGATTCCCGCCGATGGTCTGCAATTGGGCCGGGTGAATGAAGTCAGCCACGAAGTAAACTACGATCCCTACCCCATGGCCATTGAAGACGAAACCTTTTCCCCGCCCGACGGCCTGCGCTGGTTGCCGGTTACCGCCGCTGCCATCACCCGGGCCGCCGAAGGGGAATACGACATCAGCCTGAGCTATGATGAAAACGTAACCGCAAGCCTTGCCATCACCACCAACGGTGACGGCAGCTACAAAGTTGTGTGGACTCCCCTGGACGGCGGGGCGGATATCGCGTATTTCCGCCTGCGCCCCCGGGTGTCCACCGAAGACGCCTTTTACGGACTGGGCGGATTTCTGGACACGGTGAACCACCGCGGCAAAATCCGCGCCATGCAGCTTGAGGCCGAAAGCAAGGTGGAAAGCAACTACAACGAGGCCCATGTACCAGTACCTTTTATCACCGGTACCACCGGCTGGGGTCTGTTTGTGGAAAACCCCTATACCGCGTCTTTTGCGGTTGCCACCGAAGCCGACGACCTTGTGGACGTTATCTACGGCACCGGCCCCTTCAGCAGCGATGGCCTGACCTTCCATTTGTTTGCAGCGTCCCATCCCATGGACATCACCAAAAAGTATTACGAAGTCACCGGCTACCCGAAACTACCAGCCCGCTGGGGTCTTGGTCCCATCATCTGGCGTGACGAAAACGACGATCAGGCTCAGGTGGTCAGCGACGCCAACATTATGCGAAACAAAGATCTGGCGGCCAGCGGTTACTGGATTGACCGTCCCTATGCCTCCGGCGTCAACAGTTTCGACTTTGACCCGGCAAAATTCGATGATCCCCAGGCCATGATCGACACTCTGCACGACCTGGGCTTCCGGGTTTCCCTGTGGCACACTCCCTATGTTTCGCCGGAACATCCCGGCGCCTCGGAACTCAACGCCATTGCCGAGGAAAACGGCTACTTCCCCTCCCGCACCGGCCTGATGCTCAACGGCTGGAGCAGCCCCATCGATTTCACCAACCCCGATGCCTATGCTTGGTGGCAGGGACTTATCAAGCGCTACACCGATATGGGCATTGAAGGCTTCAAGCTGGACTTTGCCGAGGATGTTGTCCCCGGCATATTGGGCGTGCGTACCATCTGGGAATTTGCCGACGGCAGCGACGAGCGCAGCATGCACAGCCGCTACACCGACTGGTATCACCGGGTGTATTCCGAAATGTTGCCTCAAAGCGGTGGCTTCCTGATCTGCCGCGCAGGCACCTATGGCGACCAGAAAAACGTCACCGCCATCTGGCCCGGTGATCTTGATGCCAACATGGCCTTTCACCGTGATGAAATGGTTGACCGCAGAGGCAGGGATTACATTGCCGTGGGCGGCCTTCCCGCCTCCCTGATGTATGGCCTCACCCTTGGGCCCAGCGGTTATCCCTTCTACGGCGCGGACACCGGCGGCTACCGGCATTCGCCCCCCAACAAGGAAACCTTTACCCGCTGGTTCCAGCAAACGGCGCTGTCCAGCGTGATGCAAATCGGCACAAGCGCCAATGACGTGGCCTGGGAATACAACAACGACAACGAATTTGATGACGAGATGCTGGGCTGGTATAAAACCTACACCCGGCTCCATCTGCGGCTGTGGCCCTACGAATGGACCTATGCCAACAACATTGCGGTGACGGGATATCCCATTGACCGCGCCCTTGGCTTTGCTCACCCGGAACTGGGCGAGCATCCCAACGACACCTATCTCTTTGGCGACTACCTGCTGGTTGCCCCGGTGGTACGCGCGGGTGCAACCAGCCGCGAAATTATCCTGCCCGAAGGCCAGTGGATCGATTGGTTTGACGGCACAGAATACGCCGGTGGTCAGACCATTACCATGGATGCGCCGCTGTCCAAGCTGCCGCTGCTGATCAAACGCGGTGGTATTGTGCCCATGCTGCGCCCCACTATCGATACCATGGCCCCCACCACGACCCCGGACCGGGTTGACAGCTACGCCACCACATCCGGCGTTCTGTATCCCCGGATTGCCGCTGGAGAAAAATCCGAATTTGTACTCTTTGACGGCACGGTTCTGAAGCAGGAAGCCACGGCAAAAGGTGTAAAACTCCAATCCAAGGACGGCAGCGAGTTCATCAACGGCTATCTGTTCGAAGTGATGTCCTTTGGCGACAAACCCGCAGGCGTCACCAACGATGGCGATGCGCTTGCCGAGGCACAGAACCTTGAGCTTCTGGAAGCCGAAGGCAGTGGCTGGTACTATGACATCCAAAACAACGGCGCGGTCTATGTGAAGATTCCCGCCGGTGAACACGACGTGGTGATCTCGAAGTAAGGCGCAACCCGGCGCAGACAAACGAAATCGGAGAATCCTTTGGCAGAGAAAAATGCGATTATCATCGGGGCTACCAGCGGCATTGGCCGCCATCTGGCAACCGTGCTTGCCGCCGACGGCTGGCATCTGGGCATTACCGGACGCCGGGAAGCATTGCTGCAGGAGTTTGCCGACGAGGTTTCAACCCCGGTGCACACCGCAGTCATGGACGTGGCACAAACGGCGGAAGCCATGGAAACACTGGAGTCCCTCATCGACACCATGGGTGGCGTGGACCTGATGGTGGTGAATGCAGGCGTGGGTTTCGCCAATTTTAAAATTGACTGGGAGCCGGAAAAGAACACCATTGACGTCAATGTCACCGGCTTTGCCGCCATGGCAAATGTGGCCATGCGCCACTTCACCGCCCGTGGCAGCGGTCATCTGGTGGGCATCTCCTCTCTGGCAGGGCTGCGGGGCATGCGCGGGGCTCCGGCCTACAATGCTTCCAAGGCCTTTGTCATCAACTATCTGGAAAGCCTTCGTCATCACGCCATGAAAAAGAATCTCAACATTGACATAACGGATATCCGCCCGGGCTTTGTGGATACCCCCATGACCAAAGGTCAAAAGGGCATGTTCTGGGTCGCCACACCGGAAGTTGCCGCCGGGCAGATATACTCTGCAATCAAAGCCAAAAAACGGGTTGCCTACATTACCCGGCGCTGGCGCATCATGGCCTGGATCGCCCGGCTGATGCCTGATTTTCTGTGGTACCGCGGTTAATCTGATATCCATATAATATCAACGGAACAGGTGAGAGCCTGTTCCGTTTTTTTATGCCTGTTTCATATCCGTGTACGGCTTGTACTCGATTATGCCGCGACTTTTACTTGACACCCTTGACGGTTACGCATGAGGGCAGTTACGATAAAGCCAGATAAAACATGGAGAAGGACACTACCATGAAAAAAATTAAACTGAGCATTAGCGTGTACGACTTTGACGACTTCCATGAATTTCTCAAAGCAGCGTACGAAGACATGAACCGGCAGGATAGTGATTTCTCTTACCGGTACATTCAAACCAAAGCCGGGTTCAGCCCCAACAGCAACCACTTCTGGCAAAAGGCATCGGGGCACAGCCCCACCAGCCAGCAGGCGGCCATGCGCTATGCCCGGGCCTTTGGTCTGTCACCCAAGGAGACCCAGTTTTTCCAGCTGCTGGTTGCCATGAATCAGGCCAAGACCGATGATGACCGCAACTATTATCTTGAGCAGCTCAAGCAGTTTTCCAATTTCAAATCCCGCAAAACCCGTGGGCGCATCAATTATCAGTATTATTCCGACTGGTGCATTCCTGCCCTGCGGGCCATCGTGACCCTGGATGATTTCCGGGAGGATTACACCTGGATAGCCACCAAGATCAAACCACAGATAACCGCCAAAAAAGCACGGGAGGGCATTCGCACCCTGCTGAAACTTGGCTATCTGGTCCGGGACGATAATGGTCGGTTGCAGCAGGCAACCCCCTTTATCGGCGGGTACACCGATCGCAGCGGCGATGATCCCGTGGCCAAACTTGCCATCCGCAATTTCCACCGCTTCATGATAGAACAGGGTGCCGCCTCCATAGAAAACCATCCGCAGCTGCACCGTTATGTAGTTGGCAACACCATGGCGGTGTCCTACCGTCAGGCGGAAATGCTGCGGAAAATGGTGGGGGAATTCATGCAGCAGGTGGAAACCTTTATAGCCAAAGATGAACCTATCGAGACGGTGTTTCGTCTCAATGTACAGTTGTTTCCTCTGGTAGACACCACCGATACCTTCAACGCCGGGGATGGGATTCGAGCCACATCCGAACCCAAGGGGAAAAAAGCAGTATCCAGTAAACCTGAAGGAAAGGGAGGAGCCACATCATGAAAACATCGAGTCGTATTTTTGTATGTTTTGGACTTGCGGTGCTTACGGTTGTGGTGGCGTTGGGCTGTTCAAATGACATTAAGCCCTCATCAAAAACCGCGTATTTCCCCCTGGGCAACGGCTCCGGGGACGAAAACCCGGCCATTGTCATTTTTTCGCTGACCAGCTTTACCCAGTCTGCCACGCCTGCGGTACAATGGGACAGCATCGACGTGCGTCTCAACGGGGTCTTTTTGTCGGATTACCCCGAGTGCACCGTCACCGATGGTACTATCGAGCAATTCGCCGAAGCGGAACGCCCGGTGTCCTTCTCCCTGCTGGAGAACGATTTCAAGCGCATCCGCATGCTGCTAAACGGCAGCGACCAGTTCTGCGCACTGGACTTTATGCTGGAAGCCGGAGCCGCCTTTGTGGCAAAGGGGCACACCCCCGACGGTACCAGCGTAACAGTGGAAACCCCGCTGTTTGGCCTGCTGCCTTTGGCTGCTCAGGGAACCCCCATGGGCTGGGAAAGCGGCAGCGAGACAGAGCTGGTGCTGGCCCTGAACCGCGACGCCATTGTAAGCCAGAGCTTCCTCGATGGCGCAACGATGGATGAAACCGATGAATATCGTTTTGACGGCAACAACAACCCCGGCATTTTACAGCTTATCAACCAGAGCATTCTTCAGTCGCTGGTGCTGTGCAATGACACCAACAGCAACGGTGAGGCGGATCAGAACGAACGCATTGCCGAAAACGTGGAAGCTCTGGGCGATCCGGAACGCCGCCGCAACGGCATTAATCCTGACACCGTGTTCCCGGTGCCGGTAATTACAATGGAGGACGCCACTCCCGGTGAGGATGACTGCAGCCAGATGGTAGTCAAAGAACCACTGGAGCGAGTGTTCCTGGATGGCAGCCAGAGCTATTCCCCCAATAACAACGACCCCTTGGAATACTGGTGGGAACTGTTTGACAAACCTCTGGAGGCCGTGGACGCCATTATTATTCCTCGGGATGCCATCTATACATCCCCGCCCCCGCGCACTGATTCTGTCGAAGGCATGTGGACTACCGAAGATACCCCGAAAATCTACCTGCCGGTGGCCGGTACCTATATAATTGGCCTAAAGGTACGCGATGCCCGTAATACAGAAAGCGGAGATCCCGCGAATCTGGAAACCTGCAAAGAGGCCTACCTCACCATTAACGTTAAGTCTGCCAGTAAAATTTATACCCAGCTCACCTGGGACAGAGGCGATCGTGTGGACATGGACTTGTATCTGGTGCGCCAGCGGGAATGCGGCACCATGGGCATTTCCCTGCCCTTCCTGGACAGATTACCGGTACCGGCAGCAGAATTTCCGGCAACCTGCACCGAAAATGCGGAGTGCAGCGGCCTGGATTGCACCGGCGGGGCCTGCGTCACCAGTTGCGACAATGACGACTACTGCAAACAGGGACACCCGGGATGGCAGTGTCTCAATGGCACCTGTAGCGAGCCTCCCGGCAATGTGTGGGAATGCGAAACCGATGCCGATTGTGGTCCTGGCGGTTTCTGCAACCCACGGGATGTAAACAACTGCGACGGTGATAAGATTTGCACCAATCACGCGTATACCGCCACCAACGACAGCTGTGGTTTCAACAATCCCACCCCCGATTGGGGCGTGGAATGCGACCCCTCCGATAACGTTCGTCTGGATATCGATGATGTGGACGGCTATGGTCCCGAAACCATCTCCATCC
>Ga0070729_10004900_pt1 | contig 14221 bp, 8 predicted proteins | sample tdDd472_FD_66725 | JGI IMG/M metagenome (GOLD analysis project Ga0070729, IMG submission 66725) | Marine sediment microbial communities from the Atlantic coast under amendment with organic carbon and nitrate - tdDd47.2 | ecosystem: Environmental > Aquatic > Marine > Coastal > Sediment | place...
TCGAATATGGAGATTTCTCTCCGACGGCCAGTGCGGCCACGATACGGCGCGGTTGCCGCAGTGCAAAAATGTCAGGAGGGGTTACTAGCGCGAATCATTCCCAAGGGCAAGGACAAAGACACCAAAAATTCGCCCTGAAACCCGCAGAGACCCTACGTTTCAAGAGAAAATCGGTAATACCAGTCGATTCCGCAAGGCTTGACTTACGTCACGTCAAATGAGGCAGGGAGAGATACTCGGCCGACTGCATTTCATTCAGTCGTGAAACAGTACGATGAAACTCGAAGGAGCCATCGCCTTTCGGGTAGAGGTCGTCGGGCGAAACCTCGGCCGAACAAACCAGGTTGACCTTGTGCTCATAGAGCGCATCGATCAGGGTGACGAAACGCTTGGCCTTGTCGCGGTTTTCCGGCCCCATCCGGGGAATATTCTCCAAAACAAGCGTATGGAACTGAACGGCGATTTCGAGATAATCCCCAGGCCCTAAAGCTTCGCCGCAAAGCGCATTGAACGTGGTCCGGGCCGCCCCTCCGGCAACGAAGGGGAAGTCGATCCGCCGCCCCTTGACCATCAGATAATCCGGCTTGGCCTTGCTGTCGCCACGCAATAGATTGAAGCAGCGCTCAATCAATTCATCGGCTTGCGGGCCCAAGGGCCAGAGATAAACCTCCTCGCCCTTGATCCGATTCATCCGGTAATCGAATCCGCCATCCAGCTCCATCACATCAAGCTTTCTCTTGATCAGTTCGATAAACGGCAGGAACCGGTCGCGCTGAAGGCCGTTCTTATAAAGATCGCCGGGATACCGGTTCGAGGTGGTGACGACGACCACATCATTTTCGAACAAACACTCGAACAATCGCCCAAGAATCATCGCATCGGCAATATTGTCGACCACGAACTCATCGAAACAAAGCAGCCAGGCGTCTTTGGCGATGGCGCGGGCAAGTGGCGGAATCGGATCGTCCTTATGCTTGCCCTTGCGAAAATCGTTAAGACGGCTATGGACCTCCTGCATGAAGGCATGAAAATGGACCCGCCGTTTTTTATCCACCGGGGCGGTATCGAAAAACAGATCCATCACCATGGATTTGCCGGTCCCGACGTCGCCATAAATATAAAGCCCCTGGGGTGGGTCGCCACGTTGGGGCCGTGAGAGCCCGAAGCGAGCGCGCCAACCCTGATGACCGGTCGAGGGTTGGAACCGCTGCAGCGCATGATAAAGGCTTTGCAGTTTTTCAGCCGCCAATTCCTGGGCCGGGTCGGCGGTTAAGTCGCCGGAAGCAAGCATGGCGCGGTATCGTGGGAGAGGACCCTCAGGCATAATCTCGTCGTATCTGGCAGTGAGCGTTTCTTGATGCTGCTCTCTTATTTAGGCTTCCTGACTTTTCTTGAAAAGCGCTTTCAGGATTTCTTCGTAGCGAGCGACAAAACCCTCGGCATCCATCAAGGGAGAAGTCTCCATCTTTTTTCGCAAGCCAGCCCTTAGTCCGGCGAGGCGATCCCGGTCGGCGGCAAGGTCGGCGGCACAGGCGACATAATCCTCCGGGGTTTCCGCCACCAGCGCTTCCAGCCCGATGGCGGAAAGCAGGCTGAGGCCGACCCGCGCCGCATGCCGGTCACCGGCCAACGTCACCACGGGGGCTCCCATTATCATGGCCTCGCAGGTGGTCGTCGTGCCGTTGTAAGGGAAGGTATCAAGCGCGATGTCCACTTCGTTATAAACCGCGAGGTGACTTTCCTGGCTTTGCTCATATCCGCGAAACACAACCCGCTCCCGCACGGACTGGTCGGCTTCCATTAATCGGCAAACACGGTCCCGAACGCCTTGGTCGACAAACTGCTTGCCCTTAAGCAGAAGCCTGGCGTCCGGCGCTCGTTTCATTAACCCGCCCCAAGCCTTCAGGGCATCGACCTGAATTTTCGCAAGATTGTTGAAGCAACCAAACGTCACAAAGCCGTTTCGTTTAAAAGGCGGCTCTCCAATCTCCGGCAGCTCCATCGTCGGCTCATAGCAGAGAAAACATTCGGGGAGCCGGACCAATTCCTCCGTCCCCAGAGCGTAGTTTGGCGTTTCAGGGTCGGTGCGCGCATCGACCAACCGAACGTCCATTTCCTGCACCCCGGTCGTGTTGGGGTAACCGATCCAGGTTATCTGCAAAGGGGCCGACCGGGCGGCGAACAACGACAATTTATTGTGCCCGGTCTGTCCGCCAAGATCGATCAGGATATCGATACCGTCTTTGATGATCCGTTCACGCAGGGCTTCAATCGGCAATGAAGAAGCGTCGACCCAATGGTCCACCGCATCCTTAATAGAATTCGTAACCTCATCGGCCTTTTTATTGGTCGAATAGGCGAAAACTTCAAAATCAATGCGGTCGTGACCTCGCAAGACGGGCCGGATAAAATTGGCGACAGAGTGACGCCTGAAATCATGGGAAACGTACCCGACACGCAGGCTGGCGCCGGTTTTCGTCACCTTTCTTGAAAGGGCTTCAAATCGTTTTGCTTTTTTGCCCAGGCCAATTTTTGCCCCCCAGAGCACATGCCTTTCGGCAATCTCCTCTGCGCTGAGCTGATCGGAGTAGTTAAGGGTCAGAAGATAGTTGGAAATCAGCTGTTCCGAGTTCTCCCCGGATTTCAGCAGTTCTTCATATTTTTCTATTGCTTCATCAACCCGCCCCATCTCTTTGATGGCGGCAATATAATTAAGCTGCGACTGTATGAGATTGGGCGATAAACGGGCGGCCTCGGCCAAATGCACTTCCGCTTCACTGATCCGCCCCGCCGCCTGCAACATCACACCGTAATTATTGCGCACCTCCATGGCGTCGGGCGCCAGGGAAAAAGCCGACTTAAATTGCGCCTCGGCCTCATCGAACCGTTTCAGGTTTTTCAACAATGTCCCATAGCCGACCAACGCCTTAAGAGAATAAGGCGCAATCTCCAGGGCCCCTTTAAACCGCTTCTCGGCCGCATCCATTTTCCCCGCATCGGCCAATGTTTCAGCCAAATTGACCGATAAATCCGGAGATCTGGGATCTTTTGAAAGGCCGTTTTCGTATATCTCGATTGCTTCGTCGTATCGGCCTTGCTCGGCCAGGACGACCCCGAGATTGACGTAAATCATCGTCATGTCCGGCGACAGAGCCAGGGCCTTACGATACATCTCTTCGGCCTTGCCCGCCTTCCCCTCCGCCTTAAGCAACAGGCCCATATTGACCATCAGACCAGCACTTTTGGGGGCAAGTTTTATGGCTTTCTGGAAGTGGATTTTAGCCTTGGGGAGCTTGCCCTGCTGCTGGAGCGTCAGTCCCAGAAAATTCTGCACGTCGGGGTCTTTCGGCGCTTTTTTAGCCATCTTGGCAAACAGGCTCTCCGCCTCGTCCAACCGCCCATCATTCATGAGCCGTTGGGCGTTCTGCATATCCTGCAGGAAGTTGCCCGTCAGTTTTGCCGCCATTGGGTACCCATCAACTCAAACGAAGACCGGCATAGCCTGAGCCATGCCGGTGCTTTAATCATCGTTTTTTCGCCAGAGGGCTTTAGCCGTCGGCGTTGATTCTTTCGACCAGCTCTTTCAGTACGTCGTCGGCCTTGTCGTTTTCGACTTGGCAAGTCCCTGCTGCGTGGTGACCGCCGCCGCCGTATTTGAGCATCAGCGCGCCGACGTTGGTTTTCGACGAACGGTCGAAAATCGACTTACCGGTCGCGAAAACCGTGTTCTGCTTTTTCAAGCCCCAAAGGACGTGAATGGAAATATTACACTCGGGATAGAGCGCATAGATCATGAAGCGGTTGCCCGCAAAGATGGTCTCTTCGTTGCGCAGATCGAGAACCACCAAGTTCTTGTGGACGACGGAACAGCGCTTGACCTGCTCCTTGAACTTCTCTTCCTGATTCCGATAAAGCTCGACCCGTTCTTTGACGTCGGGCAGTTCGAGAATTTCATCGATGGAATGGTTCCGACAGTAATCGATCAGCTCCATCATCAGTTGGTAGTTGGAGATTCGAAACTCTTTGAATCGACCGAGCCCGGTGCGTGCGTCCATCAGGAAGTTGAGTAACGGCCAACCCTGAGCGTTGATCACCTCGTCCTTTTCGAACTGGGCCGCGTCGCCTTTATCGACGGCTTCCATCAACTCATCAGAAATGGTCGGGAATTCCTGCTTGCCGCCGTAGTAGCGGTAAACCACGCGGGCCGCCGATGGCGCATCGGGATCGATAACCAGATTGCCCGGCTCATGATCGAGGCGATCCAGTTCGCTGGCATGGTGATCGAAAGCCAAATGAACGCCCGGCACATAAGGCAGGTTGGTCGTGATGTCCCGGCTGGAGATTTCAATCTTACCGTCTTGCATGTCCTTGGGATGGACGAAGGCAATATCATCGATAAGGTCCATTTCCTTCAGCAACACGGCGCAGACCAAACCGTCGAAATCGCTGCGTGTCACCAAGCGGTACCTGTTATGGGCCATCTGTCTGGAACCTCCTACCTTCCGTCGGGCAAGTCTCAAATGTCAGAACACACATCTGGACGTTATTTGTTCAGCAATTAGAACAGAGTAATGCCGGTCTGCCAAGGGCACAACCGTCTATTTTTCATGCGGTGCAATTCCAGCCCCCCAGCCCCTGCCGCTAAGTCGTTGAGTCAACCGCCGGTTTGGCTGGAGACGCAGAGGAAGCGGTGGCTTCCGTCGCCTGCTTAGGCGTTGCTGGCGCAGGGGAAATCGGGGGCGATGTCGTTTCCGCCTGATTTCCAGGCCCGGCATCCTGTTCTTGAGGCGCAGGACCGGGCTGTTCCGGCACTGTCTGCGGCAACATCTCTCCGCCAGTTACCGATGCACCCGGCTGCCAGCCGACCTCATAAACCGGGACCGGGTCCTTAAACCCTTTCATCTTGCGGGTCCCTTTGTCGATATAGGCGAATCCAGCCGATACGGTTTCCGTTTTGACCGCTTCGGAGACCAGCACCTTGTCGGTTTCGCAGGCCGCACAAAGCCTTGCTGAAAGCTGAACCGTCACGCCGAACAGATCGTTGTCTTCGGCAATCGCCTCGCCACAGTTAACGCCAATGCGCAGGTGTAGCGGTTGATCCGGCGCGGCCCGGTTGTTGCCATCAATCCGCCGCTGAATATCGATGCCTGCGGCAACCGCCTTTTCAACATTGTTGAACGACGCCATGATCCCATCGCCCGTGTGCTTGATTTCCTTGCCGTAGTAGTTGGTCAAGGCGGAGCGGACGATTTTATTGTGGGTTCGGACCAGGTGTTGGGCCGCATGGTCGCCAAGGGTAACGGTCATATCCGTCGAGCCCACGATGTCGGTGAACATCACCGCAATTGGCCCCTTGCCCCCCTTATCGTCACTTGCCGGATTGCGCCAATTATCCAGCGCCTCGAGAAGTTTCGCCGGGCCGTTTTCATCACCATCGAGATAGGCGGACATGGCCGCCCGGCCTTCATCCACCATGTCCAGATAGTTGGGGTTCATCAGGTAGCTCTCAAACGAATCGGCGAACCTTTCGGCCTGGGCGACATTGGTGCCGAGCGCCATCACCGTATCGCGAAGAATAATCGATATATCGAGTCGCGGCAGACCGCGCTCCGACCCCAGTTCCTCACTCGCTCCGGCCATGAAAAGGTTGATGCCGAAACGGGACATATTATCGAGCTTGCTATATTTCTGCTTAACTGCCGCGATACCCAGCTTAAGGAAATTGACCATGGTCAGCTTTTGAATCTCACCGGCAGCCGTCATCCCGCTGGCGTTTTCTTCTTCGGGCTCGGCTTCAACCTCGGGCGCTACCGGCTCGGGTTCGGGATCGGGCTCGGGCTCAGGCTCAGGCTCAGGCTCCAGATCCTCGACAATCTCTTCCACTTCTTCGATCTCAGGAAGCCCAGGATCAATCTCTTTCGACGAATCACCACCATCATCAAGCAGCCCACTAGAATCCATTTCGATTTTTTCAGGTTCGTTCTTTTCAGTGGGTTTCTTGGCCGGAGGTTCATCTTCGTCAACATCGTACTGATCGTCGTAACCCCCCTCCCCCACCGAGAGCTTGTTGCGGTAGACGAAAAACAAAACCAGCGCAAAAACAACGAACAGCGAGACGAAAACCCCAACCAGGGTCTGCCCTTTCGATAGGCCGCTGATCAGATGATAGAGCCCGTAACGCGGCGCCATCATCGAAAAAAGCAGGGTCAGCACGGCGGAAAGCGCCGTACTCGAGAGAACGATCAGAATCACAAAGCCAATGGCTTTACCGATGCTGTTGGCGCGCTGCCGCTGCGCCTCAAGCGCACGCTCTTCTTCTTCAAAAGGATCGTCTAAATAGTCGCCCAGATTGGTGCGCCCATACCCCCGCACACTCGCACCACCGCCCGAACGCCGAGGAGAAGAATCGCCACTCCGCGACCCTCCCGGCCGTTGAGCGCTTTTGTAAACGGTGACTTCCTTCATCTCACCGGTGTCGGAGTTGTAAGACTCCATCACCACCTTGACCTGAGCGCCCCGCTTAATACGCTCTAGGGAATAGGCGTCCTCCATCGCTTCGTCCTTTTCGGACGAAGGGTAACGGGCCTGGATTTCCCAGCGCCCCCCCATTTCAATGCTGACTTCGTAGGTTCGTCTTATTCCCATTCCCAAACCAATATCCGGAAGCTCCCAAAAGACTCCGGCCACACATACCCAGCAAAATCATAGCCACGCCGGGTTTAGGAAATATGAAACAACCCTTTGTTGTGCCAGGGGAAATATACAGCAACAAAGGCACTTTATCATTCTATCTAGAGTTTCTTTGGCAAAATTAAAACCCTTCTGTGTTTGAGCCGACAGTTGAGTGTTTTCTTCAACACTTTCACCGTTTAAAGTCTCCGCCCGAGGGGTGGACGACAAAATGCTGCAAACCTATCATTATAAAGAATATCCGCACCGGCCTTCTTCGGACCAACAGGAAAGCGGGATCACCCGCCATCCGGTCATCGTTGTGGGCGGCGGCCCGGTCGGCCTCACCGCGGCCATCGACCTGCGGCTCAAGGGCATTCCAGCGGTAGTTCTGACGCAAAACAAAACCGTCAGCATCGGCTCACGCGCCGTTTGCTATTCGAAACGCGCTCTCGAAGTCTGGGACCGGCTGGGATGCGCTGAAGAGATGATCGCCAAGGGCGTGGTCTGGAAAACCGGGCGGCTGTTCAACGGCGAGCAGGAGGTGTTCAACTTCGACCTCCTGCCCGAAGAGGGGCATAAGTGCCCCGCCTTCATCAATCTTCAGCAATATCACCTGGAAGATATTCTGATCGCCCGGGCCGAAACCTTGGGGGTCGATATCCGCTGGCAGGAAACCGTAACCGACATAGAGCAAAACGGCGACTTTATCCGCCTCGCCATCGACACGCCCTCCGGAGCTTACGCCCTTGACGCCGACTGGCTGATCGCCGCCGACGGCTCCAAATCGGTTTTAAGAGACTGTCTCGGCCTCGAATTCACCGGAAAAGTTTTCAAGGATCGCTTCCTGATCACCGATGTGGTGATGAAAAACGATTTTCCGCCCGAGCGTTGGTTTTGGTTCGACCCGCCGTTCAATCCGGGCCGCTCAACCTTGCTGCATAAACAGGCCGACGACCTGTGGCGTATTGATTTCCAGCTGGGATGGGACGCCGACCCGGAAGAGGAAATGAAGCCCGAACGGGTCATCCCCCGCCTTAAGGCCATGTTGGGCGACATGGTGGAATTCGAACTGGAGTGGGTTTCGGTCTACACCTACCAGTGCCTGCGCCTCGATCATTTCCGTCACGGTCGCGTGTTGTTCGCCGGGGATTCCGCCCATCAGGTCTCTCCCTTCGGCGCGCGGGGCGCCAACTCGGGCGTTCAGGACACCGACAATCTGATCTGGAAGCTCAAGATGGTCATAGGCGGTGAGGCCCCTGAAACCCTGCTCGACACCTATGATCGCGAACGGGTCGAAGCCGCCGATATCAACCTGATGAACTCGACCCGTTCAACCGATTTCATCGTCCCCAAAGGCGCCATTAGCCGAGCCTTCCGCGATGCCGTTCTCGATCTCGCCAGGGACTATTCTTTCGCCAGGCCCTTGATCAACAGCGGACGGCTCTCATTGCCTGCAACCTATACGGACCCAACTCTTTTAACGTCCGATGAAGACGCGTTCGACGGAGGCCCTGTCCCCGGCGCGCCCTGTCCCGATGCGCCGCTCAATGAAGGATGGCTGCTGGAAAATTTGGGCGGACGTTTCGTTCTTCTCTGCTTCGGTGAAACTCCCGACACCTCTGACCTTGCCTGTGATCGCCTCACGGTCGGCGAAGAGGCGGAACTCGCCGTTCGGCGCTATGACGGAAAGTCCGGCACGGTCTATCTGGTCCGCCCCGATCAGCATGTGGCCGGACGTTGGCGCAATTTCGACAGAGACGCCATCCAAACGGCGCTCAACAAAGCCTCAGGGAAAGGAAAGGCCCCATGAAACTCAATACCGACCCCAATATCGACAACCCGGACGATTTCTACGAAATGCTGATCGAGTTTCATCGGGACTTAAGCGAGGAGCATAGCCTGAAAGCCAACGCCAAACTGATTTTGCTGCTCGCCAACCACATCGGAGACAAGGAAGTCATTGCCGAGGCCATGGCCATCGCCCGCAAGTCGGGCTGATTTTTCCGACCCTGCCCACTCAGCCGTTGAGCGCCACCCACATTTCCTTGTCGCGTTCAGCCGTCCAGACAGTGGGCCTCTCCTGTCCCCCCGCCTCATCATAAGCTCGCGCCAGATTAAACGGCATGCAGTGCTCATAAATCACCCAATCGGCATATTTTGGATCCATTCGCTGCTTAGCCAGATCGAAAGTCTGTTTCAGGTTCATCCCTTGAGCCCGACCTTCTTGCGCCGTGGCAAAGAGATCGCGAACAAATCCTTCGGTCATCGCCATGGCCTTGCGGCATTGCTCCGCCGTCGTCAAAGCGTCGCCCCGCCCCGGCACCATCTTCTCTGGACCTAGCGCTCTCAAAGCGTCCAGGGTTCCCGGCCAGTCGGTCAAATGAGCATCGCCGCAATAAGGGGTCGCGCCATATTCCACCAGATCACCGGCGAACAGTATTTTCTCATCACGCAACCAAACCACCGTATCGCCCTGAGTATGGCCTCGTCCGGGATGAAAAATTTCAACGGTTCGATTTCCCAGATCAAAGGTAAGAGGATCGGCAAAAACCGTTGTCGGAATCGTTAGGCCGGCAATGGAATCATGGCCCTGGAACAGACGGGGAAACCGTTCGAATTCGCTTTCCCAGTCTTCGCGCCCGCGCTCCTCGATCAGGTCGCGGGTTCCCTGACTTGCGATGATTTCCACATCACCATAGGCCGCCGCACCCAAAACCCGGACGGCATGATAATGGCTCAAGACCAAATGGGTGACCGGTTTGTCCGTCACCGAGCGAACACGCTCGAGAACCCGTTCGGCCATCATCGGGGTGGCCTGGGCGTCAATCACCAGCACACCGTCGTCACCGACCACAATACCCGTATTGGGATCGCCCTCTGCCGTATAGGCATAAGCGCCGCCGCCGAGATCGTCGAAACTGATGCGTTTTTCATCGAGATCACCCGTCGAGGCGAAAGCTTTGGACATGCTAATCTCCCATTGAACCAAGGCGTTTGTTTGCCCCATGATAGTCGAACAAGCGAAACGAATCGCAAAAAGAAGAAAGCCGGGACTCTACCGGAGAGGAACAGGAAATCACAGTGACCCGATCACGTCTACTCATTGCTGGGTATCTGCTCTTGTTGGTCGGCGCCATTTTCGCACTGAGCCGCTTTCACGCGGCGGAAGCGGACAGCCACAGAGTGAGGGTTGATGAATACAGCCACCTCATGGCGCATTATCTTTGGACGACCAACACAGCCGACGCCGAAGATTTTTTAAAAATAATTACAGCCGATAGCCGCATCACAGCAGTCTACATAACTGATGCCAAGGAGCGGCCTTTTATCATATTCGAGCGAGACTTAACCGGCGTTTCTTCTTTTCACAGTTTTCTGCAAAAAACCATACACACGCCTATTGAGTGGAGTGGCGAACGAATTGGTCAACTGACGATCATATGCAACGTCTACAACCTGGCGTTCGATTTTTACATCGGCTCTATCCTGCTCATCCTGGCCGCCGCCCTTACCTACTATCTTTCCTATATTTCCAAGCAGGGGGAGCTTGAGGATTTGTCGCGGCGTACAACGGCTATTTTCACCAATACATCCGAGGCTATTTTTCTTGCCGACATGGAAGGAAAAATTCAATCGGTCAACCCGGCTTTCGAAGCGATCATGGGCTACCGACAAGAGGAAATCGTCGGGAAAAATGCACTGTATCTGATTTCTCCCCGCTACGGCACGGAAGCTCCGCTCGAATGGTGGAAGGACGCCGTCAGCGTCGGTCAATGGCAGGGTGAATTCTGGATACGACGAAAGAACGGCGAGGAAATCCCCATCGCCACATCCGTTTCGGGCATCCCTGGCAAAGACGGACGCTTCGAATTAATGACCGCCATGTCGAGAGACATCACCGAACGCAAAAAAGCCGAAACAAGTTTGTTGGAAGCCAAAGAACGGCTGGCTCAGGCGGAGAGCCTCGCCCATTTAGGCAGTTGGACCTGGGACATCACAACCGGAGAGATTTTAGCCTCCGACGAAGTTTGTCAGATTTTTGGGGTCGATCCGTCAGATCATCCATTTAAGAAGCGCTCGTTTCTTTCCTTCATTCATCCCAACGACTATTCGATGACAAAACATATTCTGCTTGGCTGCATCGCCGACAAGGCTCACTTCAGCGGAATCTTCCGAATTGTCCGCGATGACGGCGGCATCCGCACCATTGAGGTCGCCAGTCGCTACATTATGGAAGACGGCAAAGAGACAAACCGGCTGGTCGGTTTTTCCAGCGACATTACCGAGCAAATGCGCAATGAAGAAGCCCTGTATATCGCCAAGGAAGAAGCCGAACGGGCCAATCTTTCCAAGTCGCGTTTCCTCGCCGCAGCCAGTCACGATCTACGCCAACCGCTTCAGGCTCTTTCAATGTTTATCGCCGCTCTTGGAGAATCTTTTCGCAAACAAGGCATTGAGGAAAAAGATAAACAGGGGCGTCTAATCGGCAATATTGAAAACTCTATCGAAGCCCTCGCCGGGTTGCTTAATTCATTGCTCGATATTTCTCGCCTCGACGCCGGAATTATGGAGCCTGAGAAAGAAACCTTCCCGATTGCACAAACCCTGGGCTGGATTGAAACCACCTTCACCGACGAAGCCCGACGGAAGGGCGTTGATCTTCGCATCGTCCCTTGCTCGGCGAGCATCGAGACCGACCCCAACCTGTTCCAGCGGATTGCCGCAAATCTGGTCTCCAATGCTGTCCGCTATACGGAACAGGGGCGAATTCTGGTCGGGTGCAGAAGAGTTGGAAAACAAATACGGTTTGAAGTCTGGGATACTGGTGAAGGAATACCCGAAGACAAAATGGACACGGTGTTTCAGGAGTTCCAACAACTGGGCAATCCGGGGCGTCAACGCAAGCTGGGGCTCGGCTTGGGCCTGGCTATCGTCGAACGGGTTGCGGGTCTGCTCAACCTCAAGCTCTTCGCCCGCTCAACCCCCGGCAAGGGATCGGTCTTTTCAGTGACGGCGCCGATCAAAAAGACCGCCATCGCAGACCATACGGCAAAACCCATTACTGAGCCCCGCCCCCATTCCACCCGACCCAACATCATGGTCATCGACGACGACCCTTCCGTATTGGACGCCATGACTGTGCTGATGGAAACCTGGGACTTCAACGTACTGTCCGCCTCATCGGCGGAAGCCGCCCTGCGCGAATGCCGTAACCACAAGAAACCGCTCGACCTGATCGTCGCAGACTATCGATTGCAAACCGAGCAGACAGGTGCGGATACGATCCACCGTATGAACCACGAACTGGGCTGGTCGGTCCCCGGCATTATCATCACGGGCGATACCGCGCCGGAGCGACTGCAGGAAGCTGCCGCCAGCGGCTTCAATCTCCTTCATAAACCGGTGCAGCCCGACGTCTTGAAAAAACTGATCGATCAGGCGCTTAACCGCTGATGGCCTCATCAATCAGATAGACGATAGAGCGGTAAACCATCCCGCTTTCCTCTGACAATCCGATCTCACAGGTACGACTGGTCGAATACCCGGCAACTGCTCTGTTTTCCAGACCGCGCTTAAGCTTAGCGAGCGCATGGCGATTGAGCTCGGGCGTTGTGAACCCCTTATCACCCGCCCAACCGCAGCATTCGACCGAAGGCGGCACGATCACTTCTTCGGCGCAAGCCTCGGCGATAACCTTGAGCCTGTCTTCTAGCATCATTTTTTTGGTGCTGCAGGTCGCATGGATAGCCACCGGACCGGCTCGCTTCGTGAGCTCCAGGCGCTCAAGCACCACATCATGCATGAACTCGGTAACATCGAAAATCTGAAGCCGTTCACCGAGAAACTCTTTCATCCGATAGCCGCAAGGACTGGTATCGAAAACAATGCGGTGGCTGCCATTTTCACTCGCCACCATCAAGGCCGCCTCAAGCTCACTCGCTTTACGGTCGCCAGCTTCCGGCAACCCTTTACTGTCAAACGGTTGGCCGCAACAGAGATCGTTCATCCCTTGAGGATACACGACCTCAAAGCCCGCTTTGCGCAAAACCCTTGCCGTTACCTTTGGCAAAGGCTCCGCCTCATCACCCCGTGCCGGTCCCATGGTCCGGGCGGCGCAACTGGGGAAATAAACGACCTTCTCTTTTTTCGTTCCCTCTGGCGAAACCGGCGTCGTCCACTGGCCGCGGGGCATGGCGGCCATCCAGCGCGGCGACCGCCCGCCGCTCACTTTGCGCACCCCATCACTCATCGCCGCCATCGCCTTGGAGCCCAAAACACCATGGACCAAATCGACCGCTTTCAAGCCCAGCGATGTCGCCGTCATGGTCGCGCCGTAATGATCGGCGATCCAGTCGCCGAGCTTGCGCTCGAAAGGCGTGCGAGAGCGGGCGCGGAGCTGTTTGGTCAGAAGACCTGTTTCAATCCCCACCGGGCAGGCCGTGGCGCAGAGACCACAGGCCGCACAGGTGTCGACTCCCTGATAGGCATAGGCTTTTTTCATACCATCCGGGTCGCCCTCGCCAGCAGCTTCACGGCGACTGATCTCCCGCCAGGCGACAATGCGTTGCCGAGGAGAAAGCGTCAGGCCCTTCGACGGACATTTCGGTTCGCAGAAACCGCATTCGATACATTTATCGACAATCTCATGAGCCGCCGGAAACGGCTTGAGGTTCTGCAGATGCACTGCCTGATCTTCATTCAGCAAAACGCCCGGATTGAGCAGTCCTTGAGGATCGAAAAGTCGTTTGATCTCCCACATCAACTGGTAGGCGTCGGCCCCCCATTCCATCTCAACGAACGGCGCCATGTTGCGCCCGGTGCCGTGCTCGGCTTTGAGCGATCCGTCATACCCTTTAACCACCATTTCGGTGATCGCATCCATAAACCGACCATAGCGTTCGATCTCTTCTGGACTATTGAAGTCCTGGGGAAAAGTGAAGTGCAGATTACCTTCCAGCGCATGGCCGAAAATGATCGTCTCGTCGTAGCCATGTTCTCTGCACAGGCGCTGAAGATCGAGCGTCGCCGGGGCCAGTTGGTCGATGGGAAAGGCGACATCTTCAATAATTACCGTCGTTCCGATTTTACGCACCGCACCGACGGCAGGGAACAATCCTTTGCGGATATTCCAATAGCGCTGGCAGTGTGCCGGGTCGGCGGTGAACTCAATGGGGCGAACCGTTTCAATCCCCTCTAGCGCAGCTTCGGCTTTTTTGCGGTTGGTGATCAGCGTCCGCTTGGTCTTGCCGCGCACTTCGACCAGCAAGGCCGTCACCTCATCGCCCAAACCGGCAATATAATCGGGCATACCCGGCTTGCCTTCCACCGAGCGCAGCGCAGCCCGATCCATCATCTCGACAGCCGAAACCGGCGTCTTCTTTAGAGCGACCACGGCGTTACAGGCGGTCTCCATGTCGGAAAACAACATCAAAGCCGATGCCTTGTCAGCATACTCAGGCACCGTTTGATAAGCCATCTCGGCGATGAAACCCAATGTCCCTTCGGAACCGATCATCAGGTGCTGCAAAATATCGATGGGGTCTTTGAA
>Ga0070729_10004902_pt1 | contig 14219 bp, 8 predicted proteins | sample tdDd472_FD_66725 | JGI IMG/M metagenome (GOLD analysis project Ga0070729, IMG submission 66725) | Marine sediment microbial communities from the Atlantic coast under amendment with organic carbon and nitrate - tdDd47.2 | ecosystem: Environmental > Aquatic > Marine > Coastal > Sediment | place...
TATCAAATTTTACCAAGGAAAAGTGATGATATAAAGATAACAAGTATTGTTTCTGATTTTACTAGTGACATTACTTATGGAAATCTACCCTTAGTTGTAAATTTTACTGATTTGAGTATTAATAATCCGACGAGTTGGTTATGGGATTTTGGTGATGGTAATACTAACACTTTACAGAATCCTCAACATATATATACTGCTGTTGGTGATTATACTGTCTCTTTAACTGTAGGGGATGGAAGCAGTACTAATAATAAAACGAAAACTAATTATATATCAGTAGTTGAAGGAAGATTAACTACATCATCTGATAATTTTATATTTTATTACACTAAGCCGGAACTTTGCACTGATGATTTAATAAATGCTATGGAGAAAAAATTTAATAATCTTGATTATACCATTTGGGGAATGACACGTAGTATTTATTTGTTAGATCGTTCGCAAAAAATAAAGGTATTTCTATATGATACTGAAGAGGCATTTGTATCAGCTCCGTCAGATATTCGTGATTGGGATGTTGGCTATTATTCACGTGAGGATAATGAACTCCACATAAAAGTACCTACTTCTGAACGACAATTGAAATATTTTTCATCTTTTGAAAAAGCAGCAATATCTGTCCTCGCTCGTTATGTTATGGAGAAGAAGCGAACAAATGGAAATGAGTCATCCAAGGGATTAAGTTTCGGTTTTGGATTATATGAATCGGGTTATTCTCCTGACCTGGATTTAATACAGAACTATTTAAACCAAAACACTAATACTTTTCCTGACAAATCAACATTTAGTAAATGGGATCAATTAGATGAGGAACTAAATGTTGAATTGGCATACACACATGTTTTTGCCGGGATACTTAGACGTGGATATTTTAGTCCAACAGTTTATGATGGATTATACTCGGATGAAAAAGATATTTGGTATCAAATGATTAGAATATTTTTCTTATTAAATCCTGAAGATGATGGTATGAGGAAATTTGTCGAAGAGGATGATTTTATTATTTACAGCACAAGTCAGGAAGAAGCTGACCTTGTGTTGGAAGGACTTCGATTGCATGCGGATCTTTGCGAAAAGGAGTTAAACACAAGAATAAATCATCCATTAATAATAACAATCTATGGCTCTTATGAAACATATTCATATACAAAATATGGAAATATAGATAATGTCAACGGTGGCGGAGAGGCTCTTTCGCATTCTGTATTACGATCCACTTCAGGTTCACAAAATCTTGACACAGAATTGAATAGATTATTTGCAAAGCATAATGGTACTATGCAACATGAGTTTACACACAATGTGGAAGCATTCCTCGCAGAATCAGATCTCCCTGGTTGGGTAAATGAAGGTGCTGCTATGTATTTTCCTGAATCACGTATTTGGGGTTATATTGGATTTAATGTTCAATGGTTTGGGAAACACCATAATCACTGGAATAATCAAAGTAAGTTTTTCCCTGATCTGGATAATGCTTTCACTGAGGGTGCTGAAGATCCTGGTTTTGGTTATCACATGTCTTACTCTGCTTTTGCTTTCATAAGAGATAATGTCTCAAAAGAAACACTAATAGAATTTATTAAACGGTCGGATGATTTTTCCACAATTGGTTATAGCGGTGTTGCAGAATTTCAAAAACACTTATACGAAACATTATACCATTTATATATGCCGAATTTTTTGTTTAACCCAAACTGGAATTTAGAGAGAACTTATACTTCTGGAACAAACTATTCATTTAATTGGGATGGACATTATATTGATAATTTAATTCTTGAATATTCTGTTGATGAGACAAAAAGTTGGAACTCTATTGCAGATGTTACGGGTTCTAGCGGTAGTTATTCTTGGAATATTCCAGATGCAAAGAATTGTATTTTACGTTTTTCAGATAAAAAATTTCCAGAGATTAACTTTTCATATCAAATACTTGGAGATAAACCAACTTTTGGTAAAACACTTTTTATGGACTTTGAAAATGAAGCAGATAATTGCATCATAAATTATAAAGATGGAAGAATAAAAGGAGATGTATCCTTTGAGTCAAGAGGTGGAGAAAATGGTAGTTATGCCAAATTTGAAGGCACATGGGATTTGATAAATGTTGGGCATTACTCTAACCTATCATTTAGTGATGATTGGACAATTCAAGGTGATTTCTTGATTGAGAATACAACAGGTTTCATGAATCAAAAACCTGTCTTATTACAAAAGATGGCAACACTTGAAACTAATAAAAACTATTCAATTTCATTTAATAAAAATGGGAAGAATCATATTTTCTTTGAATATGAATTAGAGAATGGCACTAATATAAGTTTGGAGATTGATGATGCTGGCATAATAGAAGGTAATTGGTACACTTTCTATTTTGCACGTTCAGTAGAAAATAATATTGTTGAGGCTCGTGTTTACGACCAAAATAGAAATCTATTGAGTAGTACAATTAAACAAATTAATGGAGAAGAATCGCTTCTTACTGGTGCAGGTGATTTATACTTAGGCATTGGTAATCCTAATCATTATGAAGAATGTCTACAAGGCGGACTTGATAATATTATAATTTCAGATATCTATTCAAGTAAACTAATGTCAAATTCTACAAATAATGCCCCAGTTTTATCTGATATTCCAAATCAAACAATCAATGAGGGTGACCAATTTACAACTATAGATTTAAATGAATTTGTATTTGATTTAGATGATTCAGATGATGAAATATCGTGGAGTTACGAAGGAAATACAGAGTTGAATATAACTCTAGATGAAAATTCAGTAGCTTCGATATCAAAGCCAAATAATGATTGGTTTGGAACAGAAACTATTACCTTTATTGCTAGAGATTCTTATGGTGATTTTGATAGTGATGAGGTTTTGTTAACAGTAATTGAGATAAATAATGGGCCAAAAATTAGCAACATCACTAACCAAACTATTCAAGAAGGAAGTAGCTTTTCTGAAATTGAGTTGGATAATTTTATTAGTGATGATGATAATTCAGTTGATGAAATATTATGGACTTTCAGGGGAAATTTGAACTTAATTGTGACCATTGATGATAATAGAATTGTCCAAGTCAGTTCACCAGATAATGATTGGTATGGAAGTGAAATTATTACCTTTATTGCAAAAGATCCTGATAATAATTCTGCAAGCGACCAAGTTGAATTTACAGTTTTGCCTATGAATGATGCACCAATAATTGGAAACCTACCAGATTTGATTGAATTTGTTTCTGATAGTAGTGTTGTTGTTGATATTTGGTCTTATGTTTCGGATGTAGAAACACCAGTAAATGAACTAGTTTACAATTTCAATATTGATACAGGGCCAGTTCTATATAATTTTGATACTGAAAATGGCAGACTTTTATTGAGATCAGAAATTGAAAATAGTGGTGAAAGTCAATTGATCTGGAGTGTAAGTGATAATGAAATAACAATTACTGATACAATTCAAATAATTGTTGAAAAATCTCAATCTGTAAAGATTTATGAAAATGAGATAGTTCCAGAAAATTTTTCACTTCACCAAAATTACCCTAATCCATTTAATCCTTCTACATGTATTCAATATGCACTACCTGAAGATTCTCATGTGAAATTGATTATTTTTAATAGCGCTGGGCATGTTGTGGAAACAATTGTAAATAGAAAACAATCAGCAGGGTATCACACAGTAGTATGGAATGCATCAGAACTACCTTCAAATATTTATTTTTATAAAGTTATTGCAGGTAAGTATAGTGAAGTAAAGAAATGTATATTAATGAAGTGATTTATAACTGAAAAGATTCAGATATCAATCTATTCCAAAATAATAGGCTTCATTACTTTTTACATTAAAAAATGGAATGAATCGTATATTTTCGACTTATAATTGAGGAGGAAATATCATTCAAAAATACATAATTTTGTTATTAATTTGTATTACCATATTGTCTGCAGGAAATGCACCTGTGCCGATTTATTATGGACTGAATGAAAGTCATAGCAATGATTGGGCACAAATTGCCAGGGATGGAACTATTGGAATTGTCTATTTTGAACATGATAATTCAGATCATGATACTGGTAATTTAACCTATAAAACAATTGTAAATGGAGTATCGAAACAGGAAATAATCGTTTCAGGAAACCATCTGGAAAATTCTGTTTTACTTTTTGATACCGATTCAAACCCACATATTTTTCTGGCAGAATCTGAGAATTCATCACAAAAGATTACTCATTACCAACAAAATGTAAATGGTGATTGGTTCAGTGACGAAATCATAAATTTTCAGATGACTCCCGGGAAGTTCATATATGAAATATCTGCTGATATTGGTGACGATGGATCATTTCACTTGGTTGTTTTGAAAACCAGATCAAATCCCGATTCCAATGACTATTTCTATGCTTATCTTGATGCACGATTATTTTATATTACAAATGAGTCTGGAAGTTGGACAAAAGAGATGATCAAAAATTATCCTACAGTCTTCACAATGGATGAATATTCCAAAATGATGAACCGTCAGGATATCGAAGTGGATAGTGATGGAAAAGTCCATATAATTTTTGGCAATCAACTGAATCCGACTGACTGGAGCAATGCAAATGAGCGGTTGGATTATATGACCAACAAAGAGGGTGAATGGAAATCCGAAACTGCTGTAGAGATAAAAAATTATAGCAGGTATTCTTCTGGCTGGTATTCTTCTCTTTGTCTGGACAATGAAAATAATCCACATATTTCCTGTGCAACCATCAATAGAGTTCAAACAGGATCTGCGATGAACTCAAAACTAGTTTTTGCATCGAGAAAAAATGGGAAATGGGAATCAGAAATAATCGCAACGAATGATGATGGATATTATGGTGGAGATGGACGAGATTATACTGGCGGATTGACACATCTAGTTTTTGATAAAAACAATATTCCTCATATTATCTTCAGTGATATTGCATCTTCACATAATAAAGGAAATTATTTTAATCTTGGAAACATTCGATATGCAAATAAACCTGCAGATTCATGGCAAATTCAGAAAATTTATCAATCACCACTACCCGGTGGTCGCTATAATGCTACTGAAATCTATGATATTTGCTTGTTGATTTCTGATGATACTTCAGAGATTCATGTGATCGGTCAGAAATTAAAAATTGAAAATGAAGATAATTATTCATGTACATTATTGCATAAAATAATCAAAAGCAATCAACAGAATATTGATGATATTGATGAAGTAAATGCATCTGAATTTGAACTTTATCAAAATCATCCAAATCCATTCAATAGCAACACAAATATTGAATTTTTCATTGCAACAAGGGGAGAAATAGAATTGGATATTTTTAACATTTCCGGCAAACACATCAAAAAATTACTGAGTGATAATAGGTCTGGTGGAAAATACTCAGTCTATTGGAATGGAGAGAATGAAAAGGGTTCTTTACAAAACTCGGGAGTATATTTTTATCGGTTGAAAAATGAAAATTTGAATAAAATTAGGAAAATGACATTTATAAAATAGAGTAGGATTTTTATGACTAGAATATTTGTTTTTTCTATTATTATAGCATTAATAGGTTGCAAAGAACCAATGTCCTCTAATAATAATGTAGAGGATCGGCAAAATGAAATTCCTATTGATGATCACAGTTCTGTTCGATCGGAATCTCTGGACTCCGCGAACATTTTATTCATTGGTAATAGTTTGACATTCTATAATAACATGCCGGATATATTTAAAAAAATATCTGAAGAATCGGGGAAAAATGTAAATGTGGAAAGTGCAACTATTGGTGGGATTGCATTGCGAAATTTGATTAATAGACCAAGTATTACTGATAAAATTAAGTCGAATTATTGGGATTTTATCATTTTACAATCGGATGATATTTCTGCTTTCCCTGACATGTATGATATAGAAATCTCAACATTGCGAAAATTTGAAGATATCATATATAAAAATTGTATTAGTACAAAAATTATCTATTTAATGGTATGGGGATTAAGGAATGGTGTCACTATTCAGGAATTATCGGGGGAAACTGTATATTATTCATATTTAGATTACCTCAACAAAATATATAATGGGACACTTTATATTGCTAATGAAATGGATATAATTATTTCTCCCGTTGGTTGGGCATGGAAGGAAATAAGAAACCAATATCCTGAAATAGAATTGTTTAGCAGCGATAATGCCCATCCAGGATATAATGGTTCTTATCTATGTGCTGCAGTCCATTATTCTATTATCTTTCAGGAAAGTTGTGTGAATATTAATTATAATGGAAATCTAGATGAAAATACTGGGAAGATATTGCGTAGTTGTGCTTCTGAAGTAGTGTTGGATAATTTAGATACTTGGAATATTTCGGTATCAACAGGAATTGATAAATAGTTTTTAGCCCCAATTACCTTTTAAATAATTATTAGAAAACAAATTATTGATAAAATCAATATAAACAGAGATATTGAAATGTGTGAATTAAGTATCTAAAAATTTAATCATTGGAGATAATAATGAGATTTGACTCTTTAAGAATACGCATAATTTTTTTCATCTCATTAATTCTTATCATTTCCCTGGCGACTTCTACTTATTTCATTAAACTTAAAGTAAAAGATGAGTTATCTAATGCTATTGAAGAAAATGCAAAAAATTTACTTGGTGCTACAAAAAATCATGTTGAATCACAGTATAATAGTATTTTATATCATCGGAAAATTATGTTGGAAAGGAGACAAATCGAATTAAAAAATACAACTACAATTGCTTTTGCAATGGTCAATAGTGCATATAAACAATTCCAAAATGGAACCTTTTCAGAAACTGAGGCAAAAAGACATGCAATTAATGATTTACAAAAAGTCAGATATGATAATGGTGTTGGATATTTTTGGATAAACGATACTATAAAACCATATCCAAGAATGATAATGCATCCGACAATTCCAGACTTGGATGGAAAAATACTTGATGACTCCAGTTTCTTTTGTGCTTTAGGAAAAAAGGAAAATCTATTCAAAGCTTCTGTAGATGTTTGTACAAAAAATGAAGAAGGATATATTGATTATCTTTGGCCAAAACCAACAAAAGAGGGATTAACCGAACAACAGCCTAAAATTTCCTTTGTAAAAAGTTTTAAACCCTGGAATTGGATAATTGGTTCTGGAGTATACATCGATGATATTGAAAATTCTGTTCGTCTCAGACTTAATGCTGTGATTGAGGATTTAAACAATACAATTCCCAATCAAAGAATTAGTGAAAGTGGCTACTTCTTTATATTTGATGAAGATAAAAAAATGCTCGTGCATCCTACTTTGAGTGGAACAGATGGCAATCTTTTAATTAATCCCAGTACAGGGAATAAACTTTTAGATGATTTTAAAAAGGCGACTTTTAGTAATGAAAAGTCATTAGAATATTTATGGGATAAACCTGAAAATAAGGGTGAATTCAGGTTTATTAAAAAAGCCTTTTTTACTTATTATGAACCACTAGGCTGGTATATTTGTTCTTCAATTTACAAAGAAGATTTCGAAAAAATTATTACTAATATAACCTTTACAATGATATTAATATCAAGTATTTTTCTGTCAATTTCTTTAATACTTGCTATAATCGTTTCCAGAAGTATTGTGAATCCTTTAAAATTGTTAATTAATTCAATTGAAGCCACAGACGAAGATGGGATACCTCAAAATGTAATTCAAATTTCTGGCACCTCTGAAATTGCAACGCTTGGAAATACCATGAACAATATGGTTGAAAAAATCTCAAAATCAAGAACAGAAATTAAATCAGAGCGTGATTTTTCTTTAGGTATAATAAATTCTGCTCCTTATATCATTTGTGGTTTAGATGTTAATGGAATTACACAGTTTATTAATCCGCAAGGTGAAAAAATAACAGGTTATTTAAAATCTGAATTAAAAAATCAAAATTGGTGGGAATTATTTTTTCCGGGAAATAAATATAATCAAGTTGAGAAAATGCATGAAAGATTTCCTCATAAAAAAGTATTTAATTATGAGATGACAATAACTTGTAAAAACAGATTACAAAAAAATATTATTTGGAATAGTTTTGTAAAGACTGATGAAGCAAGTAGGATTATAGAAGTTATTGGTTTTGGAAATGATATTACAGATAGAAAAATTGTTGAAGAAGCCTTATATGAAAGCGAAACCAAACATAGAAGTTTAGTAGAAAATCTTGGTAAGGAATATTTCTTTTACTCATTGGATAAGGATAAAAATATTATGTATGTAAGTCCATCTGTGAAAGATATGTTAGGTTATGAAACGGAAGAATTCAAAATGAATTTCCTGGAATTTTTCTCTTCCAATCCAATTAATGAAATGAAAAATAAAATAACTGAAGATTGTATCAAAGGAATTAAACAAAAACCCTATTTATTAGAAATTTATAACAAATCAAAAGAATTAAGATGGATTGAAATATCTGAAACACCAATTTTTGACTTAGATAATAATGTTGTGGCAGTTGAGGCAATTGTGCATGATATTACTAATGCTAAAAGGTCTAAAGAAAAACTTGTTCAATTACAAAATTATCTATCCAATATTATCAATTCAATGCCTTCTATGTTGATTGGTCTAGACCAAAATCATATGGTGACACAATGGAACAAATCTGTCGAAAAATACACAAATATCAAGGCCGAAGACGCTCAGGGGAAAAATTTAGAAGAAATATTCCCTTATATGAAAGAATATTTATTCAGTATTTCTGAGAGCATGAAAATCAATCAAATAAAACATGAGAAGAAAAAAAGTCGGATAAAAAATAATGAAAAAATTTATGAAGATATTACCATCTATCCTTTAATAGGTGATGGTGTTGATGGTGCTGTAATTCGTATTGATGATGTAAGTGATATTGTAAAAATGGAAGAAAGAGTGATTCAATCGGAGAAAATGTTGTCAGTCGGTGGTTTAGCAGCAGGTATGGCCCATGAAATAAATAATCCATTAGCCGGTATCATCCAAAATGTGCAGGTATTAAGAAATAGACTATTAGATGATCTTCCGGGTAATAAAAAAATTGCTCAAAGTTTGAATCTTGATCTTAAGGATATGCATGAATATTTTGTTCAAAGAAAAATTGACCATATGCTTGACTCAATTAATGTATCAGGATTGCATGCTGCAGAGATTGTAAAAAATATGCTGAGTTTTGCTAGAAAAGACTCTAGAGATATGGGGTATTACTTGATAAGTGATTTATTGGATAAAACAATAATAATCGCATCGAGTGATTATGATTTAAAGAAGAAGTACGATATAAAAAAAATAACATTTTTTAAAAATTATGATCCCAATGAAGAAAGAATTAAATGTTCACCAACAAAAATTCAGCAAGTTTTTTTGAATATAATTAAAAATGGTTCTGAAGCCATAAGTGAAAAGGAATATGTTGATGAAGATCCAACTATTAATATAGATATCATAATGGAAAAAGAATGGATTAATATAGAAATTCAAGACAATGGTCCTGGGATGGAAGAAGATATTAAAAAAAGAATTTTTGAACCATTTTACACAACAAAAAATGTAGGGATTGGCACAGGTTTGGGATTGAGTGTATCTTACTTTATAATTACTGAAAATCATAAAGGCAAAATGTATGTTGAATCAAACAAAGGTAATGGAACTAAATTCATTATAAAACTGCCACTTTATAATGTTTGTTGATACTATCAATATTATTTGATACTTTCTTATTGTAAATATAGAGATGCCCTTATGAATATAGAATTACGTGTTGATCATTTACTAAAAATTCGCTATCAAATCATTGAAGGTCAACTAAATCTCAATGATCTCATTTCCTACCTTGATAAAATGAATGATGAACATAAACAAGATTTTGATATGAATGTTTGTTGGAATCTTGAAAATGCTGAGATATCAAATGTTGATATCAGTGATATTGAAAAATTGGTCTCAAAAGTTATAAAAGATTGGAAAAGTGATAATACTAAAAAACTTGCTATAGTCGTATCCAGCAAACTGAAATTTGGAATGACCAGGATTTACCAAACTTTGTTAGATATTGAAAATGTATCGACAGTAAAGATTTTTAATGATGCAAAAGAAGCTGTGGAATGGCTTACTCGATCAGAATTAACTTAATTAATAAATCACAAATATTGTTTGAAAATTAATGATTGATAAGTTTGTAACTTTCTTTCACTTTTTATGTCTAACTTCATCTAAATATATTAGGAGAAATATAATGAAAAGAATATCTATTGTTATAATATTAGTGAGTATTTTATTACTTGGATGCTCATACAATCAAAATAAACAGCAAATTGAAGTAGACGAAACAATTAAAACTCAAATTAATGAAAAGGGAGATGATCTCTTTTTCCAATTCATACCAGGTGAAGCTCATAATCATCCAACTTTTGCCATTTGGGTTGAAGACATGGAAGGTAATTTTCAGCATACACTTTATGTCACAAAATCAGTATCCAATGGAATTTGGGGACATGGAGAATTAAAACCCGGAAAATGGAAAGATAAACCTGGAAAAGCAGTTCGAAATGCGTCATTACCCTACTGGTTTCATCAACGCAGTGACGACTATCTGCCTGCTATTCCAAATGATATTGATGCTGTGCCGGATGCAATTACCAGTGCAACACCAAAAGCAGAATTTTACCTTGAATCAAAATCTGGGTTAGAATCAGGTCAAAGATTTCGGGTTGTTTTGGAAATCAACCAGACCTGGGATTGGAATGAATACTGGCATAATAACAAATATCACGATGATCAGGATTATAAACATTCCTGCCAACCAGCATTGGTTTATGCCGTGACAATTGACCCAAATTCCAAAGTAAAGGATTATTATTTCAATCCAATTGGTCATAGTCATTACTCAGGAGACGATGGGGTTTTGTATACCGACTTAAGTACATTTACAACAGCTCTGAATATTTTTAACAAAATAAAAGTAGTTGTGAAATAGGTGAAAAAATGAATAATAAAATATTAATAATATTACTGCTAGTTGCAAATATTTATGCTAGCCAAATCAATGGACGTGTTGTTGATGCAGAAACCGGAGTGCCTCTCTCTTTTGTAAATGTTATTGTACTGAATACTGAAGTTGGAGCAGCTTCTGATCTTGATGGAAACTTTTTGATTACTGGACTTGAACCTGATTTTTATCGATTGATGGCTTCATTTATAGGTTATGAAATTGGTTACTCAGATGAAATAGAAATTAATGATAGTAGAAATGCCTTCATAACGATAGAACTTAAACAAAAAAATATTGAATTGGGAACTGTAACTGTTCGTGCTTCTACCTTTGAAAAAATTGAAGAAAGTCCCTTGTCAGTTCAGCAAATTCAAATATCGGATATTGAGAAAAATCCTGGTGCAAATCGTGATATTTCCAAAGTTATCCAATCTTTTCCTGGTGTTGGAAGTTCAGTTTCATTTCGCAATGATGTCATTGTCAGAGGAGGTGGACCCAGTGAAAGTGTATTTTATCTGGATGGAATGGAAATTCCTAATCTGAACCACTTTGCGACACAAGGCGCTTCTGGTGGCCCTGTTGGGATTATCAATCCTGATTTCATTCAATCGGTAGATTATTATTCTGGTGCTTTTCCTGCAAATCGTGGAAATGCTCTCAGTGGAGTTTTCAATTTTGAGCAGAAATCAGGAAACAAAGAGCAAATGAATGGACGTGCAGTTGTTGGTGCTTCTGAAGTAGCATTAACTTTGGATGGACCAATCGGAGAAAAGACAACTTATCTGGCATCAGTTCGTCGTAGCTATCTGCAATTTCTTTTTAGTGCTATAGGGCTGCCTTTTCTTCCTACATTTAATGATTATCAAATCAAAACCGAAACACAGTTTGATGCCAAGAACAAATTGACGATAGTTTCTCTAGGTGCTTTGGATCAGAATCGTCTCAATCTTGATCTGAAAAATCCTACAGAAGATCAGCAATTCATTCTTGGATATTTACCTGAGTCTGATCAATGGAATTATATGATCGGTGCGAATTATACTCATTTCCGGGGGAAGAGTTATCAGAATTATATTTTTTCCAGGAATATGCTAAATAATGAAGAGTATAAGTATCAGAATAATGACAAAGATTTACCCAAAATTCAAGATTATATATCACGAGAAATTGAGAATAAGTTTAGATTTGAAAATACTGTTAGGATAAAAGATTACAAAATTTCTGCTGGTGTAGGTTTGCAGTATGTTAAATACTCAAATGATACATATCAACAACGATTCATAAATAATCAATCCGTAACAAGGGAATATGATTCAGAATTGGATTTTTTCAAATATTCTACTTTTGGTCAGATAAGTAAACCATTGTTAAAGGAGCGGTTAAATCTATCCTTTGGTATACGAACAGATTTTAACAATTATTCTGAATCTATGTCCAATCCAATTGAGCAATTATCTCCAAGATTTTCTGCTTCCTATGCTCTGAACCGTAGGTTGAATCTGAATTTTAATGTAGGTAAATATTATCAGTTACCTGCTTATACTACCCTTGGATTTAGAGACGATTCTAAAAATTTAGTAAATAAAGAAAATGATCTGAAATATATTGGTGTAAACCATATTATTGCAGGAATTGAATATCTGCCCTACGTGGATTCCAAAATTTCTTTGGAAGGATTCTATAAGGATTATTCCCAATATCCATTCTCTGTTTTGGATTCAATTTCCATTGCAAATAAAGGTGGCGATTTTGGTGTAGTTGGTGACGAAGAAGTTACATCAACCAGTAATGGTCGTGCCTACGGGTTTGAAGTTTCCGGTAGATTGAAGTTTCTAAACCGAATTAATACCATTTTTGCTTACACCTTTGTACGAAGTGAATTTGAAGATTATTCAGGTGAAAATGTACCCAGTAGTTGGGATTCAAGACACATTTTTACTGGAACTGCAACAAAAGGTTTTCGTAAAGGCTGGCAAGTTGGTGGAAAGTTAAGATATCTTGGTGGGTTGCCATACACGCCATATGATATACAGAAATCTTTTCTTGTATCAGCATGGGAAACACAAGGTCGACCTTTCTGGGATTTTAGCCGGTATAATTCCCAAAGGCTTGATCCCTTTATACAATTGGATTTAAGAGTTGACAAACAATTCAACTTCAGAAAATTGGCATTCTTAGTTTATCTTGATGTACAAAATGCACTTAACTATCAATCGAAATCACAAGATATTGTAACTGTTGAATTAGATGAAACTGGCAATAAAATTATTGAAAATCCTGATGCTACAATAGAACAGCAACGTTATAAATTAAAAAGGATTAAAAGTATGGCTGGAACAGTTTTACCAACAATAGGGATTGTTGTAGATTTTTAAATAATTAACAAAATTTATTGAAGAGCCTCTAATTTTTTTAGGGGCTTTTTTTAAATTTATAGTTGCATAGAAGGTTATGTATTTCTATCTTTATGTTAGAAATACATAACATGGAGAAAGAAATGAAACACCAAAGAAGAATTTTAATTATCACATTTGTATTAATTATTGTATTGTTTCTAGGATACTTTGTTGCTCTAAAAAATTCAATTCCTTTTACAAAAATTGAAGGGTGTATATTCATTATTACTTTATTTTTAGGAGGTGTTTATTTATGGAAAGCGATTAAAAAGGATAAAGAAGAGATAGAAGGTCAACCGCCGGAAGATGAATTGAGTAATTTGATAAAATATAAAACTGGGCATTATGCATATATGACATCTATGTATATGTGGTTATTCTTTTTTATTTTCAAAGATAAGTTCCCAAATATTGAATCATTAATTGGTGGAGGCGTTCTTTTGTCATCTTTGATTTATTTCATTTCAATATTAATAGTTAAACGTGAATACAATGGAAAATAGAATCAAAGAGTTGAGGGCAAAGTATAATCTTACTCAGTTAGATCTTGCAAAAAAAGTCAATGTAAGACGGGAAACTATTGTTTTCCTGGAAAAGGGAAAGTACAATCCATCCTTGCAGTTGGCTCATGATATCGTAAGGATTTTTGAGATGAAAATTGAAGAAGTATTTCTGTTTGATGAATAATGATTTAAAATATTTTATATCCAAACTCTAGTTCAAAATTTTTGAGTCTATTATTGTACGAACCTTTTTGTAAATATTTAGATTTAACCAAATTATAGTTAAGTAAGAAAAAG
>Ga0070729_10004906_pt1 | contig 14205 bp, 13 predicted proteins | sample tdDd472_FD_66725 | JGI IMG/M metagenome (GOLD analysis project Ga0070729, IMG submission 66725) | Marine sediment microbial communities from the Atlantic coast under amendment with organic carbon and nitrate - tdDd47.2 | ecosystem: Environmental > Aquatic > Marine > Coastal > Sediment | place...
CCTTGTTTCATCAACAGATGGAGTCGGCACGAAACTGAAGCTCGCATTCCAGCTTGACCGACACAACACGGTGGGCATAGACCTGGTTGCCATGTGTGTCAATGACGTCATCGTCCAGGGGGCAGAACCGCTGTTCTTTCTCGACTACCTGGCAACCGGCATGCTCGCACCGGAAAAAGCCGCTGAGATCGTTGAAGGTATTGCAGAAGGTTGCAGACAAGCCGGTTGTGCACTGGTCGGTGGTGAAACAGCCGAACTGCCGGGCTTCTACAGTGACGGTGAGTACGACCTAGCCGGATTTACGGTCGGTGTTGTTGACCGCGATGCCATCATCGACGGTTCCTCCATCCAGGTTGGCGAAGTGCTGATCGGCATCGCTTCAAACGGTTTGCACTCGAACGGTTATTCACTGGCCCGCAGGATTATCAGCGAACGGCTGGAGGGAGACCTCGAAGCCGTAGTGCCGGGACTTGACGAGTCCCTCGGTGACGCGTTGCTCCGCCCAACCAGAATTTACGTCAAATCGATTCTCAACCTGCTGCGCGACTTCGCGATTCAGGGCATGGCTCACATTACCGGCGGCGGCTTGCTCGAGAATGTTCCAAGGATTTTACCGCGGCACTGCAAGGCGGTCATCCGTAAGGACGCCTGGCCGAAACCGCCGCTTTTTGAGATTTTGCGTGAAGCTGGCAATCTCGAAGAGAAAGAGCTGTTTCGCACTTTCAATTACGGCATCGGCATGGTCCTGGTGGTACGCAAGGACGATGCAGATGACATCATGTCGCGCCTGCGCGGCCTGAATGAGCAAGCCTACGTGATCGGTGAGATTGCCGCATGCGACGACACGAGCGAACAGGTTCAACTTGTTTAATAACTAAGTTCTGAGCTTTACACTGTAAGAATGATTAGACCTTCCGGAGTCCTTCCATGTCCAAAAAGTTGCACATAGGGGTACTCGCCTCGGGTGGCGGGACCAATCTGCAGTCGATTATTGACCGGTGCCAGGATGGCAGCCTCAATGCCGAAATTTCCGTTGTCATCTGCAATAACCCGGGTGCCGGCGCACTGGATCGCGCTGCACGAGTCGGGATTGCCACACGATGCATCAACCATCGTGATTTTTCCAACCGCGTGGACTTCGATACCACCGTCGTCAGTGCCCTGCAGGAAGCCGGTGTCGAGCTTGTCGTTTTGGCCGGCTTCATGCGCATCATTACCCAGACATTCATCGACGCATTCCCCGATCGCGTCATTAACATCCACCCGGCTCTGCTGCCTTCATTTCCCGGTATGCACGTCCAGCAACAGGCGATTGATTATGGTGCCCGCTTTTCCGGTTGCACTGTGCATTTTGTTGATGGTGGTGTTGATACCGGCCCAATCCTCATGCAGGCGGTCGTACCGGTTCTCCAGGATGATACGGCAGAAACCCTGGCAGCCCGGATCCTCGAACAGGAACACAGGATCTACCCGCGGGCGATCCAGTTGATCGCTGAAGACCGGGTCCGCGTCAATGGCCGACGGGTGACCATTTATCCTGCCTGCCCGCCGGACCACGCAGCACTAGTCAACCCGTCTCTGGAGAATTGACTGATGCGCGAGGACTCGTTTGACGCCGTCAGAAGTGAACCGATTCTGGTCAGCGCATGCCTGCTCGGTCTGCCGACCCGTTATGATGGCAAAGCCAAGCGTTCCCAAGCAGTTATAGAATACCTGCAGAGAGAAAACCTGCTGCCGATACCGGTCTGCCCGGAACAGCTCGCAGGCATGTCCACGCCTCGCGAGAAAACCTTCTTCAAGTCCGGTAGCGGCCTCGACGTCCTCGCCGGAAAAGGACATGCTGTCTCGGAGTCCGGGGAGTCGATGAACGACATTTTCTGTCGTGGTGCATGGATGGTCCTGCAGATCGGCCACTTGAGCAATTGTCGTCGCGCCTTACTCAAGGAGCGCAGTCCTTCCTGCGGCGTGCACCTGATTTATCGCGGCAAGGCAAGGGTGCCCGGCACCGGGGTTACCACAGCGCTACTGATCAAGGAAGGCTTTGAGGTTTTCTCGGAAGAGGATTTGTAAACCAACAGGCAGCAAGGTCGCCGCAACTCATTACCCGGAATTAGACATTCATGATCTGCGAACTTGCCCACCCACCTTTCGGCAGCAAGAGAATTCCGGCTGATGGGTACTTGATTCCGCAAGGCCACCAACCATGAGCAAACATTATGATATCGCTATAGTCGGCAGCTCCCTGGCGGCACAGATCGCCGCCGCACTGTTGGTCAAACAAGGCGGCAGGGTCCTGTTTCTGAGCGAAACCGGGATGAAGGCCCCGACATGGTTTCATTCTTCTCTTTTCCTGGAAAAAATCCTCGGCGTACTGGGCGGCCGCTCCTGCTTTATGGCCCAGCGACCGATCCAAATCGTTTCCGAGCACTCAAGATTGACCGTCAGCAACGATATCTCCCTCGACAAAGAGTTGCAGCGGGAGTTCGGTGCCTCCGGACCCGCAATCAGCGACTGGTTGGCCAGGCTCCAGGAGCAGGGGCAGCGATTGGAAGAGCTGTTCTTGGAGAACGGCGGCCTACCCTGGCCATCGTTCAAGGCAAAGGCGCGCTTTAAACTGCTCTGCGTGCGCAACAGAGTGAATCAGTCTGGGCTGGAACGACCGATCGCGGATCAGCTCTCAGGCTTCGCAGACCAGCCGAGAGCATTCCTGACCGATCTGTTGCAGGGGCTTGCGTTGACCCCGGTCGACAACCTGTCCACGGCCCGTGCCGCGATCTTGTGGGCGCAGGCCCAGAGACCTGAGAACGTCAGAGGAGCCGAGTTCAGCCAGACGCTGGAGAAGCGTTTCGACCAGTTTCACGGGGTAAGGGCTCAGTTGGAGAATTTGAAGCCCTTCGAATTCGACGGCTCGCGATGGACAGGCGGGCAACTCGTATCGGGCGGCCGGTTCAGCGCCGACAACTTCCTCCTCGGCGACCAGCGACTGGCCGGGTTGTTCGCGGCCGGCGAGCCAGTGCAGGGTCTTTCTTCCCCTGTTCGTGCCGCATGGCAAACCGACAATCTTGCCGGGCAATTATCCAGGCTGCTGGGGCCGCGGGTGATCTGCGGAGGCCGCCTGCCATTGCGGATGGCCATTGAACAGGCTGACGAACAGTTGCATGGGCTGGTCCACAGCACCGAGGGTGCAAATGCTGATGAGATCAGAAGACAGCTCGATCCGGTCCTGCCCTTTGCCGAGTACCGGCTCGACGCATTAGGCCGCGAACAGGGGCCAACGCCGCAAGTGAAGCGTCAAGAAACCATGCTGCTGGCCGGCCTGCCGTTGCGGGCCGGCAGAAACCTGTACTGGGCGGACAATACCGCCCTGCTCCCGGAGATGGACGGCGCGGGTGCGGCATTGCTGGCCTGGACAATCCTCGCCAACCTGGGAAGGGGGCTAAAAGCCGGCCTGGACTAAGAAATGCTTGCAAAGCAATTTCATCCATGTTAGAAGATTCCGTTCAGAACGTATAGGAGGAACAAGAAATGGCTAACGTTTGTGATGTTTGTGGGAAAAAACCGATGACCGGCTGTAATGTCAGCCATGCACATAATAAAACCAAGAAGGTTTTCAAGCCAAACCTGCAGAAGGTGCGTGCCGTCCAGAACGGTGCCGTGCGCAGCATGAAGGTGTGCACGCGTTGCATCCGTTCAGGGGCTGTGCAAAAAGCCAGCTAAACTGTCTGGTGAAAAATTTCAAAGGGGCGGCCTGATAAGGCCGCCCCTTTTATTTTGTGATAACGGTAGAAAAAGCACCATCAGGGCTACTGTTTCACAGTTGCAATCCATTCGATCTCAACCATCGCTTCCTTCGGCAACGCCGCTACCTGCACACAGGCCCGCGCCGGAGGCACCTCACTGAAACATTCGCCATAGATCTCATTGACCGTTGCAAAATCGGCAAGGTCTGTCAGGTAAATGGTGGTTTTGATGACATCGGAAAAGTCGCAACCGGAAGCATGCAACATGGCGCGCATGTTGGTGATCACCTGACGGGTCTGTGCTTCAATCCCGCCATCAACCAAGGTTCCACTTGAAGGGTCGAGAGGTATCTGTCCGGAATAAAAGATAAAATTTCCCGCCCGAACAGCCTGTGAATAGGGCCCTATTGCGGCAGGGGCGTCGGTGGTCTGGATCTGTTTTTTTAACATCAGAGACTCCTTGGAAAAAGACTTTAGGCCGAAATCTGTCAGCGGGTATATTTGTGTTCACTTTTTGGCACATACCACTTGATAAAGTTATACGTAATCCCGGCCGGAGCCGGCTTGATGCCACGAAAGCGTCTGGCAACAGCAGGGAGCGCTTCGCTAACGTAGAGGAAGGTGTAAGGCTGCTCATCAGCCAGAATTTCCTGGAAGCGGTCATAGATTTCCTTGCGTTCCTCACGATCAAAAGTCCGGCGCCCCTTCTCCAGCAAATCGTCAACTTCCGGGTTGCTGTACTTGATAAAGTTCAATTCTCTGGGTTCAGTTTTACTCGAGTGCCAGATATTGAATTGATCCGGTTCAGGCCCACCACTCCAACCGAGTATCGTCGCATCGAAGTTGCCAGGAAAGATGAACTCCTTAAGGAATGTCGCCCATTCGACAATACGAATTTCGATTCTGATACCTACTTCCTTTAAACGGCGTTGGATGATTTCCGCAGTTTTGGAACGCAGATCATTACCCTGGTTGGTGACAATCGTAAAAGCCAGCGGCTCACCATTCTTGTCCAGCACTCCGTCACCGTTACTGTCGGTCCAGCCAGCTTCCGCGAGCAAGTTACGGGCGATCTCGGGGTTGTATGCATAACGTTTGACGTCAGCATTGTAAACCCAGGTGTCCGGCTTGTAAGGGCCGGTTGCGGCTTGGCCAAGCCCAAGCAGGACTCCATCGATAATTTCCTGTTTGTCGATGGCATAGGAAATCGCCTGACGCACGCGAATATCCTGAAAAAGAGGCTTGATCAGATTATAGCCGAGATAGGTATAACTGAAAGACAGATAGCGGTACTTGTTGAAGTTGCGGGTAAATGCCGGGGCGTCAGTTTGTGTTTTGTACTGGATCGGCGTGAGACTCATAAGGTCCAGCCCACCTGCCTGAAGTTCGAGGAACTGAGTTGAAGTGTCGGGAATGACCCGGTAAACAACCCGGTGGATGTAGGGCTGCCCTTCAAAATAATCCGGGTTGGCGAGCAGCTCAACCTTTTCCCCGGCAACCCATTTGACAAACTTGTAAGGCCCGGTACCAATCGGACTTCTGGATAATGGGCTCTTGGTGACATCCTGTCCTGCAAGAAGGTGTTTCGGATGAATCGGGGTCCCCCAGCTTTCGAGAGCCGGAGCATAGGGTTTTTCGTAGGTCACCCGAAAGGTATAGGGGTCAGGGGCTTCGGCGCTGGCGACTTGGAGAAAATCCTCTGCATAAGAGGTTGGCACATCCGGGTTGATATACATCTCGTAGGTAAACAGCACATCAGCGCTGGTAAAGGGGTTCCCGTCGTGCCACGTCACACCCTTACGGAGATGGAAAGTGAAGGTCAGATTGTCCTCGGAAATTTCCCAGGACTCGGCCAGCTCACCTTCCAACCGAAGGTCCTTGTCGTAACGAATCAGGCCATTGTAGACAAGGCGATTGATATCACTCGAAGCCGAATCTGATGAAAGCACCGGCAGTAAATTGTTCGGCTCGCCGATCGACGCCTCGATAAAAGTATCTCCATGCACCGGCTTTGCGGCGTCACCTTCCGCGGGGACAACAGCCTGTTGCTGTTCACAGCCAACGAGTACCGACAACAGGAAAACCAGTAAATATTTCACTATTTTCTCCTTTAGAACACATGTCTGATGACAGGCAAAACCATCTCATGCACGACTTCGAGTTCATTTCGGCAGATAAACGACCTTAGCCCCGACCGGAGGTGTTACGTCAAAAACGCCGGACCGCAACCGGCCATTTGTCTCGACATCCGAGAACTCCAGACTGACTGTGGCATACTTTTCAGGGAGGTCAAGGGTCAACAGTGCAGGATAAAGCGCGCCCTGTTCCCTGAATTTTGCGTACTTGGCCTTGACCAGCAAATCGTTGTTTTTGAAATATGACACCTCGACAAGTTGCCGAATCTGATTGAAGACGAGTTCCTGACGTTGCAAGGTGCCGTAACGCACCAGCAACCATCCGCCGTCCTTGAGATCGAACGCCTCGACTTTCCAGGCCTCTATGAGAGACGGCTGATACAACAGCAGGCTGACAAGGTCTGAAACGTTTAACGGGATATGTGCGAATTGTGCTAGGTTTTCCGGTGTGGCTGCTCCCGTATAATAGAGGTTTTGTGCTGTAAGCAGGACGCCAAGCTGGCCGGCATCGGCTGTGAGCGATACCAGAGGCATGCCAAAAGGGTTCAGGGTCTCGGCGCGCAGGCGATCAGGTTTTTCGGCAATGATAACCTGTCCGCCGTTGATCGATGTCATCGGAGCTTTCACTTTGACCCTGGCCAGACCCTGGACAGACGAGATCAGGTTGGAATTGTCGACCCACTCCTGCATCAGACCATCGGCAAAACTCTGACTGACCGGCTCACCCCGGTTCGGTTGAACTGGTGCACATGCCGATAACAGCAGGACAAAGAGAGCGATTAAAACTGGCAAACGACCCAAAAGACGGCCCTTATTACTGGTCGGAAAGGTTTTCAAGTTTGTCACGCAGATGAGTGCTGTCAGGTTGCAATTGGAGAGCTCTCTCGAAAGCAGTGTGCGCCTCCTCCCGGTTCCCCAATGCAAGGTGGATATCGCCCAGGTGTTCATAGACCACAGCATCTTCACTCAGTTGGCGGCTGGCCTCCTCAATAATCTTGAGAGCATCCTTAAAGCGCCCCAGACGGTAGTACACCCACCCGAGCGTATCGAGAATATGGGGTGCCGGATCCTGTTTGACGGCACGCTCGGCATATTCCAGAGCTTTATCGAGATTCCGATTTTCTACGGCATACGCGTAGGCGAGAAAATTCAGTGCCTCGGCATGTTGATCGTCAATGGCAATAACTTCCTTCATAGCCTGACCGGCTTCTTTGTGGAGTCCGGAGCGCTCCAGAATCAGTCCCTTCTGATATAACAGCTCGATACTGTCCGGATAACGCTGCACACCTTCTTCGACGACAGCGACAGCTTTTTCATGCTGATCGTTGGCCATGTAGAGTGATGAAAGGTAGTGATAAATCTGGGGTCTGGGTTTCCCTGCAGCCTTTCTCGACTCAAGGAGTGTGATCGCTTCATCAATTCGGTCATTCTCCAGGTAAATAAAGCCGATATGGGACAGAGCATCATCGTAAAGCGCTGAATCCTTGTCGATTCCTTCGAAAGCCTCCAGCGCCATATCCCATTCCGAAAGCTTCTCATAGGCACTTCCCAGGTAATAGCGCACCGGCTCCAGGTGAGGGTTGAGATCCAGGATTGCCCTGAAAACCGTAATCGCATCTGCCCAGCGTTTCTGTTCAAGATAGATCAGCCCGATCTTGCGCCGTGCTTCGAAATCGTCCGGCTTTAGATCGACAATAATATTCAACTCTTCCAACGCATCGTCGTAACGCTTCATACCAATATAAACGCGGGCCAGATGATGACGCAGATTGAAATCGAGTGGCCGTTGCTCGAGAACTCCGGTAAAAACGTCCAGTGCGTTCTGCCATTCTTCAAGTTCTTCATAGAGCAGGCCCAACTCCAGCGAGGCCTGGTCAAAATCGGGGTCCTGGCGTATCAGCTTGCGATATTCTTCCACCGCAAGCTGGTTGAGGCCGGTTTCCCGATACAGCCGGGCCATGGCCAGGCGGCCGGGACGGGATTCGGGATTAAGACGCAAAAGCTCCTTCAGATGCTGCGAAGCCTGGTCGATTTCCCCCATCCTCACCAGGGCGATCGCGAGGCGCAGCTGGACCTCTTCATTGTCGGGCTCCAGCTCAAGGACACGGCGAAAGTAAGGGGCGGCCTTGTCCGGTTGACGATTGGCAAAATATGCATTCCCCAGTGCCATATTCGCCCTGACCGAATCGGGGTTGCGTAACAGGATATTTTCGATGGTACGAACGACTTGTTCAGGCCGGTCCATGTCGAGATGGAGTTCGGCTAGCTCAAAGCGCACTGCTTCATCATTCGGAGCATAATCGATGGCAGCCTGATATGCTGCGACAGCCTCATCAAGGTCGCCCTCAGCCAGCAGCATTCTCGCTTTCATGTAATGATAATAGGCATCGGACTGAGGTTCATTCAGCCGTGACACATATGGAGCTTCGGATGAAGGAGTTTCGTCAGCAACGTCATGAACATTGGCAGTGACGCAGCCACTCGAAAAAACCACCAGAAAAATGGTCAGTCTGCGGAGACAAAACAGGGTCATACAGGATCCATTGATAAGAGAAAGATGCAAATTGAAAGTAGCACAGTCGCTATAGTCGGTCAATCGTGCAGCACCTTGATACAATAGCTTTACTTGTATATATCTTCTGATAATCTTTAGGAAAATTGGTTTATAGTGAAACCATGAAAGATCGCTTGGACAACCTGCTTCGAATACCGGAGGATGGGCATTTGACCCTTGCTCTGTGACCGCAAAACTGCCATGGACTCACTTCACAAGGAACTGCTCAATCATCTTGTCGAGATCGACAGATCAAACCCGGTTGATTATAATGCACCGTCAACCCTCCAAAAAGCCGTGAACAACCGGGAGCAGCCATCATGAGAATCGAACGCAAACTACCACTCAAAGATGCCTGGGTTATCTGGTTCGTACTCGGTGTGATCATGCTTAACTACCCGTTCATGCATATCTTCAACAAGAGCATCCTGATTCTAGGCATCCCGCTGCCGATCCTTTATTTCTTTATTGGCTGGCCGGTTTCAATCTTCGTCATTTATCTTTTTTCTATCTACATGGGACACGATTCAGGCCTTCCCCCCCCCGATTATGACCATCACGACAAATCGCATGGGGGACAGGAATGATTTCGCTCAAACTTGTCGCCCTGGTTTCACTGGTTTACTTCGGCATCCTTTTCGGGGTTGCCTACTATGCTGACCGGCAACGCAAACGCGGCCGGAGCCTGATAGACAATCCGTCCGTCTATTCTTTATCCCTGGCTGTCTATTGTACTTCCTGGACTTTCTACGGCAGTGTCGGCAGGGCTGCGACAACCGGCATTGACTTTCTTACCATCTATCTCGGCCCTACGTTGATCGCCTTTACGTGGTGGTTCCTGCTGCGCAAGATAGTCCGCATCAGCAAGGAGCAGAACCTTACCAGCATAGCCGACTTCATTTCCAGCCGTTATGGCAAATCATCACTACTAGGAGCAATTGTCACGGTCTTTGCGGTCCTCGGCATCATGCCTTACATTGCCCTGCAACTGAAAGCGGTCGCCCGCAGTTTCGACCTGCTTGTCTACCCACTTTCAACCAGCAACACCGTGCATGTGCTGCCAAAGTTCGACCTGCACTTCGATTCTGCACTCGCCGTGGCATTAATCCTGGGGCTGTTCGGTGTGCTTTTCGGGGCAAGGCATCTCGACACGTCGGAACGTCATGAAGGCCTCGTTGCAGCCATCGCACTAGAATCTCTGGTTAAGGTGATTGCTTTTGTCGCGGCAGGAATATTTGTCACATACGGGCTGTTTGACGGTTTTGCCGATATATTCAATGACTTTCTGGTACGTTTTCCTGAACGTGAGCACCTGCTACGGCTTGGCACAGAGGCTAACTCCTATGCGCACTGGCTGTCGATGACCATTATTTCAATGATGGCCGTCATGTTCCTGCCTCGTCAATTCCACATCATGGTTATCGAAAATTGTCGTGAGGAACATATCCGCAGTGCCATGTGGCGCTTTCCTGCATACATGTTCGCTATCAACCTGTTCGTCATTCCGATCGCTCTGGGCGGCTTGTTACTCGGTAATGGCGACACCTACAATGCAGACTTTTTTGTCCTGACCTTGCCCTTGCAGTATGGCCAGCCATGGCTGGCAATGCTGGTATTTATCGGCGGGTTTTCTGCTTCAGCAGGAATGGTCATGGTTTCGTCAGTTGCACTCTCGACGATGATCCTCAATCACCTGATCATACCGATTATCCTGAAATTCCACTCCAAAGCACAGAACCTTTCCTCGCTATTGGTCAATCTCAAGCGGATCGGGATTATCGCAGTCATTTTCCTCGGCTATATTTACTACAGATTCCTCGGTGAGTCGGCGGCCCTGGTCAATATCGGCCTGATCTCTTTTGTGGCGGCAACCCAATTCGCCCCGGCGGTTATCGGCGGGCTGTACTGGCGACAGGCGACCCAACGGGGAGCCACAACCGGCCTGATTCTGGGCTTCATCCTCTGGTTCTATACTTTGTTGATACCCTCATTTGTCCAGTCCGGGTGGATAGGCCCGGACATTGTGAACCATGGCCTCTTGGGACTGGCTTTTCTTAAGCCGACCGAGCTGTTCGGCTTGAGCGGATTCGACATCTGGACTCATTCGCTTTTCTGGACCATGTTCTTCAACCTCGGCAGTTATCTTTCGATTTCCCTTCTCACGACACCGAACCGTGGGGAACAAGAACAGGTTCGCAAATTTGTTGATGTTTATAGCCCCACGCCAGTCGCCACCAAGAAGACGCGTATCACCCGGGCCCCATCGATTATCGAATTCGTTGACCTGATGGCTAAATTTATCGGAGAAAAACCTGCCCATGCGGCGATCAGCGATTACCTCGGAAACCGCGATATCGATGAGAAAGGCAGCCTGTCAGAAAACGAACTGCCAAAGTTGAAGCGTTTCACGGAACTTACTCTGGCCGGCTCGGTTGGCGCAGCTCCGGCACGCATCATTGTCGAAAACTATCTCTCCGCACGTGGCAGTCACATGGAGGACGTCTTTGACCTGTTTGGCTCGATCAACATCAGCCGTAAAGCAAGCCGGGAGCAGCTGAGCGTCCTCTACGATGCCGCCCGTTTTGTGGCAAGCGGTAGTGACCTGCAGTCGATACTCGATGAAATCCTCAAGATCTTCACTGATCAGTTCAAGTTCGATCTCTGCGTGATCCGGATCCTGGATGAAGACCGACAGACATTAACGGTACGCAGCCAGAGCGGCATGACCTCGGAGCACTTCGGTGAATCGGAACGAGACCTGACAACAGACACATTCATCGGTGAAACCTTCCTGACCAAAACTGTCAGCGTAGTCAATGACTCCGATTTCATCAGCAAACCGCAAACGGCAGAAGTCATCCATCGTGAAAAGATTCTTTCTTTTGCCCATGCGCCCATTCATGTCGAAGGCCAACCGATTGGTGTCATATCCGCCTTCTCCAGAACAGCAAAGGGGATATTTACCAGCGAGTTCCTTGAACTCTTCTCCAGCCTGGCTGGACAGGTGGGTGTCGCATTTCGGAATGCCGAACAGACCGCTCATCTGATTGCCGCCAAGGAGCAGCAACGGGAACTCGAAATCGCCAAAAATATCCAACTCAGCCTGCTGCCAACAAAGATACCCGAGGTCTCCGGGATCAGACTGGGCGGCATCTGTATTCCTGCCAAAGAGGTCGGCGGTGATTATTATGATTATCTCTTTCATGATGATGGGCGTCTCGACCTGGTGATCGCCGATGTCTCCGGACACAATGTTGGCGCAGCCCTGATCATGTCAGAAGCCCGAACCATGATTCGTTCCCGCAGCGGGCAATGCAGCTCCCCTGATTACCTGCTACGGGAACTGAACCAGTTCCTGTACGAAGATCTGACCAAGGCCGAACTCTTCATCACACTTTTCTATTTGCAATATCGGCCTGATACCCGGGTTGTTGAATATGCAAGCGCTGGACATTCGCCAACCCTGCTCTGGCAAGCTGCACATAGCCAATGTCTCAGGCTTGACCCTGAAGGCCTTATTGTCGGCGTTATAAAGGATTTCCCATACGAAAAGGACTCATACAAGCTGACAAGTGGTGACGTCCTGCTACTGTACACCGACGGTTTGATCGAAGCGGCAAATGAAGAGGATGAACTTTTTGGTGAGGAGCGCCTGGCCGGACTTCTCAGAGAGAATCATCATTTGCAACCACAGGACCTGATCAATTATATAGTCGATCAGGTTAGACTGTTTACCGGTCACAAGAGTTTCACCGATGATGTGTCGATGGTTGTTCTTCAGGCAGAATAAACTCATCGGTAAGAGAATATTCTGAAGGAAAGTAGCATTATGGTACTATGTACAGCGTAAGTTACGGTTTCAGGATCGTCAAAATAATTAAGGAGCATATCAAGATGAATTTGCAGATTGAGGACAAAGGAGCAGCGGTTTTACTGGTGGTCGAAGAAGAGCGACTGGATGCTCACAACAGCGGGGATCTGAAAAACCAGATGCTCAAGCTCTTTGAAGAAGGTAAACACAACCTGGTGGTTGATCTTCAGGCTGTGCGTTTTGTTGATTCTTCGGGTCTCGGGGCCCTGGTGTCAGGATTCAAAAATGCCAGTTCCAGAAATGGCAACCTGAAGCTCGCCGGACTGCAACTGCAGGTCAAGTCGATGTTTGAATTGACCCGTCTGCATCGGGTTTTTGAAATCTACACAGACTCCGGTGAAGCCTTGGCCAGTTTTCAGCAGTAGCCGCTTGGACGCGGAGGAACCCAACCCTCATTCAGGCTCATTAGTCATGACAACGGACCGGATCGCAGTCGATATCAAAGTACCCAACCAGACACGCTACCTCTGTCTGATCGGTCATATCGGCGAGAACATTGCGCGCACACTCCGCAATTACAGTGGTGACCGGGAGAAACTTGCCTACGATCTGAACCTGGTGCTAACCGAAGCAATGGCCAACGCAATTCTACACGCCAATGAAGGCAACCCGGCCAAAGAAGTGCACATCGAAATCAGCATCGTCAAAAAGAACCTGTTCATCAAGGTCTTCGATTTCGGCCAGGGCTTTGATATCGAGCAGTACATTAAGCCAAGCCACCCTCTCGATGATCACGGGCGCGGCATTTACCTTATACATACGATCATGGACGAGACCACCTACCGACAGACCGAAACAGGGCATGTTCTTGAAATGAGAAAAGCCCTCTGAATCCTGCATGCTTGACAGTTATTTAGAACAGAGAGGACGACCTGACATCAGCAAGCGGTTAACCAAACGAGGGAAATTTTGATTGGCACTCCCACACAGCCCCCAGCCCTTAAGACTGGGGGCTGTTTTGATAACGATTGTTCTTGTCTCACGTTAATAAGAGTGTCTCGAATATCCTAGGGACTTTCAGGAATGACTGCTGGAACAACTTGCGAGACAATAGCGGAAAAATGTCCTAAGCACCAAGCAGTTGACACACTCGGCAATATATGTCGATCAGAGCAAAACGTCAAAAATTGGGCTGTCCTAGAAGTTGTTCCAGCGGCTAATGAAAGCCAGTTTCTGCTGATTTGGCAGATTCCTAGAAACCCTGCAACTGACACAATTCCTAACGTTTAAGCTTAGTGGCGTGGCAAAGTCGAGTCCACTCGAATGCCTTGTTATGCATCGTGCGCCTAATCCAGTGAAAATGTAGCGAATCGACTGAGATCTGAAGGGATGTGATACTCGATAGTCACCTTCGTTTTGAATGGCTCTTTGGTCACTATCAGGACACCGTTGTCGAATGACTCAGGTTGATAGTAGTACGCGATCTCTTGTGATCTGTAGCCGGTTTGTTTGTGGAGATCAATGATCAACAGTCTCTGTCGCCGGAGAAGGCCGAACCGGGCGAAGAACTGTGGGACGACGAGATACTGAGAGTCATCGGACCATATGAAGGTGGGGCTACACATGGGCAGACGCAGTCCCGACTGCAGCATCAAGTCGCCAACAGTGGGATTGCCCATCGATACTTCTGTGGCCAATGGCATGGAGGCAGTCTCTTTGCCATCGGGTGAGATAGCTTCATGACTGCTTCGCCAGATGGGTAAATTGTATGGCCACTCGTAACTCACGTTCGATGCCTAACGGACCAAGATAAGCGGTCTGGATTTGGTCCTTTTCAAGTGTCCTGCTCACCTCGTTGCTGACACACCCAAAATCATGACTCAGGGGCGTGAAATGTGAGCCGTTTGTTGAAAGTAAAAAAGCCTAGATTCAATGCAGATTTTAACTGGAAACTGAATAAGCTAA
>Ga0070729_10004907_pt1 | contig 14200 bp, 11 predicted proteins | sample tdDd472_FD_66725 | JGI IMG/M metagenome (GOLD analysis project Ga0070729, IMG submission 66725) | Marine sediment microbial communities from the Atlantic coast under amendment with organic carbon and nitrate - tdDd47.2 | ecosystem: Environmental > Aquatic > Marine > Coastal > Sediment | place...
TGACCTGAACGAAAATCGATGCAAATATTGCAGGACCGTTATTCCCGGGCGATGGACTTGACCCGAATGGTCTATACAGAACAGCAAAGATCTTTCCTTTAACTGGAGACGTCTTCATGGATGGTTTTTATGGAAGGTTTTTGAAAATCAATCTCACGGACAATCACTTCGATGTGGTGACCTTGACTGAAGAGATTCTTTTGAAATATCTTGGCGGGAAGGGCCTGGCTTCTTACCTCCTTTATTCCATAAATCCTCCAGGTGTCGATCCTCTGTCACCGGATAATTGCCTGATTTTTGCAACCGGGCCCATCACCAACAGCCGGATATGGGGTTCAAGCCGGTATGGCGTCTTTGCCAAATCCCCCCAGACCGGTTTTTTTTCTGAATCTTATGCCGGCGGAAAAGTACCGGAAGCCGTCGATTCAACAGGGTATGATGCCATTGTAATTGTCGGAAAAAGTCGGCGCCCGACGGTTGTTGTCATACAACCTGATGGTGTGGAATTCAATGATGCTTCAGATATTTGGGGGATGGATACGTATCAAACCGAAGATACCGTGAATCAAAAATTCGGCGGTGTCGGCGGCGGGACAACAAAGTCCGGTGCCGTTGTCATCGGTCCGGCAGGAGAGAACCTTGTTCGATTTGCCGTTATCGAAAACGATTACTGGCGATCGGCCGGAAGGACCGGGGTCGGTACCGTCATGGGATCAAAGAATCTCAAGGCCATCGTATTCAAGGGAGATAGAAAGCGTCCGCTTTTTCAAAAGGAACATGTAAGGCAGTTCTCAAAAACTCTTGCTGAAGAATCGAAAAACAACCCTATTGTTCAGGCTTACAGGACCATGGGTACCCCCATGATGGTGAAAACCATCAATCAAGCCATGGCGTTTCCCACAAAATATTGGTCTGAAAGCTTTTTTGATCGATGGGAAAATATCGGTTCAGAAGCCTTGCACAACCAGTGCCGTGTTCAGCCGCGTGCTTGCTCGAAATGCTTTATCGCATGTGGCCGGATGACCACTGTGTTAAACGGGCGCCATGCCGGTCTCATGATTGAAGGGCCGGAATACGAGACGATATTTGCTTTTGGCGGTCTTTGCATGATCGACAGCATCGAGGAGATCGCTTATTTGAACGATATTTGTGACCGTCTCGGTATGGATACAATATCCGCGGGGAATCTGTGTGGATTTGCCATTGAGGCTGCCAAACGGAAGAAAATAGATCTTCGTATCGATTATGGAGATGTCGATGGCATAGCCGCTTTGCTCAAACAAATTGCAGCAAGGCAGGGCACCGGAGACATCCTGGCCCGGGGGATTGGATATGCAGCAAAAGCCTGGAACCTTGAAGACATGGCTGTTCACGTTAAGGGCCTTGAGCCGCCGGGTTATGATCCCAGAGTACTCAAAGGCAGCGGGCTTGCTTTTGCCGTTGCAGACCGCGGCGCATGTCATTTAAGGGCGACGTTTCATAATCCTGAATTGAAAGGGATGATCGATCCTGAGATCATCCAAGGAAAGGCCGAGCTTCTGGTGGATTTTGAAGATCGCCTGACGCTGATGGACACCTTTATTCTATGCCGATTTTACAGAGATATATATCCCTGGGAACGGTTGGGACAGATCATCCAAATAACCACCGGTTTGAAGCAGAATAAAGCCCAATTACAGAAAAAAGCTTCTGAAATATCTACGCTGATTCGCTGTTTTAACATACGGGAAGGGCTTAAGCCCGAAGATGATTCACTTCCGAAACGGTTTCACGAAGACATCCTCAAAACAGGGCACGTCATTACCGAAACGGAGCTTGGGGTGATGCTGAAGGAATACTACCATCATAGAGATTGGGATGAAAGGGGACGTCCTGAAAAGAGACCGGACATCCCTTATTCCGAACCGATATCGCGAAATTCCCTATGATGGATTTTTCTTTTATATGTTGCAAAAGCATCTCCAGTGATTATTGTTGAATTTAGCGCAATTTTTTTTTGAAAGTAATATTGAGGAATTCCTAAAAATAACAACGCATTTTGTGATCGCTTATAAAATTTTGGAGGACAATCCATGGCTTTTGAAACCAAGGAACAAGTATTAGAAAAAATCCTTTCCCAGGACAAAACCCTGTGCCCCCACTGCGGGGTAGAAATGAGTCTATGGGAGGTCCCGCCGTTTAACTTCAGCGACGGTCTCGGATGGGGAACCCCTTACCTGTTTGTATGTTTTAATGATGAGTGTCAGCTGTATGTCAACGGATGGGCAAACATTGAAGAAAATTATGCCCATAATGCTTCCTACCGGTGTATGAACTATCCGGGAACACAGCAGTTTGAATTCATCCCTGTATTCAGCCCCATAGGGGGTACGGGGCAAATAATCGACGATCAGGTTCTGGTCGAACAAGAAATGTTGAAAGAGAAAATCAAACGCGGATTTTCAATTCTTACGGATGCCTATGTGTCCAAAGACGCCGTTACGGTGGTCAGGATGCTTCTTGATGGAACGGAGCCCCAGCGGGTCCGTTTAAAAGCGGCGGAAATGGTGGGTGACATCGGGGAACTGGAAGCCATAGAACCGATCAAGAATGTAAGGTTCGGCATTGAAATTATTCAGAAAAAAGTCGACGAATCCGTTCAGAAGATTCATGAACGATATTTTACCCGCGAATGTCCTTTTTGCGCGGAGATAATAAAGAAAAGAGCAAAAATCTGCAAACATTGCGGACAAGATGTGGCCGGGCAGTGATGGTCACCTGAATTGAAGGATTTTTTTTGATCGGCAACTCAATTCGGCGTTATCCGTTTCCGGTCAGATAATTTTCAGTCAGAGCTCCGTAGACGACCGGGAGCGATTCAAGGTCCGGTGGTTTGAATCCAAAGACGATATCGAGAAAAACCATTGTTATGCGAAAGGTTGCGCCCCAAAGCACTTCATGGCCATCTGTATACTTATGGACAAAACAGGGATAGTCTTTCATATTCGGATGGCTGCCGTTTTTGTTCGACATACCGACATTTAATCGATACCGTGCATAATAAGACGGGTTCAAAAGATTCCGTAAGGGAATGTGAACGACCTTTTCCACCTCCCAATTTGGGAAAAATCGCTTTTGACGGTTGATCCAACAAGCCATAGGATAGATCACCTTCCGAAACATAACGAGCTGTTGTGACGGAAGCGGTCCCAAGAATCTCACTCCCAGAGGGTTTAAGCGCATTTCTTCAACACTTTCTCTTAAACAGGTGGCAAAAAGCAATGCCATAATTTGGGCCTCGTATGAATGGTGTTTGTGCCACCGCGTCCAATGCGACCACCGTGTCAATGGAGATCCCGGTACGTATAAAAGCTTTGCAAGGATGGCATCCAGCGGAGAAGATATGCTTCCGCCCGGGCAGCAAAGGTCCCCCGGCTGTTTTACCTTGAGGGACCGTTTGTTCAAAATCAAACAGGGTTTTGGGGCAGATCGTTTTTTTTCATCATAAAGACCCAGCAAAAACAACACGGCAGACGATATTGCCGAATCTTTAATTCCTTCTGAAAAAATGGGATCCTGACGATTTTTTTTATGAAGTGAATGGGTTATTCGTTCAATAAAGGCGGTGGCGTTTCCGAAGGAATGCATCATTTATATTCATCCATAATTACTATAAGCTGTTTCAAAACCTCCCATTCGTATATTCTGATCTATATCATACAGCCGGCAAAAGATAGATTTATTATTCATTCTTGAACTTTTTGCAAGTATACGTTAAGTCGCAGGTCAATAAACCACAGGAGAAATATCATGAAGGTCATTAAAATCGGCGGCGGCTGTTTAAAGGGGAGAAAGAACATCGGGCGGATCCTTGAACTTGTTGCAAGCCGGGGCCGTGGTCATATTTTTGTAGTTTCTGCGCTCAACGGGGTAACTGATTTTTTGATCGACAGCATGTCTTCCGCCCTTGAGGATGAGGGGAATATCCCTTCGATTATCGACCGACTAAACACCAAGCACATGCTCATTGCCCGCCATCTCATGCCCAAGGGTAATATTCTACAAAACTTCAGGCGGGACCTTAATAAGTCCTTAAGCAAGCTCGAGCGTCTCTATTACGGGCTCAGCTTTACCCGGGAAAGTACACCAAGAATTCGGGATATTATTTCCAGTTTTGGTGAACGATTTTCTGCGGTTCTCCTCTCCAGTGTACTTCGCTCCCAGAGCATTCAAGCCACATACCGTATGCCGGATAAAATCGGCTTGATCACCGACGGCAAGTTCGGTGATGCCACAGTCAATTTGGTGGAAACAACTAAGAATTTCCAGCTGAACATTAAGCCCCTGATGAAACGGAAGGTCATTCTTTTTATTCCCGGCTTTTTTGGGGTCAGTGGGGATGGTGAAATCACGACATTCGGTAGAGGCGGCAGTGACTATTCGGCGGCTGTGGTTGCGGCAGCCATGCAGGCGGAAATCCTGGAGGTCTGGAAAGATGTTGACGGCTATATGAGTGCTGATCCGGATTTTGTTCCGGAAGCACAGCTTATTCCAAGGCTGTCCTACGATGAAGCTGCGGAACTTTCCTATTTTGGTGCTAAAATTCTTCACCCGAGGACGGTGGAACCCTTAAGGAGAAGTCGTGTAAGTATTGCCGTCAAAAACACCTTAAACCCGGGTGGCACCGGGAGCGTGATTGCGAGCCGAAGCCGAAAAACAAAAAACATCATAAAAAGTGTGGCGCACGACGGCGATATCGGCATCCTTAAGGTTCACGCTTCAGGGGTCGGTGCGCGACTCGGGATCCTCTCTCTGGTGGCCAAGCAAATCGCCGAAAGCGGTATCAATATAAAATCTGTGGTCACATCCCAAACCTGCATCAGCCTCCTGCTTGCGCTCAAGGATCTCGATCCCGGCTTCCGCTCCCTGAAGTTAATGCATCCTAAACCTTATCGACGGCTGGAGAAAATTGAGGATGTGGCGCTGGTGAGTATTGTGGGTGGCGGACTCCTCCAAAGCAAAGGGATTGCAGCAAAATGTTTTTCGGCTGTGGCCGAATGCGAGGTCAATGTTGAGATGATTTCATTCGGTCCTTCTCCGGTGGCGCTTTATTTTCTGGTTCGCAACAAAGATTTGCACTGCGCTGTCAATGCCATCCACAATAAATTTTTTTCTAAAAGGCGGCAAACGTTGTTATAGTTTCTTTGTTTTGAAATTTATATCTCATTTATAGAAGCGTTATGAATACGCATCTGAAATTATAAAATTGCTTGTAAATTAAACAGATCAAACATTCTTCCCGTTTTGTTTGCGCTCATTTAGGGTTGCATTTCAGGCTTGTATTTCAAATAAAGACGGAGACTTTATGAATGGGTAAACAATCCATGGCCATATTGGGTCCCATGCGGATACCCTTTCTAATATTACCGCCGGTATGTGTTGCTGTAGGGGCAGCCACTGCATTCTGGTCGGGAATCGAATTAAATCTGCTTTATTTGGCACTGGCTTTTATCGGCGCTCTTTCGTCCCACATCAGCGTAAATGCCTTCAACGAATATCATGATTTTAATAGCGGACTCGATTTCAATACTCGGCCTACGCCGTTCAGCGGCGGAAGCGGTACGCTTCCCAAAAACCCTGAAAAAGCGCATTATGCGCTGATTACCGCATTTGCTACACTCGCGGCGACACTTTTTATCGGTATTTACTTTTTGTTGATAAAAGGACTGTGGCTTTTACCCTTGGGGATTATCGGTATTATTGACATTGTCGTCTATACCCGATGGCTGACCAGAAGTCCTTTGATCTGCCTGATTGCTCCCGGGCTGGGCTTTGGACCTCTCATGGTAATGGGAACCGATTTTGTTCTTTCAGGATCTTACTCTTGGACCGCTTTTATCGCATCTTTAGTTCCGTTTTTCCTTGTGAGTGACCTGCTTCTTCTCAATCAGTTCCCAGATGTCGATGCCGATAAAGGTGTCGGTAGAAATCATCTGCCCATTGTAATCGGGCGAAAGGCGAGCGTGAAGGTTTACGCTTTATTCCTTGCAGGCGCTTATATGTCCATCATTTTAGGGTGGTTGACCAGGGTCTTGCCGCCTGAAAGCCTTGTGGCACTTGTCACCATTGCCCTCAGCGTTAACATTGTTCGAGGAATTTCCAGATATGCCGATGATATATCTGCACTGATTCCATATATGGGCCGGAATGTTATCTTGACCATATTAACCCCTGCTTTGCTTGCAATCGGCCTCTTTATCGGCCGCTGACGAGTTCTTATTGGGAGGAATACAATGTCTCAAAAATTGCCGGATGATTTTTTCGATTGGCTTGTTGATTTGCGTCGCTGGTTTCATCAATTTCCGGAACCGGCTTACAAAGAGGAAAAGACGGCGGCCAAAATTTGCGAGGTGTTAGAAGGGCTTAACGTTCCGTTTGAACCGGGTGTGGGAGGAACCGGTGTGGTGGCAAAGCTCCGTGCCAAGCTTAAAGGCCCTGTAATCGCTTATCGAGCTGATATGGATGCGCTGCCTCTTGAACAAGGGAATTCGGTTTCTTACAAATCCCGGAATGAAGGATTCATGCATGCCTGCGGACATGACGGGCATATGACCATTGCACTGGGCGTCATTCGCTGGCTGATTGAAAACAGATGGCGCCAGAACGGCTCCGGTGAAATCATCTTTATATTTCAACCTGCAGAAGAAGGCGGGGCAGGGGCCATGGCGATGCTTGAAAGCGGTATTTTTGATTCGGAACCGGTTGAAGCCGCTTTTGCCGGACACATGTATCCTGAATTTCCTGTGGGGCATATCGGAATTGCCCCTGAAGTCAGCAATGCGGCCGCAGATGCTCTTATTATCCGTTTGAAAGGCAAGGGCGGGCACGGTGCCTATCCGCATCATTGTAAAGATCCCATTGTCGCCGGTGCGCATCTGGTTGCACAAATTCAGTCGCTGATCAGTCGGGAACTCCCGCCCCATGAAAGCGCTGTGCTGAGTATCTGCCGCTTTCATGCCGGAACAGCATCAAACATTATCCCCGAGAACGCTGTATTGGAAGGAACCCTCCGAACCCTTAACCCTGAGGTTCGTGAACAAATAATAAAACGCCTCCAAGATGTCGTGCAAAGTGTGGCCCGGTCGTTCAATATTTCAGCAACCCTTGAAGTGATGAAGGGTTATCCTGTGCTGGTAAATGATCCAAAGCTCGTGAAACACACTTTGGCTTGTGCCGGGGATGTGCTTGGGACGGATCATGTCCACACCGGGCTCCCCAAAATGGGTGCTGAGGATTTCGCCTACTTTTGTCAGAAGTGGGGGGGGGTATTGGTGGGGCTTGGGTGTCATGATCCGCGCAAAGGCTTTCAGTACGGTCTACATTCCCCTTATTTCGATATTGACGAAAAGGTTCTGGATGTGGGGACCCGGCTTTTCGGGCAAGTCCTCATGCGGTATATGGAAAATTGAAATGGGTTCCAGAAAATTCCAACCGATCCGGAGAATCAAAAAACATCGCCGAGATAATCTTCCTTTTCCATGGAGGTGTAAGAAGAAATGTTCGGGAGGCCAAGCGAATTTATTGCAAAATCAATAAGCTGATTATAGTTAAAGCGCAAGCCCATCTTTTCGTAGTACTTTTCTAGAATCCTCTTTGGCCTGAAATCTTTGAATTTGCATGGTATGGAAAGTGTCGGGAGGTTTTCCTGAGAGATTACTTTCAGTATGTCATCGTTGTTGTATTTAATCAAAGGTCTAAAAACCTGATACCCTTCCTTCATCGTTAAAAGTGGATAAAAACGCTGGGCTGTTTCCTTAAATCTTTTATTTTTTTCAATCGCTATTCCCTGATCAGGATTAGAAGAAATATTGTTCAGAAAATGCTCTAAGGAATAGCTGACGATGTCCCAAAGAGAGTAACAAACGATAAGGACAAGGCTGTGCCAGTCCTCTATGGAGCGGGTCAGAATGCTTTTAAGTAGCTGTCTCCTTCGTTCTTGACATGGAAGACATGGGTTTTTTGCATTCTTAAGCTCATCATCCGTCTTGCCCATGTCATGCCAAATTATACGTGCCCCCCGGTTAATCCAATAAGAATCGATCCGTTTTATTTCTTCGTTGGAATATCTGTGAACCGGAAAGGCTCCGGTATGCGCCGTAAAATCGAATCCGAATTCTTCCTTGGCCTTAATGATAAGATCCATAACCGCAGACGAGTCTTTGCCTGCTGAAAACAACAGGATAATATTTTTTTTATAAAAGCTTTCGAGTATTCGTTTATGTTCCGCTTTCCATTGAGTATAATTTAAGTCTGAGTACATATTTACCTTCAAAATGATGGGGAGTTTGATATTGATATGATTTCGGAATCATAGCATATATTCCTCAACTGTTGAGAATCGACTTTAACGCCCAATCCAGGGCTATTCAAAGGCCCTGCTTTGCCGCCCGCCTCAAAAGAGACATTTTCTAAGGTCGTATTTTCCTTTAACATGAATTCATCATAGGAACCATCATAGTATGCGGCATCCCGACAGAGAAGACACAGCGCCCTGCCTGCAGCAGAAAGAATGCCGGATTCGCCCAGTTGACATCCGATTTGGAAAAGAATGCCGTTGGTCCGCAGGTAGTCAATTATTTTGAGTGAATTTCTTAATCCGCCGCATTTGGATAGTCTTACGTTGATCATCTTGTAAAAGCCCTGTTTAGCAATCTTTTCCATATCGACTAAAGAGCATGCCGACTCATCGGCCATCAGGATCACGCCTTCGGTTTGCATGCAGGCGGCAAAATCGGCTATGTCCGGTTCGTTTGGCATCATCGGCTGTTCGACAACCTTGATTTTGTACTTTTTAATCAAAGGGATGTGCTCAAAGGCAAGCTTGCGGTCCCAGGCACAATTGATATCCACCCTAAGATCATGATCCCCTCCAAACACCGAGTGAACTGTTTCGACGATTTCTTTATTTTGTTCGAAATCTTTCCCCAGTTTCAGTCGGAGCGTATTTATTTTCATTTTCTTAATCAATCGGCATAGTTCCATTATCTTCTGGTTATTATCCAGTGGAATTGCGGCCCCGTAATGAATTTTGTCGGCAATGAAATCTTTGGAGAAATAGTCCATGATGTATCGATCTTGACTTTTGCCTAAGGCATCTAATAGCGCTGTTTCAAGGGCGCAGATCGCAGCATTCTGCTCCCTTCCACGTGTAATATCATCGATGAAATACCATATCTGTGAAACATCGTTCAATTCCTGGGGAAACGTATCTTGCTGTATGAAATGGCGAATGCTTTTGGACGTACTTTCCGGCGACTCACCCGTTACGTAGGATCTGGGTGCGCCTTCTCCGAATCCTATAATTTCTCCCTTTTCGGCTATAATTTCGACGATGATATTATTGACATAGGATCTTTTTCTTAAAGAATGAGAAAAATCAAATAAAAATGGGAGTTTTATCCGATGTATTTGGACTTGGTCTATTCGCACGATTCCTTCTTTGCGTCAATGGAGTGTGATGATTGATTGGAATTGTCGACGGGCAAAGTCAGGGTAAATACGGTTCCTTTGTTGACCTTGCTTTTTACCTCTATGATCCCATCATGATCCTGCATATTCTGATGGGCGATAAACAGACCCAGACCGGCACCATTATGAATACTGCTTTTGTGTTTTGTGGTAAAATAAGGATCGAATACATTGTCAATCATGGATTGAGGAATCCCGAGGCCGTTATCTTTGATTTCGATGCAAATGGTGTCCGGGCATCCCTTTTGGATACAGTTTTTTGTGGTAAACTCGATTTTTCCGCCTTCGGGGGTAAAATCAACCGCATTGGAGAGCAGATTCAGAATCACCTCTTTTATCTTTTCACTATCCATCCACACCTGTCCGATGTTGGGATCGAATCGACGGGAAACGTCAATTCTTTTGGCATTGCTCTGGGGTGAAACCAGGAGAATCATTTTATCGATGAGGTTATGAAGGTTATTAAACTCGAAGTGCGATCCTCTTTTCTTGACAAGATCCAAGAGTTCCGTAATGAGGTTGTTGATCCGACCGGTCTCTTCCAGTGCAATATTATGGAAGTTTTCCCGGAATTCTTTATCATCGTATTTCTGCGGCATCATCTGGATGAACGTTCCGATGGCGGTCATGGGATTCTTTATTTCATGGGCCAGTCTTGCCGCCAGGTTGCCCAAAAAAGAAAATTTTTCGGAGCGACTCAAAAGCGCTTGAGATTTTTTCAACTCCGCCATCTGTTCTTGGAGACTGCTGTAAAGTCTTGCGTTCTCGATGGCTATGGCGATCTGCGGTGCAAAGACCTCCAGTGTTTCCCGAGTTTCCTTGGGGACGCCTTTCCCATCGACCGCATCCGTGGCAATGACCCCGATTACCTTGGAACGGGTAATAAGGGGGACAACATATACCGAAGTCGGTTTGACATGGGTCAACATAATATTTTCTTTTCTAAGGCTCGAACCCTTTACCTCAGGTACATACTCCGGCCGGCCGGTATTGGTTACCCTTGCCAGGATATTGCTTAAACGATCAAGGGGAACTTTGTAGTTTTTGATTACATCGGGCATTTCGCCGTTTAAGCCCATGCCGTGAATATGTTCAAGACACCTTTCATCTTCATTAACGAGCATGATTACGGCACGGTTGATCCGGCATACGTTGGACAGAAGATTCATGATTACGGTGAGGAGATGTTTCAAATCGAGTAAAGAAAGGATCGCCTTACCCGTCTCGTGGATGGCCGTCAGTTGCTTTATTTTATAATTCAGTTCTAAATTGAGTTGATTGACCTCTTCATATTTTTCTTCAATTAATTTTTTGTCTTCCTCCATTTCAGCGATGGTTTCCATTAGCACCGATTTTGTGGTGAAAAACTTTGAAAAAATCTCATAAAGTCTGTTCCGGTGAGACCATTTTATATGATATTCGCAATAGGGGGCGCCTTCAAAGTAGCAGCATTTTTCTTTAAGAACGACGGGTTTCCCTCCCCATATGAGCGGCATGGAAGTATACGTTCCTTGATTATACAGGCATATGTCTTTGGTTACATCCATCTCAGTATTCCAGTACAGGCGCATTACGGCCCTATTTCTCTCAATTTTGACAATATCCACTCGTTTACTTTTGTTCCACTTGTCATTAATTTTTTGAGCGTTTTTTATAACTTTTTTTATCGACCAGAACGTCTTGATGATGATCCGCTGAGCATACCCCAGAGAGGCTTCTTCAAAAGCGTGCCTGCCCATTTTGAAGGCGGCCATTTCATCATTCAGCATAGATCTCGCCCGTTCGTATAATTTCGAAATAACCTTGCAGGAAACCCAATTGTTGGGATCACTTAAAAAACTTTCAGGGTCTGGAAGAACATCGATTTCTGGGGCTAGGTTCTCGAGAAGACTGGAATAGTCCCCCTGATATTGATCCTTCACATAATTGATGATCGCTCTGGAATTAATGCAGCTTGTCTCTTTTTCCATTTTTATTTCATCATATAGGTAAATTTCGGGTGCTTCTTTGATCTGACATCAATGGATTATAAATTTTAGTTAAATCAGGGACTAACTTCCTGAACGTTGAAAGGCTTTCTCCCTGCACGTTAAATATCGTCCTGTTCTTGTCCTTGAAGCATTGGCCAGGGAGGGTACTGTCCGTTAGCGCTTGGGCTGGAAGCCTGAAAAAAGGCATGATGTTTAAGAGGGCATTCTGAAGTTTCGGCGTGTAATTGGAAAGATTGAAGATTTTTTTAGAATACTCCAGAATGGTTTCAAAATCTAAGTATTTTGAAGGTTGCCGGACAATATTTTGCCCAAAAACACCATTGTCCTCAAAAACAACATCCGGAAGGGAAACGGCAAGGTCATATATCTTGGTTTTGGGATATACATGACATTCTCCGATCTTAAAAACATGTCCTCCTGGGCCTGTGTTCTTTGACAACCTTTGGGCAAAGGCAAGGCTTTTTTTAAGATCTTCTTCCGTATCACCCGGATATCCGGCAATCATGAAGATCATCATTGGAATTTCATTCCGGGCGGCTTCTTTGAATATGGCCATGGTATTTGCCATATATTTTTCATAGTGCGATTTGTCTTTGACCTTATTCATCCGTCTTAATGTATGGTAGCTGGCCGACTCAAATCCAAGGGCAATTGCCCCACAAGCATCTGAAATTTCTGATATTATTGATGGATCCAGAACGTCGCAACGGGTTTCAAAATTAACTTTTAAACCCAAGGATCGAAACAATGGGAAGATATCAAACGACTTGAAAAGCGCATCGCTGACCAACAGGGTATGGGCGTTGGTCTGATGTTGTAAATTTTTTAGATCGAGATGGATTATGTCATTGGGGACTGCTCTTCTGTGGGGTCGTATGGACGATTCCATACAAAAATTACAGTTATAGGGACATCCCCGGCTGAAAGCATACGGCAGAATATCATATCCGCCCGGATGTTTTAATAAACTTGGGTTTAGAAGCGCTTTTTTGCTGAGATCAAACGGTTTTCTTTTTTGGGTGAGATGGATTTTGCCGTCTGTTTCCCAAACCAGGTTGGGAATGTTATGGTCAATGGGATTTTCACCGCTTTCTAAGGATTCAATGATCTTGAGTGCGGATATTTCACCTTCACCCAACACGATCAAATCGACGGCTGAAGTTCTGGAAAATATTTCTTCATAATAAAGGGTTGGGAAGTATCCGCCTAAAAATATAAAAATATCCGGATGGTGGGCCTTGATAAGGTCGCACAGATTGACGACTTCTTCCGCCTGTGAAATCGCCGTGCATGAGATTCCGACCCCCTTGGGTTTTATTGTGGACAGATCTTTTAAGAATTCCTTGAATATCTGTTCTTTTCCATCCTTGGTAAGCGGTAAACCATAGTCCATGGGTATGGATATAACTTTAATTTCGACATCAGGGATGTTGAATTTAACAAAGCTTGCGATTTCCATGATGGGCAATGGATAAGCAGGAACATACATTCCTGTATTTTTTGAAATCGGTTCAACAAATAAGAACATCGTAGAATCCTTTTTAAATAGGGGAAGGCTTCAGAACAGGAACCGATGCTGGTGCTTTGACATCAGCACCAGAGGGAGCGAACACATCCAACCCTTGGTAGTTCTTCCACTGATACCATTCTTCGGGATTTTTGTATATATAATGTTCCATAAATTTTAACACCATCGCTCCCATCGGCATATTTATGGATCGCTGATACCGTTTTGCGATTTTTTCGTATGACGTTGCAATAAATTTATATCGATGATTATCATCTCTGTGCATAACACCGAAAACAACTGTGGCAGCACACCTTTTTGATAGGATGTTAATGGTTTTGTCCAAACCGACCTGTTTGCCCAGAAAAAATAGATTGTCGTAACGACTCGGTTTCCATTCATCGATTTCATCACACTGGATTATTACAATTCGATTGGCTCTGAGGTCATCAAAAATTGCCCGAATTACATTGGGTGTCTGGTCTGCGTCGATGATTTTTGTCGAAAAATTGCTTGCCTGTCGGATCGATACATTCCGCAAATCCTTTGATTTGAATTTTGCGACGATGGATACCGGGAAATTGTTCGCACCGAGAAACGCCGGAATGAACTCAACGCCGCCGAAATGTCCTGTGATCAAAAGTATTCCTTTACCCTTTGCAAGCCCTTGTTTGATGGCCTCCAGGCCTTCACTTTCCATGTGGTTCATAACGAAATTTCGCAATGTTCCGGCAGTGGAATAGGCGTTAAAAATTTTTTCAAAATAATGAGAGAATATCCCTCGAAAAATGTTTTTGGTAATCGATCTTATTTTAGGTCTGTATTTGTGGTCGGAAAAAACGGTTTTTACAGCTTTTCTGATTTTCCATGTTTCTTTCGGGTTAAAGAAAAAGTATAATTTCCCCAGCATTCTGATGTAAAAGAAAGTTATCCTCCATCCCAGCATCCTGCACATAAAAATGTTAAACCGCCATTGCAGAAAAGTGCTTAAGTTTAGCTTCATGATAAGTCCTCCTTTAGAAAGCGAAATGTTTCTATACGGCGAGTGAATTGTGAACTCAGGGGAATTGCCCAATTGGACCCATGGAAATATGGAACTAAGGAAATTGGCCGATTAAAAAAAAATTGGGTTTATGAACGCTCATTGGACCGGTAATATTCTGCTTTTTTTCTCCCAACAGTTCCTGTGGTTTTA
>Ga0070729_10004908_pt1 | contig 14199 bp, 12 predicted proteins | sample tdDd472_FD_66725 | JGI IMG/M metagenome (GOLD analysis project Ga0070729, IMG submission 66725) | Marine sediment microbial communities from the Atlantic coast under amendment with organic carbon and nitrate - tdDd47.2 | ecosystem: Environmental > Aquatic > Marine > Coastal > Sediment | place...
CCTTGATTTATCTGGTCGGGATGAGAGGATTTGAACCTCCGATCTCTGCGTCCCGAACGCAGCGCTCTACCAGACTGAGCCACATCCCGCTGTCGAGAGAGGGATTTAGCTCGTCGCTGATAAAAAGGCAAGGTAAAACTTGCATGTTTTTTCAAGGTTGTGGACAAAGGCCCTAAAGCCGCCTAAGATTAGAGATTGAATGACAAAATGATTCCCGTGCGTCGGGAGTTGGCGGGTGACAGGAATTGCTGTCGAATGGATGTCGGCAGGGAAGACGCTAAGGAGTGGTATACGTGATCAAAGTTCTCGTCGTGGATGATTCCGCCTTCATGAGGAAGGCCATCAGCACGATGCTCGACAAGGACCCGGGTATCACCGTGGTCGGCGTGGCGCGTAATGGCCAGGAAGGCCTGGATATGGTGCGCGAGCTGAATCCCGATGTGGTCACCATGGACATCGAGATGCCGAAGATGGACGGTCTGACCGCCCTTCGTCATATCATGATGGAATCGCCGAGGCCCGTGCTTATGGTCAGTTCGCTGACCACAGAGGGAGCAGAAGCTACCTTGAAAGCCATGGAACTCGGCGCGGTTGATTTTATTCCCAAACAGCTTTCCAAAGTTTCCCTGGATATCATCAAGATTGAAAAGGATCTTATCGAGCGGGTCAAGACTGTGGCCTTGCGCAAGATGCGGCATGTGGCCCGTCCGACTGCTCGGAAAAAGCCTGTGGCCAAGTTGAGGCCGCGTGCTGAAGGTCGTCCTGTCCGCGATGTCGTGGCCATTGGTGTTTCTACCGGTGGGCCGCCGGTCGTACAGAAAATCCTGTCTTCGCTTCCAGCTAATTTCCCGGCGGGTATCGTTATTGCCCAGCATATGCCTGCGGCTTTTACCGGTCCCTTTGCTGAGCGGCTTGACGGCGTCAGTGAAATCAAGGTCAAGGAAGCTGAAACCGGTGACGTTTTTCGACCGGGTCATGCGTATGTCGCTCCTGGCGGTAGGCATATCGTATTAGATCAGAAGGTTAGCCGCATTGATGTGGTTGTCACGGATCAACCCAGTGACGCTTTGTACAAACCCTCGGCCAATGTTCTCATCAGTTCTGTGGCCGCGGCCGTTGGCAAGCGTGGACTCGGAGTTATTCTGACCGGCATGGGCAATGATGGATGCGAAGGAATTCGTGATCTCAAAAAGAGGGGAGGGCGCGCCCTGGCACAGAGTGACTCCACTTGTGTCGTTTATGGCATGCCTAAATCCATTGTAGACGAAAATCTGGCGGACGAGGTCGTTGATCTGGACGATATGGCCGAGTCCATCATGGCGAATTTGTATAAATAGGTTTTGTCGAGTGAGCCTCGAAACCTGTATGGGGGATTGATATCATGGTGGAGTGCACTGAATATCTTGTGCTTTTGGGGAGTGACAACAAAGAGGTTGTTCGGGAAAGCGCTTTCAAGGCAGGTGAAAACAACTGTGTTGAAGCCGTACCCAAGTTGGCCGAGTTGCTCCAGACGAATCATTTGGGCATTCAGGAAGCCGTAGATAGCTCCTTGCGCAAGATCGGCGGCAAGGAAGTCGTGCAGGCCGTTATTCCTCTTTTGCGTTCTGACGACGCTCCCGTTCGTAACCTTGCCATGGATATCCTGCGTGAAGTGGGTAATCAGGATATTTCGTCATTGATTGCAATTATTTTGGATGAGGACGCGGATATCAGAATTTTTGTTTCAGATATTTTAGGCTCTACCAAAAGTCTTCTGGCTGTTGATCCCCTGTGTAATGCTTTGCTCAAGGACCCTGAGGTGAATGTCCGGTATCAGGCTGCAGTTAGTCTCGGAGAGTTGGGCATGACCGAGGCTATCCCCAGCCTCAATCAGGCCATTGGTGATGAGGAGTGGGTGCAGTATTCCGTGATTGAGGCGTTGACAAAAATTGGGCATCCCAGCTCGGTAGATGCTTTGGTCAAGGCGCTGGATACCGCCTCGGATCTCGTTGCCTCCATGATTATCGATGCGCTTGGCGAGCTGGGTAATGTTAAAGCCGTGACCATGTTGCTCAAGCGTATGAGTGATTCGCCCACCGCCTTGCGGAACAAGATCGTCAAGGCCGTGGTCAAGATTCTTGGCGGTAAATCCCTGACCTTGCTCAGCGCGGATGAACGTGAGCGTTTTCGGCAGTACTTGCTGGTGGCGCTTCGGGATGAGGACGTGGAGATTCAGGATGCCGCCATTCAGGGATTGGCTTATGTGGGCGGCGAAGAGGCGTCCAAAGGAATTTTACGGATTGCCGGGGCGTTGGATCAGGATCTGGATCAGGAACGGTTGCAGCTCATCATCGCTTTTCTGGCCGAAATCGGTCTGACTGAAGCTCTCAAGGCTGGCTTGCTTGGAGAAGACCAGGGCGTAGCGCAAGTCGCGGTTCAGGTCTTGTCGCAGATTGCACCGGATGAGTGTGTGGAGCAGAACGATATTTGTCAGGTCCTCATGGATGCCTTTTGGAAGGTAGGCCTGCCTCTGCAACGGCAGATAGTCAGTGTCGTCGCCAATAGGGGACGGCCACAGTCCAAAGATTTTTTCATTAAAGTGTTGAGCGAACATACTGACGGTACCGTTTTGAAGAGTGCCGTGTATCTGCTTGGCGAAAAACTTCAACTGGTTGAAGTGGTGGATAATATCTTCCCGCTTCTGGAGCATCAGTATGATGACGTGAAGGAAGCAGCCTTGGATGCGTGTATCGCCATCGGTACTCCTGATGTGCAGGAACGTTTTCAAGAGATGTTTGCCAGCGAGGACGCAGTGCATCGTCTGATGGCCGTATATGCATTGGGCAAACTCGGTTCTGCGGATAATCTGGATATTCTTCAGCGCGCCGTGGAAGATGAAGAGCCGGATATACGAAGGGTGGCGGTTGAAGCTTTGGCGTCGTTCCCGGACGGCAAGGCTACCTGGCTGCCATTGGTGTTGCAGCGGCTTAACGATGAGAGCAAGGACGTTCGTCTGACTGTTGTTGAAATTTTGGGACAGCATTACGGCGAAGATACGATGCCGCATCTTATCGATGCTCTGAACGATGATGACGACTGGGTGAAAATCCGTTCCATGGATGCGCTGGGTGAACACTCCACTCAGGAGGCGGCTCCGTTGATGGTAGACATGTTGGAAGATAACAACCGGTTTGTGGTTATGAAAGCCATAGAGGCTTTGGGCAACATCGGTGGCCCAAAGGCTTTTGCCGCCTTGTTGGAAGTGACCAATAGTGACGAATACGAATTGGTGAGTGCTGCCGAGGAAGCAATAGTCAGAATACAGGAAGCGCAGGAGTAGGGGCTTCATGTCGTCGTTGTTTTCCAAGACTATATCCCTTGGCAAAGAACTCAAGATCACGGATCAGGAATTCGTGAATTTGCGTGATTATATCTATGCCGAGTGCGGTATTTATGTGGCTGACAATCGGAAATATCTGATTGAAAACAGGCTGGGAAACAGGCTTAAGAAGCTGAATCTTCGAAATTTTGATGAGTATTACAATCTGCTTCGGTTTGATGCGTGCAAGTCGGCAGAAATCAAAAGGTTGTTCGAGGTCATTACGACCAATGAAACCAGTTTTTATCGCAATCCGCCGCAACTCAAAGTCTTTCAGGAGGAAATCTTGAAAGAAGTTGTTGCCGGATGTCGTCGGAATGGGAGGAAGCTCCGCATTTGGTCGGCAGGGTGTTCCACGGGCGAAGAGCCGTACACCATATCCATGATAGCTCACGAGCTTCTCAGGAGTGAAATCGGGGCATGGGACATTCGGATTACGGCCAACGACCTGTCGGAGCGGGTTTTGGAGTCGGCTCGCAGAGGAGTGTATAATGACTACACTCTCAGAACCACTCCTCCGGAAATCGTGTCCAGGTATTTTGATTCGGATGAAGGGCAGAACAAGATTAAATCCGAGGTGAAGCGACTGGTCAGCTTTGGGCAGATCAACCTCAAGGATCGTATGCAACTCAGACGGGTGGAACGATCACAGATCATTTTTTGCCGAAATGTCATAATTTATTTTGATGATGCAATGAAAAAGCATGTTATTAATGCTTTTTACGACAATCTTCTTCCCGGCGGTTATTTGATTATCGGGCATTCTGAGTCTCTGCACAACATTACGCGTGCATTCAAGCCTATTCATTATCCCGGGTCTATCATCTATAAGAAGGAAGAATGAAAATGAATCAGTCTGTATATGGAATTGATAATTTGGGGGTGCCCGTGTTATTTAGGGGGAGTAATGTCTAAACATATTCTGATAGTGGACGATTCTAAGACTGTACGGAATCTTGTGGCATTCATCATGAAGAAAGAAGGCTTCAAGGTGACCACGGCGGAAGACGGCTTGGACGGCTTGGAAAAACTCTATAGTTTGACTGAGGTTGACCTCATTGTTTCTGATGTCAACATGCCCCGCATGGACGGTTTGACATTTATCAAGACTGTCAGGGAGCAAGCGGCGTACCGAGATATTCCCATCGTGGTTCTCTCCACGGAAGGCCAGGACAGAGATGTCCAGACCGGCTTGACCGTGGGGGCAAATCTGTACATGGTCAAACCAGCGCAGCCTGAAAAGCTTGTCAGAAACGTCAAGATGCTGCTGGGGTAGGACCTTTTGCAAATGGCTATGTGACGCAAACGCAACCAAGACGGCATCAATAGTCTCGCCAACGCGTGTAAGGCGGGACTCTGCTGTCAGAGGTATTTCGATGAGCCAGGACTTTCTCGACCCGGAAATCTTGTCCGACTTTTTTGCTGAAGCGAAAGAGCACTTGGAAACCATTGAGCCTAATTTGCTGGAGCTTGAAAAAAGCCCTGACAATCTTGGCTTGCTGAATGAGATATTTAGACCCATGCACTCCCTTAAGGGGGCATCGGGTTTTCTTGGTTTGAACAAGATCAACGGCTTGGCGCATAAAGCGGAAAATATTCTTGACGAACTTCGTCAAGGGTCCATGCAGGTCACCAGTGGGATTATGGATTTGATCCTGTCGGCAACCGACGCCCTGAGAACCATGGTAGACAACCTGGAGACCAGTGGCGTGGAGGGAGAGGTTGATACTTCTCCCATCATCGCTCAGATTGAAGCGGCTCTGGTCGGTGATATGGAAGCGGCGTCCGTTGCATCGGAACCAGAGCCTGAGTGTGCGCCTGTTATCGAAGCTGAAGTTGTGATTGAACCTGAACCCGTGGCGGAGGAACCTGTTGAAATGGTCGCAGAAATAATGTTCGATCCCCAGCCGGACACCGACTTCGATACCACGCCCTATGGCCTGACGACTGTTGGCGAAGGGCATTTGGCTGATTTTCTTGAAGAAGCGCATGAAATTGTTGAGAACCTCAATCGGTGTCTGCTTTCTCTGGAGGGCGACTCCGATGGCAGTGAGGAATTGATCAACGATACATTCAGATATTTCCACAATTTGAAAGGCAATAGCGGTATTATTGGGTTCAAGGAACTCAACTCCTTGACTCATGAGGCAGAAACATTGCTCAACAAGGTTCGCAAGGGGGAAATTGCCTCCAGCCAGGGATTGATAGACCTTTTGTTGGCGAGCGTAGACCTCATTGAGGCTTTGGTTGGTAAGGTAGATGTCGAGACCAACAAGGTCGATCCCATGGATACCAGCGTGATGGCGCAGGTGTTGCAGAAGGTGACGGAAGACGGAGATGTGTCCGCAGTGCAGGGACTTTTCCCAGGCTCTAAAGCTGCTCCTGTGGTGGAAGAAGCTGCTGCTTCGGCAACAACAGAGGACACTTCTTCCGAAGAAGATGCTTCTGTTTCCGCAGGGGACTATGATCCCGAAGACGTGGCTTTGTTTGTCCAGACCATTAATCAGCAGTTGGAAGCGGCGACGGTTGCTCTTCGTCTGCTTCGCAAGGATGCTGATCAGACGGATATCGTGGATGGATTGTTCAGAACGTTTCAGACTATTCAGAATTCTACCGGCTATATGGGACTGGATGAAATCAAGGAGTACTCTTCTCGTACTGTCGGTTTGATCGATCAGGGACGGAAGACCGATATGGATTTCACCTTGATGCTGGACATTCTTGATCAGGAATTCGCCATTCTCAAGGATATGATTTTGAAAGCCTTGGAGATGTTGACCGGAAGCCCTGTCGAGGACCCAACGGTGAATATGGGTAAATCTTCCGCCAAGGCCGTGAAGCCTGCGCCGAAGTCTGAATCAGCTCCAGCCGTTACGCCCGAACCGACTCCAGTTCCGGTACCTGAACCGCCTGTGCAGAAGGCTGCTTCGGTTCCAAAGCCGGCTCCAGTCGCCAAACCAGCACCAAAATCTGCACCCACGCCGACACCTGCGGCTAAACCTCCGGCTCCAGCTGGTAGAAAGAGCGGTGCTGTCAATCCTCCTCCAGTACGGCCAAAGGCATCGAGTACCATTCGCGTTGATCATCATAAACTTGATCATTTAATGAATGTCATTGGTGAGTTGATTATCAACAGGAACAGATACGCCATGCTTGCTCGTGCTCTTGAGGAAGGGCAGGAAGATGTGCATGTTGTCGCGCAGCAGTTGACTGAAACGACATACGCAATGGCCCGTATTTCAGATGATCTTCAGGACACCATCATGAAGGTCCGCATGGTGCCTGTGCAGACTGTTTTTTCCCGTTTTCCGCGTCTTGTCCGTGATTTGAGTCGCAAGTCAGGTAAGCAGGTCGAGTTGATCATGGAAGGCGAAGAGACTGAATTTGATAAGTCCGTGGTGGAGGAGATCGGTGATCCGTTGGTTCATCTTGTCCGAAACGCGGTCGATCATGGCCTTGAGGATGAGGAAGAGCGTATTCGGTTGGGCAAGAAGCCTAAAGGACATGTCTGGCTGCGTGCGTATCACAAGGGCAATTCCGTTGCCATTGAAGTCGAAGACGACGGGCGGGGCATGGACCCGGAAAAGCTCAAGCAGGTTGCCATCCGCAAGGGGGTCATTACTCCCGAAGAAGCCAATGTCATGGATGATCGTGAAGCCCTTGATCTTATATTTGCCCCCGGTTTTTCTTCTGCCGAGAAGGTCACGGATATTTCCGGCCGAGGTGTGGGTATGGATGTGGTCAAGACCAATATCAAGAATCTCAAGGGTAGCGTGCATACCCAGTCCGAAGTGGGCAAGGGCACCAAATTGACCCTGACATTGCCGCTGACTCTGGCGATCATTGATGCGCTCATGGTGCAGGTGGCAGGTGACACTTTCGCTATTCCGCTGGATGCTGTTTCCGAGACCACCAAGATCGAGGTGGAAAAGCTCTCCGATGTCAATAATCGGAAGGCCGTCACCTTGCGTGGTGAAGTTTTGGGCTTGGTGGAACTGGCCGAACTGCTTGATTTGCCGCAGTCCATGGACGACAGGGATGTTTTGCCCATGGTTGTCATTCAGGATAATGACCGACGTCTTGGGTTGGTTGTGGACCGCCTTCTGGAACGGCAGGAAATCGTCATCAAACCGTTGGGGCAGTATCTCAACAATTTCAATTTGAAAGGATTATCCGGCGCAACCATCATGGGGGACGGCTCTGTGGTTTTGATTCTGGACCCGCATGAGATATACAGCATATCCACTCAGCTTGGACGTAAGCAGGAGCCGCTGACCGTGGCTGGGGCGTTGACCAGCACCAAATAGTGTTTAAACAAAGAATATTGAAATGGCCGGAAAGCGTTTGCTTTCCGGCCATTTTTTGTCGAATTGAGTGCGCTGGTTAGAGCATGGTCAGCAGGTTGACGGCCACCGTGACGTTCAAGGTGTGCATGAGCCAGAACAGGGCCACGGCCAGAAAAGTCAGTCCCTTGAGCCTGAGTGGGGATTCGTTTCTGGCGATGAGAACCCAGACAAGGGCGCAGGTAGCACCGAGAGCAATAGCACCACCCCAGACAAAGGCCAGCGGAGTGCCCATGACAAGGGTTTTGTAAGATGCGGGCAGGGTGGCGAAAAGCCATCCCTGGCATCCCAGAAAACCGAGCATCGGCAGGGTGGCCCATCGGGCTGCCAGTTTCAGGGAAAAGTTGTAGTAGTCGCGGCCGAAGTCGTCCTTGTTGCGTCGAAGGACCAGATAGGTTGCACTCAGCGCTGCTGCTGCAGACATGGTCAGCAGGGCGTACATGACAGACATGGGCAAAATCATGGCCGTGGCTGCGGCAATAGCTTCATCCGTTGGAGTGCCGTGAGATAGCGTCCAGGCTATTTTGGCAGGGATAGCCAGTGCCACGCAGGTCAGTGCTGCCAGTGAGGCAATCATGCCCAGAGTCATGTGCAAACCTTTGGCGTTGCGCATTTTTTTCCAGGTCACGAAGTAGATGAGGCTGAAAAGAGCGAAAACACCGAATGCTGCGAATGTGTTCAGCAATGGTGATTCCATGGTGAACAGTGCGTGAACGTATTGAGGAAATTTTGTCAGCGCCACAGCGTATGCGGCACCATCTACAACCAACAGAAGGATGAGGAGAATCAGTCCCATCGCTCCGATCTGTTGACCGTATTTATCGAAAAAAACACGTTTTTTTGTTTTTGCGGACATCTCGCCGAGAACAGCGATAGCCGGACTGCCGATGGCGCCCATGCCGAGCAGGCTGAAAAAGGCCGGTGCCAGCAGGAATGCGATCATGGTCAGGGTTTCTTGTGTACTCATGATTGATTGGAACTCCGATTTTCTGTGCATTGCCCACCATATGTGTGCGCGCTTTTTCTGCCTGAAAAACGTATGGCATGCAAGGTCTGCATTTTATGGTGACTATCGCGTGGTATTCATCGATTCCTTGCAAAAAATCCTTGTATCGCCTATTTCCTAGTGAACGTTCAATCGTGAGAATGCGGAGAATCCATTGATGAAAACACTGAAGCTCGTTTTGCTCGTTCTGCTTGGCCTGTTGCTTGTTGGTTGTGCGACCACCAAGAAAGATGCAGCCACTGTCTCGGCAAGCACAGAATGGCGTATCAAAAGTCTTGAAGAGAGCTTTCTGAATATCCGTGAACAGCAGCGTCACATGGCAGACGAAAATGCTTTGGCTCAGGGTAAGATTGATCAGCGGTTGGCTTCTCTTGAGACGGAGATTGCAGCCTTGAGAGCAGGTGGTGTCATGGAACCTCCAGCCGAAAGCGTACCGGAGCCAACCTCGAATGACGGTTGGGTGACTGATTTGAAGCCTGATGATGAAGGCTGGGTGGACGGTCAGAAATCTTCGGCGGAACCCAAGGCGCAAAGCAATGAGGACAAACCGTGGGCCGAGGTGCCGGAGCCTCCGGCGGTTATCCCGGAGCCTGAAGTCGTTCAACGATCTGTTGTTAAAACCCCGGTCACGTCCAAGCCTGTGAAGAGCATGCCCAGTGCAAAAGGCTTTTATGACAAGGGGCTGTCGCAGTATAACGCCGAGCAGTTTGATGCTGCCCGTGCAACATTCGATCAGTTTCTCAAGACGTATCCGAATAATGATCTGGCCGCCAACGCTCTGTATTGGAAGGGTGAGACTTATTATTCCCAGAAAAATTTTGCGCAGGCCATCCTGACGTTCAAGGAAGTTACCGGCCGTTTTCCCAAGCATCACAAATCTGCATCGGCTTTGCTTAAAATCGGCATGTCCTATGACAAAGTCGGTGATACGGACAACGCGATTTTTTATCTTCGTGCTCTCGTTGAGGACTTCCCGAAGTCCAATGCAGCTAAGCTTGGTCGCAAGGAACTTGCCCGGTTGGGCGGTTAACAAACAGGTTTGACCGGTGGTTGGCTGATTTATTCGGATTTCGTCGTCGTACCAAGGGACCTGTCTCCATGGACCTGCGCAAGGAACATTTCGCCTGTTTGGCATTAAAACACACGCCCCGCCTTGGACCTAAGGTGTGGCGTGAGTTGTTTGTTCACTATGACAGTGCCTTTGATGCCGTGCAGGATGCCGCATCATGGCCTGCCTATTCTCTCTCCAATAAGGGTATTGCTCAGAAGTGCGCGAATGAAGTCTGGCGTGGAAAAGCCGAGGATGAATTTCGGGCGACTCAACAGGCGAACATGGATGTCGTGACGTGGTTTGATCCTCGTTTCCCGGAAAGGTTAAAGAATATCCCCGATCCCCCGGCCATGCTTTATGTCTCTGGCGATACATCGCTTTTTAATAATCCAGGTGTTGGGGTAGTCGGTGCAAGGGAATGTACGCGGCTTGGTTTGGAAACCGCCGGACGTATCAGCGCGCAGTTGTCGAAAATTGGTATTACTGTTGTTTCCGGGCTTGCGCTTGGCATTGACCGGCAGGCCCATCTCGGAGGCCTCAAGGGCATCGGTAGCACCATAGCTGTGCTTGGTTGCGGATTGGACATCGATTATCCTCTGGACAATGTCGATGTCAGGCGTGAACTCGACAGAAGTGGTTTGGTGGTGACGGAGTACGGGCCGGGCGTCAGACCGAGAGGTGGGCATTTTCCGGTGCGCAACCGGATCATTAGCGGACTGTCTCTTGGCGTACTTGTGGCCGAAGCGGCTCATAATAGTGGGAGTTTGATCACGGCTCGTTTGGCTGGAGAACAGGGCAAGGATGTCTTTGCAGTGCCCGGTCCCATTGGCCAGCCAACGTTTACGGGATGTCATAGGCTCATTAAGCAGGGGGCTGCTCTGGTGGAGTGTGCATCCGATATTGTCGAAATTTTACGATATGATTTTGCGCGTGAATTGGAATTGGTCCCGGACCCGGCCCCGGCAGCAAGTGAGGATGGTGTTGAGGCTAATCTGGCAAAAATCAGGAAAAAGAGTACATCGAAAAAAAAGAAGGAAGCCAATGAGGCTCCCACTCCCTCGTCGCGCAAGCGGCCATCGCAGGCAGACAGGGATGCAATGGAGTTGACTGATGATGAGAAGAAGGTGTTGGCTCTTCTGGATGCAACCGATAAGGTCCATATAGATGCACTTGGCCGGGAACTCTGTTTTGATTCGGCCACTATCAGCAAGGTTTTGCTTATTTTGGAGATGCGCGGCGCTGTTCAGCAATTGCCGGGAATGTGGTATGTCGTGCGTGAATCATAACATGTGGGGATAGTATGGACTGGAAACTGCTCGCCACGACCTTTGGGACTTTGTTTGTTGCCGAGCTTGGGGACAAGACGCAACTCGCCTGTATGCTTATGACCGCCAAGACTCAGAAGCCGTGGACCGTATTCCTTGGCTCGTCCATTGCCTTGGTGCTTGTCAGTTTTCTGGGGGTTATGTTTGCTCAGTTTGTGTGCCAATACATCTCTCCACAGATTATCAAGAAGGTCGCCGCTGTTTCCTTTGTAGTAATGGGATGCCTGATTTTCTTTGACAAAATATAGCATATCAGGCTTGAATATTAGTATTCGACCTGATTTCTTCGTGCAAACACGTGTTCTGAACCGGGAAAAAGATGCAAAAAATACCAATTAACCTCGCCGCCCCCGGCATGAAGTTGGCCAAGCCCGTCCTCAAGGAAGGTGGTATGACCATAATGGCTGAGGGGATGGAGTTGACGGACAGTCTTATTTCCCGACTGGAAAATATGAAGATTGATCGCATCACGGTTCAGGGACATCCCGTGGACATGGGGGGTGCTGGTGCCGGGACTAAATGGGCGGAGCGTTTGGAACGTCTGGACGTCCTGTTCAGACGGCATACTGAGGACAAATGGATGAATCGCGTCAAGGTCCGCATGGGACAGTATTTCCAGATTAAGGCTGCGGCTCAGGAAGCGAAAATGCAGGCCATGAAGGATATTGAATCCTCAGATGAAGATGGCATCGAGAACGGTGAGAGTGAGGCATAGGGCATGGATGAAGATCTGAAAACCAGTATTCGCGGTGAAATCCTTCAGGTTAAGGATCTGCCGACTTTGCCGCACGTCCTGAATAAGGTCACTTCGCTTGTGGAGGACCCGGACGCCTCAAGTGAAGCCATTGCCAAGGTTATTTCGACGGATCAGGTTTTGTCCGCCAAGGTTCTGAAGATGGTCAATTCACCCATCTACGGTTTTCCTGGCCGAATCAGTTCTATTCAGCATGCGTTGGTTCTGCTTGGATTCAACGTGGTACGCGGCATCATTATTTCCACATCGGTTTTCGACATGATGGTTCAGGCTATGAAAGGGTTGTGGGAACACAGTCTGGGATGTGCTACGGCCTGTAATATCATCGCCCGTCGGGCCGGATTTGAAGACCCCGAAGAGTATGCCGTGGCAGGGCTTCTCCATGATCTTGGGAAGGTTGTGACCGCAGTGCAGCTTCCTGACCTGCACGCCACCATACTTGATACGGTGCAAGCCAAGGAAATAACGTATTTTCAGGCTGAAAAGGATGTTCTTGGGTTCGGACATGATCGCATCAACGCATGGCTGGCTCGCCATTGGGGCTTACCGCCGAATATCCGTGAGGCCATGAGTCGTCACCATGCTCCGCAATTGGCCGAGTTCTACAAACCCATGTCCTGTGTGGTCCATCTGGGTGATTTTCTGGTCAGGTTGTTTGAGTTTGGTAATTCCGGCGATGATCAAACTGCGTATTTGCGTCCCGAAGCACTTATTGAACTCAAGTTCAAGATGTCTGATCTCGACAAGGTTATGGATGAGATGTCCGATCAACTTCTTGAGGTCTCTGATCTCACTTTATAATTCCGTTAAGCTCTGCTAGGTTCTCCATATGAGTCAAGCTCTTGAAGAATCTCTTTTTCAGCGTAAACAGATCGGTTTTCTGCTCTCACCTGACGCCTCCCTGGCTGAAATGTTGCAGAAGCTGTGGTCTCCTGATGTGCTGGAGTTCACAGTATTTGATCAGGGAGGCAAGGCCATCGAACATCTTTTCAACGATCCTCCGGACTTGCTGGTGGTGGATAATCGCCTTTCGGATATCCCTGGTCGTGAGGTCGCCAATCTGGTCAAGAGCGAGAACGTGTACCGCCAGTTGCCGGTGGTTATGTGCGTTGACCCTGTCGACGTTGAAGAGCCGTGGAACTGGAATACTATAGAGGTGGACGACTTCCTTGTCAGGCCATTCAATCCGTCCGAGGTGCGTGATCGTATCAACTTGACCCTGTGCAGGGCCATGCGGGCACTTGATGCAAATCCGCTGTCCAAGTTGCCGGGCAATACCTCGATTATTCAGCGAATTCAGCAGTTGATCGACAGTGGTGAAGACTTTGCTCTGGCCTACTGTGATCTCGATTATTTTAAGTCTTACAACGATAAATATGGATTTTCCCGGGGTGATGAAGTCCTGATGATGTCGGCTCGGCTTATCGTCAATACTATTCGCAGCTATCAGGGCGTGCACAGTTTTGTAGGGCATGTTGGTGGCGATGATTTCGTGTTTATCCTACCGCCGGACAAGGTCGAAGGTGCGTGTAAGCGCATCATCGCGGCTTTTGACGATATCGTGCCGCATTTTTATGATCCAGAAGATCGACAGCGGGGGAATATTACCTCCGTGGATCGTGAAGGAAACACCAAGGTATTTCCCTTGATGGCTATTTCTCTGGCTGTGGTCGTCAATACGGATGGACAGATTCAGCATTACGGTGAAGTTTCGTCCATTGCCATGGGTTTGAAGAAAAAGGCCAAGGAAGACCCCAAGAGCAGTTATGTCATCGACCAACGAAAAGCGTAATCAACAAGGCGAAATCGTTCAGGGTTTTCTTGCCTTTCTTGCCGTGGAAAAGGGGTATTCCAGCGCCACTATTCGCTCATACGGTACTGATCTTGAACAGTTTCAGGATTACCTCAAAACGAAAAAACGTACTTTAGAGAAACCGGAGCGTGTGACTCGTGATCATGTGCGCGGTTTTTTGGCGGAATTGCATCGGCGGCAACTTTCCAAGGCTTCTATGGGGCGCAAGTTGTCCAGCTTGCGTGCCTATTTCAAATATCTTTTGCGGCATAAGCAGATTGCCAAGGATCCCATGGCGGGCATTCGCAATCCCAAGCAGGAAAAACGGCATCCGCAATTGCTCAATGTTGATCAGGCTGTCTCCATGATGGAAGCGGCGGTTGAACCTGACCCGGAAGGCTTGCGGGATATTGCCTTGGCGGAAGTGCTCTACGGTTCCGGTTTGCGCATTAGTGAGGCCATTGGTCTGGACATGAACGATGTGGATTCGGATGTCATTCGAGTGGTCGGTAAGGGCAACAAGGAGCGAATAGTCCCGCTGTCCGATGCCGCTATCAAGCGTATCCGTCG
>Ga0070729_10004909_pt1 | contig 14193 bp, 10 predicted proteins | sample tdDd472_FD_66725 | JGI IMG/M metagenome (GOLD analysis project Ga0070729, IMG submission 66725) | Marine sediment microbial communities from the Atlantic coast under amendment with organic carbon and nitrate - tdDd47.2 | ecosystem: Environmental > Aquatic > Marine > Coastal > Sediment | place...
TCCCGCGCCCACTGTGCGCTGGCGAGTAAATCCGGGCTTTTGCCGGACTGGGAAATAACGATAAACAGGCAGTCCTCAAGGTTCATGGGGTTGCCATAGATAGACCCTACTGACGGTGCGGCGGACATGACCGGCACACCGAGATAAACCTCCATGAGGTATTTGGCATAACTGGCAGCATGATCGGAGCTGCCGCGTGCACAGGTTGCCACAAGGCGCGGTGGAGTCGTCATGTACCGGGATGCAAGCTTGGCGCACACAGCGTCATTCTTCTCCTTCTGAAGAGCGACCACAGCCGGGGCCTCATGAGTCTCACGGTACATCAGGGTCGAAGTATGTTCGATCACATCACTCATCAGACTTTCCTCAAGCACCCATCTTTTCGGAATGCATCCGCGCCAGCAGCAAGGCCCCAGCCAACGCGTCTCCTTTAGGCAAAACAAGATATTGCTTCACGTCTTCGGGCAGCCATTTTTCAATGACCTTCGCCACGCCCCCGATCAACACGATACGATCAGTCCCTTTGGCTACCAGAGCACGGACCAACAACCCCGTATCCTTACCTGCCTGCCGCATTATATCCTCGGCCATTTGGTCTCCGTCATCAGCCCACTGGGAGACCAGCGGCGCAAAGGCTCCGTATTTGGCAGGAGTGGCTTTTTCGGCCCATGGCACGGCCCTTTCCGGCGAGTTTCCCAGACGGTCCATCACTTCAATAGCCAGCCCCCCCATGGGAATAACCCCCTCAAAAGCGAGCAGGGAATCACGCACGGCCTGATGGCCGATAAACGCGCCACTTCCATGATCGGAAATTTCAAACCCCCAGCCTCCGACAGTGTGCTCTCTTCCACCAAGGATGGCACAGCCACAACTGCCCGTACCGAGAATCAGTATCCCGCCATCCTGACCGTCATGCGCCCCCAGACAGGCGATGTAAGCATCGGATTCGATAGTCATGGATTTGAAAGGGTGATCATAACCGGCCAACAAAGTCCGTTCCCTTTGCAACGAAACTCCAGCCAACCCCAATCCTGCGTGTAGGTCTTTTTTCCTGTCCAGACTCAATCTCGCAGACGCAAGGGCGATGTCTGTCGCCGCAACAATACTGCCGAATGCAACGTCCAAACCCAAACGGGTATTGGCTGGCCCTCCCCGTCCCTCACCAAGGATATTTCCGTCCATATCAGAAATACGAGCTCGGCACCTGGTGCCGCCACCGTCCACTCCAACCAAAAGTTTGGCATCTTGCATGGTTTACGCTCCTTTAAACGACGTACCTAATATATGAGCCAACGGCAAACATATACTATAAAATCGGTGACCGAAATAAACCGATTTTCTTTCCCGTCACAAACCTCTGTGCTACTCACTCGTTTATGTCAGTAAAAAAGGATTCTCCACGCGCCACGACAGAGCGCACTTCCCCACGTTCCCTCGGCATCGATACATGGCCATCCAGTGATATACTCGCCCACCTGTGGCAGGACCAGATCAACGGGGTATCCGCGGTCAGAGCCGCCATGGGACAAATCGAATCCGCCGCAATGAGCGCAGTTGACCGTCTGCGAAACGAAAAAAGCCGTCTCATATATGTGGGCGCAGGGTCCTCCGGCGTACTGGCCGGACTGGACGGCATCGAACTGCCGTGCACCTTTGGCTGGCCGGAAGACCGTCTGGCAGTCTATCGTGCTGACGATTCCGAGAACATCCTGACTATCACTACACCGGGTGACGATGATCTGGACGCATCTCTGATAGATTTCGAAAAAAGTAGAATTTCCGACAAGGACGTTGTTGTAACGGTCTCTGCCAGTGGCAACACACCCTACACATGCCTGTTTGCAGAACAGGCCAAACAAGACAGTGCGCTGGTCATCGGAATGGCCAACAATGTCGGCTCCCGCTTGCTCGACATAGCCGACCATCCGATCCTGCTCGACACAGGCCCGGAGGTCATTGCCGGGTCGACACGCCTCAAGGCCGGGACCGCACAGAAAACGGCTCTTGGCATGTTCTCGACTCTGATCATGACCCGACTGGGACATGTCCATGACGGCATGTTGATTGATGTTGAACCGGAAAATGCCAAACTACGAAAAAGAGCGGCCCGTGTGGTCGCCTCCATAGCCGGTGTGACCGTTGATGCTGCCGAAGGCGCACTCCGTCAAACCGAATACAGAGTCAAGCCAGCCGTGCTTGTCGCAAAGGGAATGACTCCGAAGCAGGCGCAGAAGACATTGAAGGAATCAGGACAGAATCTGAGAGAGGCCCTGATTCACATTGCCCAAGCCTGAATGGAGATGTATATTGTCCATCAAATTCCTAAATAGGGAGGAACCGATGCTGAAAAGACTTACAGGATTTGCGCTGGCCGCGCTGCTGATCACCAGCATGCTCGCGACCGGCGCCTTTGCCGCAACCACACTGAAAATCGAAAGCTGGCGTAATGACGACAGCGACATCTGGATCGACACCATCATCCCGGCATTCAACAAGAAGCACCCGGACATCAAGGTTGTATTCTCCCCCATGCCTCCGGCAGAATATAATGCAGGTCTCAACGCCAAACTGGCTGGCGGCACTGCAGGTGACCTGATCACCTGCCGTCCCTTCGACGCATCGCTTGAACTGTTCAACAAGGGCTACCTTGTCGGACTGGACGACCTTGCCGGCATGAAAGAATTTTCCGACGTAGCCAAATCCGCATGGCAGACCGATGACGGCAAATCCACCTTCGCGGTTCCCATGGCATCCGTCATTCACGGCTTCATCTACAATAAGGAAGCCTTCGAAGAACTGGGCCTGTCCGTTCCTACAACCGAAGCTGAATTTTTCACCGTCCTCGAAAAAATCAAAGCAGACGGCAACTACATTCCTCTTGCTCTGGGCACCGCCGACCAATGGGAAGCTGCCACCATGGGCTTCCAGAACATCGGTCCCAACTACTGGAAAGGCGAAGAAGGCCGCAAAGCTCTGATCGCCGGCACCGCCAAGCTGACCGATGCTCCCTATGTCAACACATGGAAGCAGCTCGCTAAATGGGCACCTTACATGGGTAAAGGCTTCAAGGCGCAAAAATATCCTGACAGCCAGAACCTGTTCACCCTTGGCCGTGCCGCAATCTATCCGGCTGGCTCCTGGGACATCACTACTTTCAACACCCAGGCCGACTTCAAATTCGGCGCATTCCCGCCGCCGCTGCCTGAAGGCGCAACCAAGGGTTACATCTCCGATCACACCGATATCGCGTTGGGCCTGAACGCAGCCTCCCCGAACAAGGATGCTGCTCGTCTATTCCTGGAATGGTTGTCCTCTCCCGAGTTTGCTGAACTGTACGCCAACTCCCTGCCCGGTTTCTTCCCCCTGTCCAACCACAAGGTCTCCCTGAAAGACCCGGTTGCCCAGGAATTCGTGAACTGGCGCAACACCCACGAGTCCACTATCCGTAACTCCTACCAGATCCTTTCCCGTGGCAACCCGAACCTTGAGAATCAACTGTGGAACGTCAGCTCTCAGGTCATCAACGGCACCATGACTCCCGAGGACGCTGCCAAGGAAACGCAGGCCGGCCTCGAAAAATGGTACAAGCCCCAGCAATAGCAATCCAATAATAAAGGGACTCCCACACGGGGGTCCCTTTTCACGTTTTTCCGAAGGTATTCAAATGAGCGCATCAGGCGGAAGGTTCGCGCGTTTCCCGCATCACATCATATTATTTCTGGCTCCGGCCACGATCATTTACACTTTGTTCATGATCTATCCCCTGCTCGACTCCATCCGGTTGAGCCTCTACAGCACGGACGGTAGCGGAACATTTTCCTTCGCGGGCTTGGCAAACTACATCGCACTGGTCACTGACCCCCAATGGTCCGAACCGTTCTGGAATGCGCTCCTGAACAACTTCAAGTTTTTCTGTGTCCACATGTTTGTACAAAACCCTATCGGTATCATGCTGGCAGCCCTGCTCAGCCTGCCGAAACTCACGGGGCGTACCACGTACCGCACGCTCATCTTCATACCCACCATGTTGTCAGTGGTTATCATCGGTTTCATCTGGCAGCTCATCCTCAGCCCGCTCTGGGGCGTAAGTGAAACCCTGCTCAGCTTCGTCGGCCTGACAGACTGGTTTCAGCCATGGCTGGGACAGGAAGGCACGACGCTCGTCACCCTGTCGCTCATCTCGGTATGGCAGTTCGTCGGCATCCCCATGATGCTGATCTACGCGGCCATGCTGAACATTCCGCATGATCTGGTGGAAGGAGCCATCATTGACGGCGCTACCCACTGGGAAATTTTCTGGCATATCAAACTGCCGCTCATCCTGCCTACCATCGCCATGGTCTCCATCCTGACTTTTGTGGCAAACTTCAACGCCTTCGACCTTATTTACGCAGTCAAAGGCGCATTGGCCGGACCGAACTTCTCCAGTGACATTATGGGCACCCTTTTCTACCGCACCTTTTTCGGATTCCAACTCCAGCTGGGCAACCCGACAATGGGGGCCACCATCGCGACCATGATGTTCATGGTCATCCTCCTCGGCGTCCTGCTGTATCTCTTCATCCTGCAACGCAAACTGCGCCGGTACGCGCTGTAGGAGACTGCCATGCACAAAGCCAAAAAAACCGTCAGTACACTGGGCATCCACATCGTCCTGCTCACCTATACACTCATCGCCCTGTGGCCCATCTTCCTGACGATCATCAACTCGTTCAAATCACGCAAGGCCATCTTCCGCAGCCCCATGAGTCTGCCGGGAATCGATACGTTCAGCCTCAAGGGATTCATCAAAGTTCTGGTCCGTTCAGATTTTGAAATCTATTTCATGAACTCCATCATCGTCACAGTGGCAACTCTGACGTTGGTACTTCTGCTCGGTGCCATGGCAGCCTGGGCATTGTCCGAATATGAATTCAAGGGCAACAAATGGCTCGGCCTGTATCTGGCAATCGGAATCATGATTCCCATCCGCCTCGGCTCGGTCAGCCTGCTCCAACTCATCGTGGACATGAATCTCACCAACACACTGACCGCACTAGTGCTGGTCTATGTCGCACAGAGCATACCTCTGGCCATATTCATTCTATCGGAATTCATGCAGCAAATACCAAAAGACCTGAAAGAAGCCGCCCGCTGTGACGGCGTGAGCGAGTACACCATTTTCTTCAAGGTCATCCTGCCGTTGACCCGCCCGGCCATCGCCACTGTCGGCGTCTTCACACTGGTCCCGGTCTGGAACGACCTCTGGTTCCCGCTGATTCTGGCTCCGAGCGAACAGACACAGACCATCACCTTGGGCGTCCAGCAATTCATCGGCCAGTATGTCACCGACTGGAACGCGGTATTGGCGTCGTTGACGCTGGCCATCGTCCCGATCCTGATCATTTACATTCTGCTGTCCAGGCACCTGATCCGCGGCATTACCGCCGGTGCTGTCAAATAGAGGAAAAACATGTCCGATATCCAACTGAAAAACATCGATAAGGCCTTCGGTAAAGTCGAGGTCCTCCACGACGTGAACATGAACGTCAAGGACGGGGAATTCGTCGTATTCGTCGGCCCGTCAGGCTGCGGCAAATCCACGTTACTGCGCGTCATTGCCGGACTGGAAAAAGTCACGGCAGGCGAAATCCACATTGACGAAGAACTGGTCAACGACGTCCAGCCCCGAGAACGCGGCATAGCCATGGTCTTCCAGTCTTACGCGCTTTACCCGCACATGACGGTTTACAAAAATATGTCCTTTGGCCTGAAACTCAAGAAGCATGACAAGCAGGAAATAGACCACCGCGTCCGTCACGCCGCCGAGACTCTGCAACTGACCGAATACCTGAACCGCCGCCCAGCAGAACTCTCTGGAGGTCAAAGACAACGTGTGGCAATCGGTCGGGCCATCGTCCGCAATCCCAAAGTCTTTCTCTTTGACGAGCCTCTGTCCAACCTCGATGCCGCACTCAGGGTTCAAACCCGCATCGAAATAGCCAAGTTGCACAAGAAACTTGACGCGACCATCATCTACGTCACCCATGATCAGGTAGAAGCCATGACCCTGGCCGACAAGATCGTGGTGCTTCACGATGGCAGAGTGGAACAAGTCGGCGCACCGCTCGAACTGTACAACTCACCAGCCAATCTGTTCGTTGCCGGATTCATAGGCTCGCCCAAGATGAACTTCCTCAAGGGTACCGTGGCCTCGGTCAAAGGGACAACGGTTGAAATCAGTCTGCCGGACGGCAAAACCATCACCATCGAGCATGACGCCCCTGGCGGCGAAAACGATCAGGCTACAGTGGGCATCAGGCCGGAACATCTGCTCCTTGCCGGGCCAAAAGAAGGGCTGCTCAAGGCCGAAGTGGATGTGGTCGAACGATTGGGTGATGTCAGCTATCTCTACTGTAAACTGTCCGACGGTACTGCTATTATCGCCAGTACACCCGGCACCAGCGAAGCAACCACCGGGGACACGATTCACCTGACTGCTCGCATCGAAAAAATTCACGTATTCGGATCGGACGGAACAGCCTGGAAGTAGCCAACACACTCAAAGAACGCACAAGGGGCTGTCGGAGATCCGGCAGCCCTTTTTTAAAGAGTTCATCTCCCTTATTGTAAAAACTACCACCTGCGACTATAAGTCGAACGAATCCAGAAGGGAGGGATCGAGTGCAGGCGGCCAACAGGGAACTCATGCGCGCCATCAACCGGGACAGCGTTCTTAGGACGATCAGGTTGCAGGGCGAAATATCGCGCAAGCAAATAGCAGCACAAACCGGACTGGGGCAATCTACGGTCACGGACATCACTGCAGCCCTGCTTCAGGAAAACCTGCTACTTGAAAAACCAGCCCCTGGCAGCCACGCTGGACGCCCACCCATACTGCTCTCCCTCAATCCGGACGGCACATTCGTCGCCGGAGCGTACATTACATCACGACAAATCAGCGTGGTGGTCATCAATCTGGAAGCACAGGTCATAGGCTCTCATGCACACCGTCTGGATGAAAGCGCTACCACTCCCGAGAAAATCGCTGACCTCGTGGCTGAAACAGTCAGAACCTGCTGCACTCGAAATGGCTTCATCCCGGACGACATTTCAGGGCTCGGCCTCGGCATACCGGGCCTGGTGAACTCCGATGAAGGCATGATTCACTTCCACCCCGGCTTCAACAAGGGGTTCGACTGGTCCAATGTCCCGTTCAAGGATCTGGTGGAAAAACGAACTGGCTTCCAGACATTTATCGAGAATAGTTCCAACACATTAGCCATATTCGAACATTGGTTCGGCGCGGCACGAGGTATAGACAATTTTTTCGTGACCACGTTGGAACATGGGGTCGGTCTTGGCCTGTACGCCAACGGTGCACTGGTGCGTGGATGGCAAGGTATGGCCGGGGAATTCGGTCACGTCAGGGGCAACTGTCGTGAATCCGTGTGTCGATGCGGCATGAAAGGCTGTCTGGAAGCGGTGGCTTCGCCTCACGCCATCCTTGAAGAAGCACAGGAAGCTGCTCAACAAGGATTGTGGCACCCGGAGACAGACGCTCTCTCACTGGAAAAAATCATTCACGCTGCGCAAAATGGTGAACAGGTCCTGCAAGACATCTTTACCCGGGCAGGCACCATCCTCGGCCAACGCATCACAGACCTGACCCGCATACTGAACCCGGAAACCATCATCATCACCGGCAAAAACAATCTGGCTGAAAAGATGCTCTTCACGCCACTATCTCAAGCCATGGAAGCGTGCAATTCCGAAGTATTCGGCACTATGCCAAGCCTCGTCATCCGCCCGTGGCGCGAAGAGAACTACGCACGCGGAGCCGGAGCACTGGTCTTGCAAAAACTGCATCAAAACTGTGTGTTCTAGCCACAAAAGGAGAAAGGCTATGCTCCAATACACGGCATTCGACACCCCATTGTGGGAAATCATCCTCGTCGGCACCGAACAGGGAATCACCAACCTGCACATGATGACAGACAAAGGGAAACGGCAATTCGAAATCGATCCGACATGGACACGGAACGATGCTCTTTTCGACGAGGCAAAAAATCAAATACTGGAATACTGCGCCGGACAAAGAAAAGAATTCACCATGAAACTTATCCCTCAGGGAACGGAATTTCAAAAGAGTGTCTGGAACGCGCTCAGTAAGATTCCATACGGTGAAGTACGGAGCTACAAGGATATCGCCATAGCCATAGGCAACCCCAACGGCTCACGGGCCGTGGGCATGGCAAACTCGAAAAACCCGATCCCGCTCGTCGTTCCGTGCCACCGAGTCATCGGTGCCAATGGAAAACTCACAGGATTCGCCCATGGCCTGGACGCCAAAATGAAGCTCCTGAATCTCGAAAAAGGGATATAAGAAAAGACAAGACGAAATAAAAAAGGCAATGATACCATCATTTTCAAACCCCACCGCCCTCACAAAATATTTTTTGTAAGAGCAGTGGACTTAATAACAATTAAAAACATAACTGAAATCGATGCAGCTCACCAAATTCCATCCATGCTGCATCCTACATGTCTAACTCGATTCCATTTGTGACAGTACCTTCTGTCAAAGCTCCCGCTGGCTGTCGTATAGTTGTTACTGCTTTAGGCGGTGTGAAACGGACGGTATCATTCGCTCCGAACCTATTTAGAATCCCTGTAAGATATTCCGCCTGAGAAGAAAGTTCCTGTGCTGTTCCCGCCGTCTGTTCCGAGACCGTAGCGTTGCGCTGGATGACTTCATCAAGCGTCTGGATGGAGGAGTTGACCTGTGAAGCTCCGGTATTCTGCTCATTACTGGACACGTTGATCTCCTGGACCAACTCCGCAGTCTTTTCGATATCGGGGACAAGTTCCGACAGCATGGTTCCGGCTTTGTCGGCTACATCCACACTGCTTATTGAAAGCTCACTAATCTCAGTGGCAGCGACGCCGCTTCGCTCTGCCAACCTGCGAACCTCAGAGGCAACCACAGCGAAACCTTTACCGTGCTCACCAGCTCTGGCCGCTTCAATCGCTGCGTTGAGTGCCAACAAATTTGTCTGCCGGGCAATCTCTTCGATAATGGATATCTTTTCTGCAATTTCTTTCATGGCGGCTACGGTATGTGCCACGGCTATCCCGCATTCTGTAGCCCTGGCACCAGAATCCCTGGCAATGGCATCAGTACTCTGCGCGTTCTCCGCGTTCTGACCAATATTGCTTGCCATCTGCTCCATGGAAGCCGAGATTTCTTCCACACTAGCTGCTTGCTGGGAGGCTCCCTGAGATATCTCATCCGTCGATGTAGACAAAGTATCGCTGCACGAACTTACCTTTTCGGATACCGCCACTATTTCACGAATCACACTTGTCAACTTGGCGGTCATGGCACGTACGGAATCAGCCAAAATCCCCAACTCGTCAGAACGTTCAACTCCCAGTTCGCCGGAATAATATACATCTTTGTCGACAGCCGAAGCCCAATTCGAAATCAAGCCGGTGTCCTTGACCACACTCCGAAGCAGGTAGTTGGCCATAAAAACAAGGCATACCAACAATGCGAAAGAAATGGCACTGACCCACGTCACTTGAGAAATACAACTCGCCATTCCTGACATCAGTCCGGCTTCCATCACATTGAAACGCTCATTGAGGACGAGGAATCCTTCAAACGCGGGTTTGTCACTAATCTTGACAATCCCATCTACCTCTTTGGGGGTTTTGCCTTCTGCCCACATCTTTTCGACAAGAGCCACATTCGTAAAATAGCTCTGCATGACACCTTTGATTTTATCCAAGGCCTGCTCTTCTGCTGGCGTCAGGCCCAGTTTTCTGTACTCATCAACAGCACTCAGAATCTGTATCTGATTTTTCTTGATTCGATCTTTGTATTTGGGCTGACCACGCAAAACATAATTTTTAAAATTATGAATAATTCCGCCGTATCCAAATTGTTCTTTGATTTGCATAAGCAGTTTCTGCTTTGCAACGGCGTTGGATGTGTATGCATTCCAATCACGATTCACATCGCCCAAGGAGCTGACCATAAGCGGTAAGGAAATCACAATGACTCCAATGCACAATGCCAAATTGGTTTTCACCTTGTTGTTAAGTGACATTTTTATCATCGGCCCCTCCCTCTTCTTTCACGTGTTAACCCTCAAAATTCACTTACCCATCCTCCACACCTACACCTTTATGTCGGATTGAGTATTATAATTTCACCGAAAGTTTTGTCCCTCAAAACATACGCCATCATGAGTGCTGTTTTTTAATGGACATAATTTCCTGTACGTTCGAAAAAAACACCTCAACGAGTTTTGGATCGAAGTGCTCTCCTCTCGTTTTCAAAATGAGATCAAAAGCCTTTTCCACCGACCAGGCCTCTTTGTATGGACGTTCGGATGTCAGTGCATCGAAGACATCGGCAATGGCGGCGATACGACCTTCGATAGGGATATTCTCGCCGGACAACCCGTTGGGATAGCCTGTCCCATTCCATTTTTCATGATGGGTCAAGGCAACGACTCTCGCAGTAACCATAAGCTCATCATCGTGCTCACCGATAATTTCGCCTCCTATGATGGGATGCTCTGTCATAATATCCCACTCTCCTGGCTCCAATTTCCCGGGCTTGCTGAGGATGGAGTCAGGGATACCGATCTTGCCGACGTCATGCATAGGGGCAGCATTAAGCAGGAGATCAGCATCAGCTTCACTGAAGCCGATCCCCTTTGCCATGACATGACAATATTTACTCATGCGAATGATATGCAGACCGGTATCGTTATCCTTAAACTCTGCTGCGATCCCAAGACGACGAATGATCTCAAGACGAGTCCTATACAAATCAATAGTCCGCGAAGCCACCTGCTGCTCCAAAGCAATACTCTGATTATGTAACGACAGATGAGTCCTGACTCGTGCGCGCACAATCGACGGATTGATGGGTTTGGCTATGTAATCCACGGCTCCAAGTTCAAAACCTTGAAGCTCATCCGCCTCTTCTCCCTTTGCCGTGACAAAAATGACCGGGATATTACGGCTTCGAATCTGGGACTTCATCCTGCGGCATGCCTCGTAGCCATCCATGCAAGGCATCATGACATCCATCAAGACTATATCAGGAGGGGTAGAAGAATTGACGACATCCAAGGCTTCCTCCCCGTTAAGAGCCACCTTGATTTTATAATCGTCTTTAAGAATCTCCAGCAGGAGATCAATATTTTCGACAATATCATCAACAATTAAAATGGTCTGCTTGCCCAATACTGTCACTGGCCCCCTCCTGTTATTCCTCCTGATCCATGCGAATACATGTCCCCAATTTGAGTCTCGCTACACGAAGTCCCATCTTCAATTATAATGTATATATTATACCCTCGTCACTTCCCGAGAAGGACAAGACATCAGACAAATCGTAGACTCAATTATTCAACCCAGCCAACAACATCGGATCTTATTAAGAATGATGGATAAAATATAAAACCTCGCAAACGCATGCTTTTTTCACAGGTAATAGACAGGATAATAATGCGCCTGGTTTCTTTTGTCTGATAATTAGAAACATAATACGCTTTTCTTGAGCTCAACAAATGGAGAGGAAGGCCAATGTGACCCCAAAAAACAACGAATCACCAATCGTTATTCGAAGCTTTCTTATAACAACGATTTTTCTCGGTGCACTGGCGGCTACCGGTTGCTATTACATGTATTTTATGGAGACCGAATCCACTGAAAATGTCATCAAAATCAATGAAAAGATGCACAACAACTTGTTGTCACGAACAATCAGCCTTGATTTGAAAAGCCTGTTCAATGATCTCATACTGTCAAGCAACCATGTCGAAGTCAGACAGTTTTTAAAAAGCAGAAATTCAACGGATCGATCCGACTTGGAATCAGAATTCATTGCCTTATGTCGAGTCAGTAAAGCGTACGACCAAGTTAGGATTCTCGGCAACGACGGCATGGAACTCGTGCGGGTCAATAATAACAATGGCCACCCCATGGCGGTTCCTGTGCAAAAACTCCAAAACAAAAGTGATCGCTATTACTTTCTGGAATCCCTGAAACTGAAGCACGGTGAAGTCTATGTTTCACCTTTTGATCTCAATATTGAGAATGGAAAGATAGAACAGCCTCTCAAGCCCATGCTCAGAGTATCCATGCCGGTTTACGACGATTCGGGACAACGACTCGGCATCGTGATCCTCAACTATCTCGGACAAAAGATTCTGAATAGTATCACTGCGAATATGGGAAGTGATCGGGGGGTATCCATGCTCCTCAACAGCAAGGGATATTGGCTTCTCTCTCCAGACAAAAGTCAAGAATGGGGATTTATGTACAAAGACCGGAAAGCGGTTAATTTAAAAACAATCACGCCTAAGGCGTGGGAGCAAATCGCCGCATCCCCGAGCGGACAATTCTCCACGATTGCAGGGATATATACATATTCCACCATTATCGTGGCTCCCAAAACTGGGAAAAAAGAAATCAGCGGTAATGTCCGTCAATGGAAGGTCGTATGCCTGGCCCCGTCATCGATCATCGCCGCCTCGACTTCTCAGATATTCTACAACTATATGATCATTTACTCCTGTATCCTCATGATCATTCTTTTTGGAGGACTGACCAGGGCCAGATTTGTGGGCATACGAGCACAAGGACGCAAAAAGCTCGAGAAAGCCAAGCTGGAGGCGGAGGACGCCAATCGGGCCAAAAGCGATTTTCTGGCTCGAATGAGCCATGAAATCCGCACTCCGATGAACGCGATCATCGGCTTGACCCACTTGGCGCTCAAAACGAAAATGACCTCCAAACAAAACGACTATCTCAGCAAGGTCGACATGTCGGCAAAATCATTGCTTGGCATCATCAATGACATCCTCGATTTTTCCAAAATCGAAGCTGGCAGATTGGAGGTGGGACACGTTGATTTCATCCTGGACGACGTACTCAATGACATAGTCAACATGCTCGGCCTTCAGGCAGAACAAAAAGGGCTTGAATTCCTTCTGATGGTCAGAAGCACGGTCCCCAATCTCCTTGTGGGTGATCGACTTCGTCTAGGCCAGGTGCTGCTCAACCTGACCGGAAATGCCATCAAATTCACCGACTCCGGTGATGTCATCATTTCAGCAAAATTGGTCCAAGAGACCAATGATATGGCGCTGATTCAATTCTCTATCAAGGATACCGGCATCGGTATTTCCCCGGAACAATCTGCCAAACTGTTTCAACCTTTCAGCCAGGCCGATGGTTCCATTTCTCGTCAGTTCGGAGGGACAGGGCTTGGCCTGACTATCAGTAAACGGTTGGTAGAACTGATGAACGGAACCATGCAGCTCAAAAGCGAAATAGGGGAAGGAAGCGAATTCATTTTCACTATTCCATTCGGGTTACAAGCTAAACATACAGGCGCACATCAGGTCTATCCTCATGAAATCAAAGGAATGCGGGTCCTGGCTGTAGATGACAGCAAGATGTCGAGGATGGTCCTCGACAAGGTACTACAATCATTCACATTTGATGTAGAAACAGCGCAAAATGGAAGGCAAGCTCTTGAATTGCTGTACAGTAATGATGCTACCTCCCCTTTCAAGCTCGTCATAACAGACTGGAGAATGCCTGATATCGACGGTATTGAATTAGTACAAAAGATCAAGGGAACCAGCCTTCTCAAAAACATTCCAAAAATCATCATGCTCACGGCATACGGGCAGGATGAAATTCGACACAGGGCAGAGCAAGTAGATCTGGACGGCTTCATGCTCAAACCATTCAATCGGTCGATTCTCTTTGATACAATAATGGAAACTGTAACGAGTAATGGGGCACGGATTAAGAAAATCACTCCCGAAGAGCCTCGAACCGGCGTGCCGCCAAACGTGGCCGGAGCTCATGTTTTGCTCGCTGAAGATAACGAAATCAATCAGCAGGTCGCACGGGAAATACTGGAGGGCGCCGATGTGATTGTATCCATTGCCAACGATGGGCAACAGGCTGTGGAAATGGCTAAAACCAACAGCTATGACGCATTGCTGATGGACATACAGATGCCGGTCATGGATGGTTTCCAAGCTGTGAAGCTCATCCGCTCAGACAAAAAGTTAAAGTCAATCCCGATTATCGCCATGACGGCGCACGCCCTTGTCGGTGACAAGGAAAAAAGCCTGCTAGCCGGCATGAATGACCATGTCACCAAGCCTATTG